>JACCDT011623845.1_pt1 | contig 31142 bp, 29 predicted proteins | sample 7446291 | NCBI WGS metagenome assembly JACCDT01 (sample SAMN15323446, study PRJNA562643) | freshwater metagenome | isolation source: river surface water | place: USA:Blue River Watershed | collected 2017-08-17
GAAGACAAAATCTCGGATTTGAAGGCAGCTTTCAAAGATTTTAAAGGAGAAAGTTTGGGCGAACTAAAAGAAGTTCACGGCGATCATTTCTCCTGGGACGAATTACGATTGTATAAAGCGAGTTTAGGAAATTAGCCCAACAAGAAAACCCCTAAAACCGCAGGAATAAAGTAAATTACTATGGTTCGTGCACCATCGTAATCTTTTGCTAAACGTTGTCCAAAAAGTAACAGCAACAATGTAACACAAGAAACAACAGCACCATAAAACCCTAATCCGGCTGTAACATGTTGTTGTACATATAGTTGTATAATGCCCGAAACACACAATACACCGGCAATGATTTCCAAAACAAGAACAATCATCAATGCCAAAGGCACTTGTTTGGCTAAAATGGTTGCTGCAAAATGATCGGTCAACCAAGCCACATTACCTTTCCAATCTTTAATTTTATCGTATCCAGATTGTAAAAAAGTGATTGCCAATAGAGCGAGAACTAAAATAGGAGCTGCTTCTGTCATAATTAAGCGTTTTTATGTATTAAACGTGTTAGTTTTATGGATAAGTCGGTTAAGATAATTTTACTATTTCCATTGCGTTCAATGTGGTAAATAGCATCTTCCAACTCTTTGTAAATATCAGTAATATTTGCACCATTTACAAATGGAGCAAATTTTTCCAATTCAAATTTTTCAACGTTAGTCTCCAAAAAAACCAAAGGATTTACGTTATAATTGAGCAATAATGCCTGTCTAAAAAAATGAATGCAATAGTGTAAAAATTGTTTTTGCGTTTCTCTTCCGGTGGCGGCTATTTTTTCGCTCCAAGCAATTAAATCGTTTATCGCTGCCGCATTTCCTTTGGCCCTAAAGGCACTTCTTACCCACTCAATAAACCATTCATCAAAAGGGAATTCATCATTTTCTTTTCGTAAAATATGAAGGGCTTTGTTGTAATTGCCTTCGCTTTGATGGGCAATTTTTTTGGCTTCTATGGGGTCGCAATTTTCACGGGAAACCAATCCCTCTGCGATAGCGCTTTCACTCAAACCCATAAAATCAATAATTTGACAACGCGATACTATAGTTTGCAACAGATCGCCTGTATTCTCGGTAATGAGGATAAAAACAGTCTTGGCCGGTGGCTCTTCTAATAATTTTAATAATTTATTAGCGGAAGGGCCGTTCATTTTATCGGCCATCCAAATGATCATTACTTTATAACCGCCTTCATAGGCTTTTAAGGCTAATTTTTTATTGATATCGGTGGCTTCGTCTACACTTATCAACCCCTGTTTGTTTTGAATGCCCAAATTACGCAACCAATCAAACAAACTTCCATAAGGTGATTCCGATAAAAATTGGCGCCATTCAACCATAAAATGATCGCTTATTGGATGACTTTTAATAGCATCGGTAGTGGCAACAGGAAAAACAAAATGCAAATCGGGATGCGAAAAATGGTCAAATTTTAGGTTACAAGCGGTGTTTTCGCCTACATTTTCACCACCTACATTTTCACACAACAAATATTGCGCATAGGCAATAGCCATGGGTAGTGTTCCAGATCCTTCTGGACCGACAAACAATTGAGCATGCGGAATTCTTCCGGCCTCAGCACTTTTAGTGAGGTGGTTTTTAATGTGAACTTGGCCTAAAATATCGTTAAAAAGCATACAACAAACCTAATCAAATTTTCCTGAATTGTAAACGAAACATGCGAAAAAAACGAAAGAGGAACGTTTTAAATTTTTACTAAATATCTGCTTTCATATAAAGATTTAGCCTACAATAAATTATATTTGCATACTTCGAAACTAAAAACACACATAATGAAAACACTTAACGACTTCAATTTCAATTCCAAAAAAGCCATTATCCGAGTAGATTTTAACGTTCCTTTAGATGATAACTTCAAAGTGACCGACACTACCCGTATAGAAGCAGCGAAACCCACAATTGATAAAATATTGAACGACGGAGGGAGTGTGATATTAATGAGTCACTTGGGCCGACCAAAAGGGAATGAAGCAAAATATTCGCTGCAACACATAGTTGCAAAAACGGAAGAAATTTTAGGAAGAAAGGTTCATTTTGCAGCAGATTGTATCGGGGAAGTTGCCGAAACAGCCGCAAAAAATTTACAACCAGGCGAAATCTTATTATTAGAAAATCTTCGTTTTTATCCTGAAGAAGAAAAGGGTGATGTGGCATTTTCAAAAAAATTAGCCGCATTAGGAGATATTTATGTCAACGATGCTTTTGGAACGGCACACCGTGCACACGCTTCCACTACCATTATTGCACAGTTTTTTCAAGATGCTAAATGTTTCGGGTATTTATTAGCCAAAGAAATCGAGAGTATTGAAAAAGTATTAAAAAACTCAGAAAAACCAGTAGTCGCCATTTTAGGAGGCAGTAAAGTTTCTTCTAAAATTACGGTAATCGAAAACATACTAGACAAAGTAAACCACATGATTATTGGTGGCGGAATGACTTTTACGTTTGTGAAAGCCTTAGGAGGATCAATTGGTGATTCGATTTGTGAAGATGACAAACTAGAATTGGCCATCGAAATATTAAAACAAGCCAAAGAAAAAGGCGTTCAAATTCACATTCCTATTGATGTGGTGGCAGCAGATGCTTTTTCCAACACCGCAAATACACAAGTAGTCGATGCAAAACAAATCCCAGACGAATGGCAGGGTCTTGACGCAGGTCCGAAATCGTTAGCTATTTTTAAACGCATTATTTTAGATTCCAAAACAATCCTTTGGAACGGACCTTTAGGCGTTTTTGAAATGGAAAATTTTGCAAATGGAACCATTGCTTTGGGCGAATATATTGCCGAATCAACTGCAAATGGAGCTTTTTCATTAGTAGGCGGTGGTGATAGTGTAGCTGCTGTGAAACAATTTGGTCTCGAACCAAAAATGAGCTATGTGTCTACCGGTGGTGGTGCCATGTTAGAAATGTTAGAAGGCAGAACCCTACCCGGAATTGCTGCCATTTTAGAATAACAACAATAAAAATCCTGATCCTTAAGTTATTAGTTTTTATATAGCCCCAAAAAACAAAACAATAATGAAAAAATCAATGCTCTTTATCTCGCTGTTGCTCACACTTGTTGGTTTTGGACAGGAGCATGCCGAGAAAGAATTTAACCTACAGATTTCCAAAGTTTCCTACCTAGATTCTTTGAAAGCGACTTTTATCAACCACAGTACGAGTACTTGTATAGATGAGCGATGGATTGCCGAATTAGCAAATATTGAATTATCAGAAAACATGTTTTCGGACATTTCTAAAATCAATATTGATGAAGAAGTTGCTTATAGTCTGTCTTCCGAAGTGGTGAAAAAACGATTGGCCAAATTAGACGCCCGATCTCCATTTCACATCGAATACAATCCGGCATTAGAAAACACTATAAAGGCTTTTTTAAAGAACCGAAAACCAGCCTTTGAACGTTTAATGGCTATTTCCGAATATTATTTTCCCATGTTTGAAGAACATTTGGCAAAATATAACATTCCCATGGAGTTGAAATATTTAGCCATAGTAGAATCGGCATTAAATCCTACCGCAAAATCGAGAGTAGGCGCATCTGGGTTGTGGCAATTTATGTATCCTACAGGAAAACAATACAACTTAGAAGTCAATTCGTATGTAGACGAACGCTACGATCCATTAAAAGCTACTGAAGCTGCGTGTCAATATTTGTCAAATTTATATGGCATTTTTGGTGATTGGAGCTTGGTTTTAGCCTCTTATAATGCAGGTCCGGGCAATGTGTCCAAAGCCATCAGAAGATCGGGTGGTAGTCAAAACTATTGGGACATTCGGAAAAATCTTCCACGAGAAACGGCTAATTATGTTCCGGCATTTTTAGCAACCATGTACATTTATGAGTTTAGGAAAGAGCACGGTTTACAACCTAAAAAAGCCGCAATTACCTATTTTGAAACCGATACCATTCAAATCAAAAAACAGGTGTCGTTTAAGCAAATTTCAGAATTATTAGATATTCCGGTGCATCAATTGGAATTTTTAAATCCGATTTACAAGTTAAAAGTCATTCCGTATGAGCAAGATAAAGCCCATTTTTTGCGTTTGCCAAAAAATAAAATAGGGTTATTCGTATCAAATGAAGAGAAAATATATGCATATATTGATCATACAGAAAACATAAAAAGAATAATGAGAATCGAACTACGCCCGATGGTAAAAGATTCCTTGGTTTCGGTTCCTCAGGACATTGTGACGACTCCATTAAATTTGGAAGAGAATGTGATTTTTTATAAAGTACAACGTGGCGATCATTTAAAGAAAATAGCCGACAAATATGGAGTAACCGTGTCCGAATTAAAACAATGGAATGCTTTACAATCCACGACTCTTTTTGCGGGCAGCCGTATTAAGATCTATGCCAAGAAAAAAGAAACAGCAGTTGCCCCGCCTGTTCCAGTGGTTGAAGAGTGGTATACGGTACAAAAAGGAGATACATTGTATTTAATATCAAAAAAATATCCAGGCGTTACCGTAGAAGATTTGAAAAAACGAAACACTCTTTGTGACGAATCTATTCAACCGGGAATGAAGTTGAAAATTAACGGATAGTTCAATTATCATGATGCGAATAGGAACCTTACATGCAGCACTTTTACTTTTGTTTTCCTGTGTTGGAACAGGTGAAAAAGAGGAAGTTGCAGCTGGAAGTTCTATAGGAGAAATCAACACCGTTTCTATCGTGATCGACGATCAATTGTGGAACAGTGAAATAGGAGATACCCTTAGAAAAAAATGGGCAGCTCCTGTTGACGGACTGCCACAAGAGGAACCTCTTTTTACGTTAAACCAATATCCGACCAAACTTTTTGAAGGTATGGTCAAGAAAAACAGGAACATTATAGTCCTAAGAAAAGGAAACAAAACCGCTTTTGTGCATAAAAAAAACAAGTATGCCTCACCCCAACAATTGTTTTACATTACTGCTACTTCCACCGAAGACATGATTAAATTAGTGGAGCAAAAGTCGGCTGAAATTAGCAATATCATTAAAACGGCTGAAATTGCGGAGCAGCAAAAACGAATCTTAAAAACACCGGTTTCCGACCAACTCATTCAGGAAAAATTTAGGGTAAAAATGGCGCTTCGATCGAATTATACCTATGAATTAGTTGCGCCTAAATTTCTATGGATCCGTCGTGAGCTTGCAACGGGATACAACAGTTTGTTGCTGTATGAAGTGCCCATAGCACAAATAGAAAAAAACAATGCTATTGTAAATAATATTCTAAAGATAAGGGATTCTATCGGTAAAAAATTCATTCATGGTTCGGTCGGAAAAACGTGGATGATCACCGAAAAAGCGTATTCCCCCTATTTTTTACAAACCCAAATTGATCACAAGTTGACCTATGAAACCAAAGGAACATGGCAACTTAAAAATGACTTCATGGCCGGACCTTTTATCAATTATGCCATTAAAGATCATAAAAACAATCGGTATTTAATTTTGGATGGATTTACCTATAATCCGTCAAAGGCGAAAAGAGATTTGGTTTTTGAACTCGAAGCCATGATGAAATCGGTGGTATTCATCCCTTAACGGAATCTTATGGAAATTACATTCAAAATAAAGCGATTTAACGAACTTTCTGTCACTGAACTCTATGACGTGCTACAACTTCGTTCAGAAGTGTTTGTGGTGGAGCAAAATTGCGTTTATCAAGACATAGACGGCAAAGACCAGAAGGCACTACATGTTTTAGGATATTATCAGAATGAAGTAACGGCGTATTCACGTTTGTTTGATTGTGGTCAGTATTTTGATGCGGCGTCAATTGGAAGGGTTATTGTGCGCCAAAAATTTCGAAGATTCAATTTCGGACATGAATTGATGCGGTATTCGATTGCCGCAATTGCAGAAAATTTCCATCAAACCGCGATTACCATTTCGGCTCAAGAATACCTCAAAAAATTTTATGAATCTCATGGTTTTGTCCAAACCAGCGAAATGTACTTAGAAGACGATATTCCGCATATAGAAATGAAGCGGCGTTAATTATTTTTTTGCCCCAGGCACATCATTTTTCAAAATCAACAATTCTACACGTCTGTCGAGCGCCCCGCCTTGTTTTAAGGATTGGGTATTACCGTATCCTCTGTAGGTCATACGTGCATCGCTGATTCCTTTTTTGAACAAGTAGTTGTATACGCGTTTGGCTCTGTTAACCGACAATTCTCTTTTTTTGGTTTCCCGATCGACGGCCTCTCTATGATAAGTGGGTGTGCAACACACATGCCCTTGAATTTCGAAATGGATGTTTTTAAATTTGAGCAATTGTAGCGCAATTTTATCGAGTTCTTTTTTGGCCTGAACGGTTAATTGGCTGCTGCCTCTTTCAAAAAGCACTTTTTCTAAATAAATACGATCGCCTTTTACGGCATCTTTTCGGATGGTGCTATATACGCCAGGGATTTTTAAATTTTCAATGGTAATAGATTTGTAGTTCACCACCACATCAACTCTTCGGTTTTTTGAGCGCGCTTCTGGAATATCGGTTTGTAAATCTTCGTCAAGCATAATGCGCCCTTTTCCCTCTAGGGTAATGATGATTTTACTTCTAATGCCGCGTTCAATCAATTTATTTTTAACTGTTGTAGCTCTATTGGTTGACAACACAAAGTTGTATTCGTCTTTGCCTCGATCATCACAATAGCCATAAATTTGGATGGATTCGATGCGCGATGTGTCAATTTTTTGGACAAACGATAGCACCCCCTCTGTTTGATCATCTTTTAAATTGAATTTATCAAATTCAAAAAAGATAGAATAAATCTCTTCTTCTTGCGCAAAACCCAATTCAAAAGAAAAAAACGCCGCTATAAGTAATACCCATTTCATAGCTTGAAAATTAGTTGTTCAAAATAGGTCTTGATTCTTTTTAACGGAATAAAGACAATTTTATTTTACTTTTTTAATACCGATTGGTATTGTGATGTATTGTTTAATAAATTGATAGCTTGTTCTATTTCGGGATTGTTTTTGGTATAAAACAAATACAAACCTTCTCGATATTGGTGTCTGATGATTAATTCTTCTTGCAGTTGTTTTTTGATTTGCTCTTTGTTACTATCGAGTGCTGCATCTTGACTTTTTTCTAAAGCTGATTCCAATTGTTTGTATTCTGCCGCAATTTGTCCCTCAATTTTTTCTTTTTTTGCATTTTCTAATACATTCTTAAGAGCTTTTGTGGTTTCCGTGTCCAAAGAAATTTTTTCTTGTTTCAAATAGGATTTAAAGGCGATAAAATCGGCATCTGAAACGGTTGGAACACCTTGTATGTTTGGTGATTTATAATACAATTGGGTGGCAAAATTAAAAATAGCGTCATTTTTCAACAACATATCAGTGCAGTTGGCCAATTTGGCCGAAGCAATTTCCACATCAGGCATTACGCCTCCGCCATCATATACGATTCTTCCAGCCTTGGTTTTAAAGGCGTTAAACTCGTTTTCTGTTTTTTTAACGGCTTTTCCATTGGCATCTTTTTTAGAATAATCTAAGGCTTGTATACATCTTCCGGAAGGCGTGTAATATCTTGAAATGGTTACTTTTACCTGTGTGCCATAGGATAAATCCAAAGGACGTTGTACCAATCCTTTTCCAAAACTTCTGCTTCCTAGCACCACCCCACGATCTAAATCTTGTATCGCACCCGCCACGATTTCAGAAGCTGAGGCGCTTTTCCCATCTACAATAACTGCCAACGGAATTTCCAAATCACTGGGTTCATTCTTGGTACGGTATTCTAAATTGTATTTCACGTTTTTCGATTTAGTGGTTACAATGAGTTCATTTTTGGCCACAAAAAGGTTGCAAATATTTACCGCCTCATGTAATAAACCACCTGGATTACCTCGAAGATCTAAAATAATTTTTGTGGCTCCTTGTTGTTTTAATTCCAATAATGCAGCCTTTGTTTCTGCACTTGCTTTCTCGTTAAATTTGGACAAAACGATATAGCCGGTTTTATCTTTTAATAAAGCAAAATAGGGCACAGCTTTAATTTCAACTTCATTTAAAATTAGGGTTGCTTTTTGTACTTTGCCTTGTCTATTATATTGAAGGATAACTTGAGTGTTTTTGGCGCCTTTGAGCAATTGTGAAGGATCTTCTTTATATTCTTTTAAGTCTACATCGCCGATTTGTAGTAGTTCATCACCTGCTTTTAACCCTGCTTTATCGGCCGGAAATCCTTTGTATATTTCTTTTAAGTAAACCTTTCCGTCTTTTCGTTGCACCATAGCTCCAATTCCGGTGTATTCTCCTGTATTGTTGATTTTATACTTTAAGACATCTTGTTCGTTAAAAAAAACAGTGTAAGGATCCAGTTCTTTTAGCATGTTTTTGATGGCAATATCCATCATTTCGCCCGCATTGGTTTCGTCTACATAATTTTGGTTCACCGTTTTGAAAACGCCGGTAAAGATTTCGATTTGTTTCGCGATTTCAAAAAAATCATTTTTAAAACTTACCCCTACCAAAAGAAAGGACAAGGCGATAACAGGAATCATTATTTTTCTCGTGAAAAAACGTTTCATGAACAAGGCAATTGATTAATTTAGTATACGAAAGTAACGAATATTGAACAAAACACACACTTTAGGTACAATTTACTTTGTGGTTTCGTTGAATTTTTGAAAAAGTTGGATGGTTTTTTCTTCAATTTCTTGAAAAGAAAGGCGTTCTTTTGTTTGATAGAAAAACATTATAGCATAGGGTTTTTTCAAAGAATCAAGCAAAATATGTTTGTTTAATCGATAGGTTTCACGCAAAACACGTTTGAAATAATTGCGGTCTACTGCTTTTTTAAAATATTTTTTTGAAACCGATACGCCCATTTTTAGTGGTGCTGCATTTGCTTCTTTGTTTTCAACATATACCAATCGCAAAGGAAACTTCGAAACCGAATTTCCTTCCGAAAACAGCAAATCAATAGTGGTTTTGCTTTTTAATTTTTCCTTTTTGGGATACGTGAATGACATGATGCAAAGGTATAAAAAAGCCGACTTGTATTTGCCGGCTTTAGGTGTATTATTTTTTTACAAAAACATTGTCTTCTTTGTTGATGTCGGCCATGTGTTGCTCGGGATCAATGGTAATGGATTTGATGTTGGTTTTTGAAATTTCAAAAGAATAAGTGGGGTAGGCCCAATCCCAACCTTTTAATACAGTACTATTTATTTGGGAATACGGATTCGGTTTCTCCCAGCGCATTAAGGTATTAGGAATGTAGAAAAATTCTTTACTACCGTCTGTATATTCTACAATAATATCTAACGGCATCGGCATGCTACTTTTGCGAACAAGCGTTACTTTTGTATTGGTTTCAAGGGCAACTTCTTTAATCCCATAGTCAATGGTATTTGTAGTTTGCGTCCATTCGTTTAGGTACCAATCTAAATTAGCGCCTGAAATTTTTTCGGCTACTCGTTTGATGTCGTTTGGTGTTGGGTGGGTAAATTTATAGTCGCTGTAGTATCTTTTGATCGTTTTTTTTAGGTTTTCTTGCCCAATTAAATACCCGAGCTGTGCTAAAAACACTTCTCCTTTGCTATAGGCCCCAATCCCATAGGCCATATTTACATCGTATCGATCAGCATGAGTTGTCAAGGGTTGTTCTTTTCCAGATTTTGCCAAATATATGTAATTGTTGTAAGCATCTTCAAAAGGATTTTCTGGGGTTTTTGGTGGCAATACTTTTTGCATGGCTAAATTGGATATGTACGAAGTAAATCCTTCATCCATCCAACAATGTTTGGATTCGTTAGTGGCTAATATTTGTTGGAACCAACTGTGGGCAAATTCATGAGCGGTAACCCCAACTAAGCTGCCATACGATCGATTTCCGGTTATTAATGTACACATTGCATACTCCATGCCCCCATCACCCCCTTGAATTACGGAATATTGTTTATAGGGATAATGCCCTACATTTTCATTAAAAAAGGCTAATAATTCGGCGGTTTTGGGCTGCATTTTTTTCCAATTTTCAATATTCTCTTTTTTGTTTTTATACAAAAAATGTAAGGCAACATTATTGGGCCCTATGAATACATCGTGTATAAATTCATTGTCGGCTCCCCAAGCGAAATCATGCACGTTAGGCGCATAAAAATGCCAAGTAAGTGTTTTGGTTTTCTTCGGATAGGTCACGGCAATACCTGTTTCTTGATAGCCGTGTCCAATTTCATTTGGGTTCTGCAAATAGCCGGTTCCGCCAATGGTGTAGTCTTTATCAATCGTAATTTTCACATCAAAATTTCCCCAAACACCATGAAATTCACGTGCGATATAGGGACTGGCATGCCAGCCTTCGAAATCATATTCACATATTTTAGGATACCATTGCGTCATGGAAAGGGCTACGCCTTCTTCAGACAATCTGCCCGAACGACGAATTTGCAACGGCACTTGTCCATCAAAATCTAACGAAAGGATTGTTTTTTGTTTGGGTAAAATAGGATTTGCTAGTGTTACTTCTAAAATGGTACCCACAACTTTCGTAGTCGCTACAGCGCCATCTTGTTTTAAATTTGCAACATTCAAATAGCCAATTTCATTGGATTTTAAGGTACTGATTTTACTTTCTTTAAGTTCTTTTCCTTCTTTTTTAAAGGTTCTCACCATACGTTTGTCGGGGTCAACGATGCTTTGAAGTCTAGCGTCCATTTCGCTTCCCGGTTGAAATGCATTGTTGAATAAATGATAATACACTTTGTGCAACGTGTCAGCAGAATTGTTGGTGTATACTATTTCTTGTTTGCCAGTGTATTGGAATTTTTTCACATCCATTTTCACATCCATTTTATAGTCAACGTGTTGTTGCCAATAACCCGGATTTGGATTGTTTTGAGCCCATAAAAAGAGGGGAAAACAGCTTATAAAAAGAAATTTTTTCATAGTTGGTTTTAAAAGAATTCCTACAAAGCCATGCAACCTTGTAGGAATAGGAGTTAATAGAAATTTTAACTTATTTTTTTACCATTTTTTTTGCCAAAAGTAGTGCGTTGTATGCATTGATAATGCGACCCGATTTAGAAGCTTCAGCAAAATTTGTTTTGTGTTTATCTTCACCTAAAAGTACCGTGTTTTTTATTGCGATCCCGCTTTCCATTATGATTTGTTTTACTTGGACGGCAGTTAAACTTGGATAATATGAGCGAAGCAAAGCAGCTACTCCGGCAACATTTGGTGATGCCATAGAAGTTCCTTGTAAATATTCATATGTATTCAAAGGTGTCGTTGCATAAATTTGATCGCCAGGTGCATAAATGTCTACATTATTTTTTCCATAATTTGAAAAATCGGCGACCATTTTAGTGTCGTAACTTGGTGAAAGTGCTCCAACAATTAAAACGTTGTTGGCATATTCTGGACTACCATCATAGGTGTCGTTTGGATATTTATTGGTCACATCCAAATCATACGATTCGTTTCCAGCAGCAACAACCACTAATACATCTTTTGAGGCCGCATATTTGATAGCGTCCATCACCCATTCTTTGTTTTGAGAAAAATATTTTCCAAAAGAACCGTTAATTACTTTAGCACCATTGTCTACAGCATAACGAATACCTAGCGCAATGTCTTTATCGTATTCATCACCGTTTGGAACTGCTCGAATAACCATAATTTCGGCAGTATTGCTAACACCATCACCCCCTATATTGTTGCCTCTTATTTGAGCCACAATACCAGCTACATGCGTGCCGTGTTTTGCTGCTTTTGGATCGGGGCCAAATACGTTGTTGTTTCCATATTTTGTATCGTTGAGGTCGTTTGGATTATCACCAACAACAGATCGGCCATCATAGGCTACATTAAATTTGTAATTGAGATTGCCATAAACATAGTCTTTGTATTCTTCAATTTCGGCATCAAATTTATCTTTAGTCGTTGTGCTTAAAATTTGAGTAAACATAGCTTTCGCTTGTTTTACACTTGTTTCATTTGAAACAATTCCTTTGACGTCTTCTAGTGTAAAAGTTTCTTTATTTAAATGTGTTTTAATTGCTTTTTCGGCATTTAAAATAAAATCAAGTTGCTGTTTTTCTTTTGTAATGCCTTTTAATTCTTCGTCTAATTTTTCTTTAGCTTTTTCATAGTCTGGAGTGCCAGGCCCCTTTTTAACGATACGCGTCATTTCAAGCTGTTCATTTACGGCATTGCCTAAAAAATTCCAGCCGTGTATATCATCGATGTAGCCGTTATTGTCGTCATCAATTCCGTTTTCAGCGATTTCCTTTGGGTTGGTCCAAATGGCTGCTTTCAAATCTTCGTGGTTAATATCTACTCCAGAATCTACAATACCAACAATCACTTTTTGACCTTTTTTATTTTTGAGAATTTCATTGTACGCTTTGTCAACACTCATTCCGGGCACCGTGTCTTTCAGTAAATCTAAATGACTCCATCGCATTAAATCTTTTTCTGCAACCGAGGTTGTTTTTAAAGATAATTTAGCAAGATCTGTAGTCGTGATCGGTTTTTGGGTGCCACAGCTTGTTAATGCGATCGTAAGCGCCAAGCCTAAATTAAAGGGTATAAAATTTCTTTTCATGGGTATAATTAATTTCAGTTATTGGACTGATCTAAGTTGTATTTGTTACAATTAAGCGAGGGTTTATAAAAATTAAAAAAGATCATCGCATCGCAAGACCTCTTTTAACCGAACACCTTTTTCTGTTTTTTCTACGGTAATGATTTGATTGTGCGCATCATGTTCTAAAAACAAATAATAATTATTTTCGGCGGCTGCGTTCATAAACTTAGTTTTCTCATCCATAGTTAAAAGCGGTCTTGTGTCGTAGCCCATTACATAAGGAATCGGAATATGGCCCGCAGTTGCTAATAAATCCCCACAAAAAACTATCGTTTTGCCATTGTATTGAATATGTGGTATCATTTGCTTTTCGGTGTGTCCGTCGGCAAAAAATACCCCAAAGCCCAATTCAGATTCTTGTAAAAAATCACCTTCGGGGCGTTTGATAAATTGCAATTGACCGCTTTCTTGCATGGGAATAATGTTTTCATGTAAAAAAGAAGCCTTCTCTCTAGAGTTGGGTTTTGTGGCCCATTCCCAATGGTTGTCATTGGTCCAATAGTTTGCGTTTTTAAAAGCCACTTCATACCCGGTTTTGGCTGCGTTCCAATTGACACTTCCACCACAATGATCAAAATGCAGATGGGTCATGAATACATCGGTAACGTCATCACGGTGAAAACCTGCTAATTTTAAGGATTGGTCTAAGGAATGATCACCCCAAAGGGAATAGTAACTAAAAAACTTATCCGATTGCTTGTTTCCCATTCCGGTGTCAATCAAAATCAATCGGTTTCCGTCTTCAATTAATAGGCATCGAGCCGCAATGTCAATAAGATTGTTTTCATCAGCGGGATTGGTTTTATTCCAAATAGTTTTGGGCACCACACCAAACATGGCTCCCCCATCTAATTTAAAATTTCCGGCCTCTATAGCGTGCAATTTCATGGTTTGTTATTTTGAGCCAAATTACAAAAAATACCATAAACAAAAACTATGTTAACATAAGTTATAAAAATGTTAGCAAATCTTGTAAAAAGTAATTTATGGATTATCTTTGCGGTTAATTTAGACAAAATCAAAATAACATGATTAAGGTTTCTGATACTGCAAGTAAAAAAATCATTGCCATGATGCAAGAAGATGGTTTTGATGTCGCCAAAGATTACGTTAGAGTAGGCGTTAAAAGTGGCGGTTGCTCGGGCTTGTCTTATGAATTAAAGTTTGACAAAGAAGTAGGTGAAAACGACAAGATTTTTGAAGACAATGCTGTAAAAATAGTAGTTGAAAAAAAGAGTTTTCTGTATTTAGCAGGAACTGTTTTAGAATATTCAGGAGGATTAAACGGAAAAGGATTTGTTTTTAACAATCCAAATGCACAAAGAACGTGTGGCTGCGGAGAGAGTTTCTCGTTATAAAATTTAAAGATCAAATTAAAAGAGCTGTAATTTCGATTACAAATAACATTGCTGAAGGTTCAGAATATAACAATAACAAGCAATTTATTCGATATTTAAAAATAGCAAAAAGGGTGTTGTGCTGAAGTTAGAAACATGTTGCTATTAGCAAAAGAATTGGAATTTTGTACAGAAAATGAAATGCAAGATAGTTTTCAATTAACAATTGAGATTTCTCAAAACATTTCTAATTTTATAAAGTATTTAGATTCAAAATTAGAAAAATGATAGTTTGAAGATTGTATAGAAATTTTTAAATTCTTCAATCTTTAAATTTTTAAATTAAAAAAATGAGCAAATACACAGAAGACGACTTAAAAGTCGAATTAGAAAATAAAGAATACGAATACGGATTTTATACCGAATTGGACTCGGAAACGTTTCCTATTGGGTTAAATGAAGACATCGTTCGTGCGATTTCAAAGAAAAAAGAAGAACCCGAATGGATGACCGAATGGCGTTTGGAAGCGTTTCGCGCTTGGAAAGAAATGGTAGAACCGGAATGGGCTAATGTCGATTATGAAAAACCCGATTTCCAAGCCATTTCGTATTATTCAGCGCCCAAAAAAGCGGATCCCAACAAAAAACTGGAAGATGTAGATCCCGAACTTTTAGCGATGTACAAAAAGTTAGGCATTTCGGTTGACGAACAAAAGAAGATGAACAACGTGGCAATCGATATTGTGGTAGATTCTGTTTCTGTTGCGACTACATTCAAAAAAACACTCAACGAAAAAGGCATTATTTTTTGTTCGATTTCGGAAGCTATCAAAGAACACCCCGAATTAGTTCGAAAATATTTAGGTACCATTGTACCGCAGAAAGATAATTTTTACGCGGCATTGAATTCGGCAGTTTTTTCAGACGGAAGTTTCTGTTACATCCCGAAAGGCGTGCGTTGTCCTATGGAATTATCCACCTATTTCCGAATCAATCAAGGTGGAACAGGTCAGTTTGAACGAACGCTCCTCGTTGCCGACGAAGGAAGTTATGTGAGTTATTTAGAAGGATGTACCGCTCCAAGTCGGGATGAAAACCAATTGCACGCTGCGGTCGTAGAATTAATTGCTCTCGATAATGCTGAAATCAAATATTCTACCGTCCAAAACTGGTATCCAGGGAACAAAGAAGGGAAAGGAGGCGTTTACAATTTCGTAACCAAAAGAGGTTTGTGCGAGAAAAACGCTAAAATTTCGTGGACCCAAGTAGAAACGGGTTCGGCCGTAACTTGGAAATACCCATCTTGTGTGTTGAAAGGCGATAATTCAATAGGAGAATTTTATTCAATTGCCGTTACCAACAATTATCAGCAAGCCGATACGGGAACCAAGATGTTACACTTGGGCAAAAACACCAAATCGACGATTATTTCCAAAGGGATCTCAGCAGGAAAATCACAAAATAGTTACAGAGGATTAGTGCAAATAGGTGCAAGAGCCGAAAATGCTCGAAATTTCTCTCAATGTGATTCGTTATTAATGGGTAATAATTGTGGTGCACATACCTTTCCCTATATTGAAAGTAAAAATGCTTCGGCAAAAATTGAACACGAGGCAACGACGTCAAAAATAGGTGAAGATCAAGTGTTCTATTGTAACCAACGTGGCATTCCAACGGAAAAAGCCATTGCGCTAATCGTAAATGGTTTCAGTAGAGAAGTATTGAACAAATTACCAATGGAATTTGCTGTTGAAGCGCAAAAATTGTTGGAGATTAGTTTAGAAGGTTCAGTAGGATAATCAATCAAAAAAATTAGAATAAATAACACATTTACAAAATGTTACAGATAAAAAACTTACACGCTTCGGTAGAAGACAAAGACATATTAAAAGGAATTAACCTTGAAATAAAAGCAGGGGAAGTGCATGCGATTATGGGGCCTAACGGTGCTGGAAAATCCACATTATCTTCTATCATTGCTGGAAATGAAAACTATGAAGTTTCTGAAGGCGAAATCTTTTTAGACGGAGAAGAAATTTCAGAATTAGCTCCAGAAGAAAGAGCACATAAAGGTGTGTTCTTATCGTTTCAATATCCAGTGGAAATTCCTGGAGTTTCGGTAACAAATTTCATTAAAACAGCGATCAACGAAAAACGTAAGGCCAACAAACAAGAAGAGATGCCCGCGAATGAAATGCTGAAATTAATCCGAGAAAAATCAGAATTATTAGAAATGGACCGTAAATTCTTGTCGCGTTCTTTAAATGAAGGTTTTTCAGGAGGGGAAAAGAAACGTAACGAAATTTTCCAAATGGCGATGTTAGAACCTAAAATTGCTATTTTGGACGAAACCGATTCAGGCTTGGACATCGACGCCTTACGAATTGTAGCTAATGGTGTAAACAAATTGAAAAACGAAAACAATGCGGTTTTAGTGATTACACACTACCAACGTTTGTTAGATTATATCGTTCCCGATTTTGTTCACGTTTTAATGGACGGAAAAATCGTAAAAACAGGCGGAGCTGATTTAGCGTTAGAACTAGAAGAAAAAGGATACGATTGGATTAAAAACGAGTTGGTTTAATTCGTTTCAGGTGCAGCAAACTTGAAACCTGAAACAAAATATTGGACAATGGAATTAAAAGATAAAATGTTAGCTTCCTTCATGGCTTTTGAAGAAAAGATTGATATCCAATCCGAACTTCATGAGATAAGAAGCAACGCCATAAAAAATTTCGAAAACAAAGGTTTCCCAACTAAAAAGGAGGAAGCTTGGAAATACACGTCGTTAAATGCAATTTTAAAAAATGATTTTTCGGTTTTCCCGAAGAAAGAAAATACAATTGAATTTAAAGATGTAAAAAAGTATTTCTTACACGAAATCGACACCTATAAAGTTGTTTTTATAGACGGAATTTTCAGTTCGTTTTTATCCTCTACAACACATGATGGATTAGATGTTTGTTTGATGTCTTCGGCCTTAACCAAACCAAAATATAAAATGGTAATCGACACCTATTTTAATCAAATTGCGAGTAAAGAAGAAAGTTTAACGTCTTTAAATACCGCATTTTCATTAGAAGGGGCTTACATCAACATTCCGAAAAGTAAAGTGGTAGAAAAACCTATTGAAATTATTTATTTTTCTACAGGAACTGAAGCCGCTTTAATGGTACAACCTCGAAATTTAGTCATTGTTGGAGAAAATGCACACGTACAAATTGTAGAACGTCACCAAAGTTTGAATTCAAATCCAGTTCTAACAAATTCGGTAACCGAAATTTTTGCTCAAAAACGTGCCATTGTCGATTATTACAAAATTCAAAACGATGTACAAACCGCTAATTTGATAGACAACACCTACATAGCACAAAAACAAGAGAGTAGAGTAGCGGTGCATACGTTTTCATTTGGTGGAAACATTACCAGAAACAACCTGAATTTTTATCACCAAGGGGAACGTATTGATTCTACCTTGAAAGGTGTTACCCTTATTGGCGATAAACAACACGTAGATCATTATACTTTGGTGCATCATGCTACACCCAATTGTGAAAGCCATCAGAACTATAAAACGATACTAAACGATAGTGCAACAGGTGTTTTCAACGGAAAAATTTTCGTAGAAAAAGAAGCACAAAAAACGGATGCGTTCCAACAAAACAATAACATTTTAATTGGCGATAAAGCAACAATCAACGCAAAGCCACAATTGGAAATTTTTGCCGATGATGTAAAGTGTTCGCACGGATGTACCATTGGTCAATTGGATGAAAGTGCTATGTTCTATATGCAACAACGCGGTATTCCTAAAAAAGAAGCCAAAGCGTTATTGATGTATGCGTTTACCAATGAAGTGACCAATAGCATTAAAATACCCGAATTAAAAGCAAAAATTGCTCGTATTATCGCTGATAAGTTAGGCGTGAATATGGGGTTTGATTTGTAGTAATATACTTTAGAAATATGTTAGACATCCAAAAAGTAAGAGCCGATTTCCCTATTTTATCGCAAAAGGTAAACGGGAAACCCTTGGTGTATTTTGACAACGGGGCTACTTCACAGAAACCGCAAGTTGTGATCGATGCTATTTCTAGGTATTATAGCGAATACAACGCAAACATTCACCGCGGCGTGCATACCTTGAGTCAATTGGCTACAGATGCCTATGAAGTGTCGCGAAATACCATCCAAACTCATTTGAATGCAAAACACAACTTCGAAATTATTTTTACTTCGGGGACTACGTTCGGAATTAACTTAGTGGCAAATGGTTTTGCAAGTTTACTAAAAGCAGGCGATGAGGTGATGGTTTCGGCATTGGAACACCATAGCAACATTGTGCCTTGGCAATTTTTATGTGAAAGAACAGGAGCGAAGTTGGTGGTTATCCCAATGAATGAAAAAGGAGAATTAATTCTTTCGAAATTTGACAACTTACTTTCCGAAAAAACAAAAATAGTTGCGGTGAACCACATTTCAAATGCATTAGGAACGGTTAACCCAATTGAATATATCATTAAAAAAGCACACGAAGTAGGAGCAGCGGTTTTAATCGATGGCGCTCAAGCTACTCCGCATTTACGCCCAGATGTACAAGCTCTGGATTGTGATTTTTATGTGTTTTCGGGGCATAAAGTTTGCGGCCCAACAGGTGTTGGAATTTTATACGGAAAAGAAGAGTGGTTGCGAAAATTACCACCCTATCAAGGCGGAGGCGAAATGATTGCTGAAGTTACGTTTGAAAAAACAACGTATGCCGATTTACCACATAAATTTGAGGCAGGAACGCCCAATATTGAAGGCGGAATTGTGCTAGGAACCGCAATTGACTATATGAATACCATCGGTTTTGAGAATATTGCAGCATACGAAAACGAATTATTATTGTACGGAACCAAAAGGTTACAAGAAATCGATGGCCTTACGATTTATGGAACGAGCGAAAACAAAGCTTCGGTCATTTCATTTACTATCGATGGAATCCATCCGTATGACATTGGCACAATAATCGATAAGTTAGGCATAGCGGTAAGAACGGGTCATCATTGTGCTCAACCTATTATGAATTTTTTCAATATTCCGGGAACCATACGAGCCAGTTTTGCTTTTTACAATACCAAGGAAGAAATTGATATCTTTGTAGAAGCGGTTAAAAAAGCGCAAATGATGTTGTCTTAATAAGAAAGCGTATGAGAGTTTTAGCAGTAATGATTTTTTTGTTATTTGTGGGTTGTAAACCAACAAAAACGGAGAATTACAATCACCAAAACAAGTCCATTTCGGTAATAAACTATGAGGCAAACGCTCGAAACTTTGTTTTAAATATCAAAGTAGAAAATCAAATGTTGTTTGTTTCGCGTGCACGAGATGTTAAAGATTACCAAGAAAAAATAACTGTTTCTGATGCAGATTGGAAAGAAATTGTGGCCCTTATAAAAGCAGTCGATTTGGCCAAAGTAAAAGAGTTCAAAGGACCTACCGAAAAACGTTTTTATGACGGTGCGCCTCATGCCAATATTACCTTTATTTCTGAAGGGATAGCATACACAACGAAGGGCTTTGATCATGAATTCCCTCCTGTTGAGGTAGAAAAACTGGTAACAAAAATTTTGAAATTGACCGAAAAATAAAATGACAATACAAGACATACAACACGAAATTGTTGACGAGTTTTCTCTATTTGACGACTGGATGCAGCGCTATGAATACATCATCGAATTGGGAAAAACACTTCCGTTAATTGATGAGCAATACAAAGTAGATGAAAATAGCATCAAAGGCTGTCAGTCAAAAGTTTGGGTACATGGTGAATCGCAAGACGGAAAAATTGTATTTACAGCCGATAGCGATGCGATTTTAACCAAAGGAATTATTGCTATATTAATTCGTGCGTTTTCAAATCAAACACCGGCAGCAATTTTAGAAGCAAACACTGATTTTATTGATGAAATAGGATTAAAAGAACATTTGTCGCCCACAAGAGCTAACGGCTTGGTGTCAATGATTAAACAACTAAAAATGTATGCTTTGGCATTTCAAGCGAAACAATAAAAAAAGTTTTAATTACCATATAAGGCATATAAGAAAGTTTAAGTTTTATGAATTATACAAGACAAGATTTAAAGGATTTGGTTTATCAAGTGAATGGAGCTGCCATAGAAGTTCACAAGAGTCTTGGTCCTGGCTTACTCGAAAGTGTATATCATAAATGTTTAATACGCGAACTTGAACTTAGAAATATAAAATTTAAATCTGAATTATCAATACCAATTGAATATAAAGGAATTGAAGTTGATGCGGAATTAAGGTGTGATTTATTAATAGAAGACAAATTAGTAGTTGAACTAAAGTCTGTGTCTGAAATGAAACCTATATTTGAAGCACAAATTTTATCTTATATGAATTTATTAAATGTGCCAATGGGTTTATTAATTAATTTTAATGTAACAAACATTTATAAAGAAGGGCAAAAAACATATATTAATACTCTATATAATCAACTTTGGGATTAACTTATATTCCCTTACATGCCTTATATGGTTATAATAAAAATTAAAAATAAATATGGAAGAATTTAACGATACTATTAACTTAGGCGAAGATGTGGTCAAAGTATTAAAAGGCATTTATGACCCTGAAATTCCGGTAGATATCTATGAATTAGGATTAATCTACGACGTCATGATTAATGAGGATAACGATGTAAAAATTGTCATGACCTTAACCTCGCCAAATTGCCCAGTAGCTGAAACGTTGCCGCAAGAAGTGGAAGAAAAAATCAAATCGATTGACGCGGTTAAATCGTGCGAAGTAGAAATCACTTTTGATCCGCCATGGAGCAAAGACTTAATGAGCGAAGAAGCAAAGTTAGAATTGGGGATGTTGTAAAAAAGGAAACAGTCGCAGTTGCAGCGAGCAGTGTTTTTGCATCTGCTTCTGAAAACTGCTTCTGAAAACTGAGACTGAAACATGGATGAAATCGTAAATAAAGTAGTGCAAAGTTCGTTGATGGTATTCGACTTAGAAGATTACTATCCAGACAACCATGTTGTGGGGTTAGACATTTCGCAATGGCTGCTCGAAGGTGTTTTGTTAAAAGAAACCGATTTTAGACAACAACTCAAAAACGCAGATTTTACACCCTTTCAAGATAAATACGTGGCGTTGTATTGTACTACCGATGCTATTTTACCCGCTTGGGCATTTGCTTTGGTTACGGTTCATGTGGCGCCTTATGCCTTAAAAGTGATTCAAGGAAGCCAAGTGCTAGCCACGATAGAATGGTACCAAGACATTTTAAACAAATTGGACTACACTGATTATTTTGACAAACCGGTTATCTTAACAGGCTGTTCTAAAAAAGCCGTACCCAATGAAGTGTATACTTTAGCGATTCAAAAATTAATGAAAGTAGCCAAAAGCGTTATGTTTGGCGAGGCTTGTTCGGCAGTGCCTTTGTATAAACGAAAATAAAAAAAGACCTCAAGTTGAGGTCTTTTTTTATTCATTCTCCACCGCGTCTTTATAATCAGGATATAAGAATTTATTATAAGGAAATCTTGTGATATGAATTTCCCGAACCGCTTCATACACTTTTTCTCTAAATTCTTCAAAGTTGGCTTTTTCGGTAGCCGAAATAAACAAGGTTTTGTTTTCCCCTAATGTACTCATCCAAGTTTGTTTCCAATCTTCTAGTGTATAATGTTTGGTGGTTTTTTCTATTGATACATCGTTTTCATCAAAATAAACCGATTGAAACGCATCAATTTTATTGAATACCATAATTGTGGGTTTATCGGCACTTTTAATGTCTTGTAAAATTTGATTTACCGAAGCAATATGATCCTCAAAATCGGGATGTGAAATATCTACCACATGAAGCAATAAATCAGCCTCTCTCACTTCATCTAAGGTGCTTTTAAACGACTCAACTAATTGCGTGGGAAGTTTTCTAATAAAACCTACTGTATCGCTTAAAAGAAACGGTAAATTCTTAATTACGGTTTTTCGAACTGTAGTGTCAAGCGTGGCAAATAATTTATTTTCGACAAACACATCGCTTTTACCTACAGCATTCATCAAGGTTGATTTTCCCACATTGGTATATCCAACTAAAGCCACACGAACCATAGCGCCCCGATTGCTGCGTTGTGTAGCCATTTGTTTGTCGATTACTTTGATTTTATCTTTCAGTAACGAAATTCTATCACGCACAATACGACGGTCGGTTTCAATTTCAGTTTCCCCCGGACCGCGCATTCCGATACCTCCTTTTTGACGTTCCAAGTGGGTCCACATTCCGGTTAAGCGAGGGAGTAAGTATTGGCATTGGGCTAATTCTACTTGGGTTCTGGCGTATGAAGTTTCGGCTCGTTGTGCAAAAATATCTAGGATGAGGTTGGTGCGATCCAATACTTTACAGTCTAATTCTTTGGTAATGTTTTTAGATTGTGAAGGGGTTAATTCGTCATCAAAAATTACGGTTTTAATGTCATTATCCTTGATGAAATATTTGATTTCTTCTAGTTTACCCGTTCCTACAAAAGTTTTAGGGTTGGGTTTGTCCATTTTTTGGGAAAAGCGTTTTACTACCGTTCCGCCAGCGGTAAACGTCAAAAACTCCAACTCGTCAAGATATTCGTTCAGTTTATCTTCACTTTGGTTTTGCGTGATTATTCCAACTATAATTGATTTTTCAAAGTCAATAACTTCTTTCTCTAACATAATCGTTCATTAAGCGTACAAAGGTACAAAATAGGAGGTATAAAAAAAGCGACTCAAATGAGCCGCTTTGAAACTATTGGAATTGCAATTAGTTAATTACAATATCATCAATTTGCATCGTAGTAGTAATCCCACCGGCACCATTACCCACATATTCAAAAACGAAGAAACCGTTTCCAGTAACTCCTGCAGGAATGTTATAGGTACCACTATTTGTAAAATTAGTAGCGTAGCCCGTAGTTGTTCCAGAAGCAATTGTAAAGTTTGAAGTGATATCAACCAATGTAGCAGCAGTAATTTGTGTGCCAGGAACATAATTTGTTGTATAATACACTTTTAATACGTTTCCATTGTTGTAACCGTCTTTCGTTTTAAAAGAAAAAGTACTTGCCGCTGTCATGTTAACAGGAACAATAAAAAGCGTGCGGTTGGCTTCTGGTGTGCCGCCAAAAGACGACATTTGAATGTATTTATTGCTGCTGAATGTTTTCACTTGCCAATATTTTCCTCCGACCGCTGCATCGTTGATGTATTTTGGAAATACTTGCTGATTTGTGGTAGTATACGAGGTAAACGGTTCGTTTAACGTAGTATCATATACAATGCCTGTTCCCCCAAGAGGTGGATACAAATCGATATCCATGCGATCAGCCGTTAGTTGTACATCGTTAAGGGTACGAATCATGAATTGATAATCGCTATTGTATTTGGTCATTACTCCACGAATTTTTCCGTTTTTAGAAGGCACTGCATTGGCGGCAAATGTTGCAAATTCACTTACACGTAAAATCACTTTATTTCCAAATTGATCTGAAATTTCATGATTTGTAGCACCACCAAGGCTGTTTAGTGTAGCATCATAATATTTTTTCCCTAATGAGGCATCAGTAAATTGCACGGCATCAAACTCAATTAGCATGTTCAAATATTGATCGTTTTTTGCTTGCGCGATGGTTAGATTTTTTACAATGGTATTTTCATTGACATCCGTGCAGGAACGCAGAATAACATCTTTGTATTCCACTCCTGAAATTCTACCCACTCCGTTGTTATAAGAAGACCCTAGAACAGTGCTTCCGTGTTGTTTGTTAAAATACCGATTTTTGTCTAATTTGATCGTTACTTTTCTGCCCGGTTCAAATTCTGTGTATAAGTTGTAATTGTCCACCGGCATGCTAAATCCTTTCAAACCGTCTAAAGACATCATGGAGATGGATTTATAAAAATTTCCACCTTCATCACTTGAAGTTACATAGGCTTCAATATAATCTACTACCGTTTCAGAAGTTGTATAAGGAACTGCGGTTGCAGTGGCAATATTGGTAATGTCGCTTACTTCTTTAGTTTTAGCTATGGTAATGCACTCATTGGTAAGATTCGGCACCCCATATTCGTCACCGTTTACACAACTTGATAAAGTTGCTAACATTAGTGTTGTTACTATTAATTTATAATTTTTCATACGGATTAATTTTTAGTAATTTTAACATTATCAACTTCCCAAGTCATTGAAGCTGAGGAAGTAGAAGTGTATTTGAAAGCAACGTGTACCGTTTCTCCAATAAAGGAAGAAATGTCAATTTTACCAGAGTTGGTCCAAGTATAGGAATTCGAAGCATCTAATGTTGCCGTAAGATCGGTCCATGTAGCTGCTGCTGGATCTCCTCCTGTATAATTAGAAGAAATTTTAATCTCTAAAACATTTCCGGTAAAGCGCGAGGCCGTTTGGAAAGACAAACTCGCAGCGGTTAGTCCGTTTAAATCTACAGCAGGTGAAATCAACCAATCTTCATTGGCATTGTTTGTACCGGCATAACCCGACATTTTTGCGCAATTTCCAGGATTGCCATATTGCGTATCAAGTGTCCAAGCTTGCGTGCCCGTAGCACTGAACTTTGTCCAGTCTGCCCAATTGGTTTCAAAGCCATCCGTAAAGGCGTATTCGTATACGGTAGGAATTACATAATCGTCATCTCCTACACAGCTTGTTAACGAACTTGAAACAAGTCCGAACAAGAATATTGTTTGTATAAATTTTATTTTCATATACTAATTTTTTAGAAGTTGATGTAGAAGTTTACAAAAAATGTTCTTCCGTATCCATAAAAATATTTTGTGCCAAAAGAAGGAGTTCCGTTTGCTTGATCGGCTTGTAAATCTATAAAATTGGCTTTTCTTGATTGTTCAAATCCACCTGTTTTATACTGAATATCAAATAAATTGTTTACCGAAGCAAAGAAACCAACGGTATTTCTATTGGCTCTGCTAATTCTCCAAGATTTTCCACCCGTTAAATTTACCAATGTAAAGTCATTGAATTTTTCTTGTTTAAGAATCGCTCTTACGGTTTCAGGAGTAGCGCCAGCATAATTATCGCCTGTAGCACTGTCGATACTAAAATTATCGGTTCTAAGAACGTTAGCAAAATCAACATAAGTATTTGCTAAGTAGTTTACATTTGCACCAATCCACCAGAAGTTAGGGTCTCTATATTCTAATCCAAAAGAAGCTGCGGTTTGTGGCATGCCTGATTGGTGGTAATTTTTGATGTAAACCGTTCCAAAATCTGTTAAAGAGCTATCTCCAGCAGCAGCTAAAGCATCGTCGTTTGTTTTTAATTTTGCATTATCTGAATAAATGTATTGGCCATAAGAAGCTGCCGCAGTTGCTTTAATGGTTGAAGTAATGTTGTATTCTATACCAAGTTCGGCTCCCAAATTTTGTTTGTCAATTCCGGTTACGATTTCACTTACAAAAGTATCGTCATCACCACCTTCGTCAGCAGAGAATTCTCCATAATAAAATGAAATTTCTGTAGCGTCTTGAATTTTAGTATAAAAACCGGTCAAACGCGCTTTTAATTTTGGCGTTCTCAAAATATAACTTGCATCAGCACTAGCAATACGTTCGCTTTGAAGGTCTGGTGTGATTACATTGTTTAAACGCGCATTTGAAAATGTATTTCTTAAGCTAGGCGCTTTAGTTTGATATAATCCATTGAAATCAAAATAATTTCTACCGTTTAATTTATAGGTTAATCCTCCTTTGAATCCAAAATTTTCAAAGGTTATACTTTTACCTTTTCCAAAAGAATTGTCTGCGTAGATTCCATTACGGTACAGACCTTCTCTTTGGTATTCTGTGCGACTAAAATTTTGGGCCAAATAAAAATCTACTTTATCATAGGTAAATTTAAATTGGGTAAACCCGTCAAAAGTTAAGGCATGTAATAAGTAGTTATAGCCATAGGTTTGGTTTTCGCCCACGCGTCTATCTGGATTATTTAAATCAGATTGACTTGCATTACCCGCATAAAAAGGATCAATATCTAGAAAATATTGCCCACCCATTAAGTCCATTAAGTTTTGGTGGTTGTGTGAGCGAAGTTTTCTCACATTAATACCTGCATTCAAAACAATATGGTCTGATAAACTGGAGTTTAAAATAGAGTTTGCATTCCATAAATTATCGTCGGTGCGGTCTTCATACAATACATATACGCTTCTTCCGGCAAACGCGCTGTTTTGGTTGGCAATATATAAGGCATTCCAATCAATTTGACTGTTGGCTTTAAAGGTGTTGTCAATATTATCTAACTGTGTTTGTGTAAAGCCCCCTAGGTTGCTGTAATAACTTGATAAATTTTTATAATAAGTTGGGTCTGGATTGTTTCCCAATTGATAATCTATTCTTGAGTTGCCAATAGTTCCCGACTGGAATGCAACATTGGTGTTGAGATTTGATTTGTCGGATAATTTCCAAAAATGAGACAACATTATGATAGGCTCATCGATGTTTTTTTCTCTCGAATTGCGCTTTCTTCCGTCTTGCCATCCCCAGTAGGAGTTATATGTTGTCCCCATCAAATCATTCACTTCTTTAGTGTTTGGAGACGTTTTTCCTCTGCTGTTTTGTGCATATATAGCGGTTAAATTCAAACTCTGTTTGTCGTTGATTTTTTTCTCAACACTAGCAAATAATGAATTTGCAGCATAGTCAGTTCCTTCAAAATATCCTTCTTGTGCCCATCTTCTAGAGGCAGAAACCACAAAGGCCCATCCGTCTTTGTCCATACCAGAAGCGTAGGTGCCCATGGTTCGCCAACTGTAATTGGTATTGGTTCCCGACATAGAAATACGAGATCCAGGGCGGTAAAAAGAAGCACGCGTATTAATTTCTTGGGTTCCTAATGCACTACCAAAAGTATAATCAGAAGGAGCAGAACCCATAGTAAATTCTTGATTACGAGTGGCATCATTTAATCCCCCCCAGTTACTCCATTGGGGTCTGCCATCGTATAATTTATTCATCACAATACCATTGATCATTGTGGTGCCGTATTCATTGTCGAGTCCTCTAATTCTAAAACGTGATTGTCCCCAATTAAAAGCCGCCGCTTGTTGGTAAGCGTCTCTCGTAGCTTGTAACAAGCCCGAAGTACTTTCCGATCCACTGTTGTCGTCTCCCAAATCGTTTTCTGTAATGGTAACCAAACTCAATTGTTGTTCGGTGGTAATATCTTCTTCCAATAAAATCGTACCCAAGTCGATGGTTTCTCCTTTTGAAGGTTCCAATAGTAAGGTTTGTGTGTTGTATCCCGCCGATTTAATGACCAATGCTTGCGCTCCCGAAGGCAATGTTTGAAAAACAAAGGTTCCCTCAACATCAGTTAAAGCAGATTGGTTGTTGCTTTGAATGACAGCCACAACGTTTTGCAATGGTTTTTGACTTTTAGCATCGATTACCTTACCTTTTAAGGCCGGATTTTGTTGTGCAAAAACAAAAACAGCTTGCAGCACAAATAAAGTGCTCAATACAAGTTTTTTCATAAAGATTAATAAAATGAATACTAAATTAATGCTAAGTCGTTAAGAACTAAACAGCTTACAAATGTATAACTTTTAACAATATTATTTACCTTTGACCCAAGTTTTGTTATAAACATAACTAAATAAACAAGCTACTTTTATGAAAATTAAGCACTCCATTTCTGTTTTTATTGTGATTTTATCCATTGGTTCCGGTTTTGCCCAAGACAAAAAATTTAAAGTACACACGGTCGCTTTTTATAATTTTGAAAACTTATTTGATACCATTAACGATCCAGACACCTATGATGAAGAGTATACACCTGCTGAAGGGTGGACGTTAAAAAATTATAAAAAGAAATTAGACAATCTAAGTAAGGTATTGATTGAATTAGGCACCAGTGAAAATCAAAATAATGCCCCCGTAATTATTGGGGCTTGTGAGATTGAAAACCGAAAAGTATTAGAAGATTTAACAAAACACCCTACATTAATTAATAAAGGGTATAAGGTTGTTCATTTTGATTCGCCCGATAAACGCGGAATTGACGTGGGGTTTTTATACCAAGAAAAATATTTTCAACCCATAAGTTATAGTAATGTGCCGTTGTACATATATGAAAATGAGACCGCTGCCGATAAAAAAGACAAAAAAAAAGTAGAAGAGACCGATGATAAAGGAGCGGTAGATGCTAAAACCAAACGAATTTATACCCGCGACCAACTCTTAGTTACAGGGATGTTAGATGGCGAAGAAATCAACATTATTGTAAATCACTGGCCTTCTCGATCGGGCGGAGAGAAAAAAAGTAGCCCTTACAGAGAAGCCGCCGGGCGATTGAATAGAAAAATCATGGATTCTATTATTAAAATCAACCCGAAAGCAAAAATAATTACAATGGGTGATTTAAATGACGGTTCATACAACAAAAGCGTAAAAGAAGGAATTGGCGCAAAACTAAAAAAAGAAGAACTGAAAAAACCTGCTGATATTTTTAATCCCTTTGAACAAATGGCAAAGGACGGCCATGCCACCTTGTTCTACAGAGATTCTGGGGATATTTTTGATCAAATCATGGTGAGCCAACAATTTATACCAAAAGATAAAAACGATTATTCCTCTTTTAAATATTGGAAAGCAGGAATTTACAACAAACCTTTTTTGATACAGAAAACAGGGCAATGGAAAGGATATCCTTTGCGAAATCAAAATGGCGTTCCCGGTTTTTCAGATCACTTTCCAGTATATATTTATTTGGTTCAGGAAGTAAAATAGAAATAAAGAGAAGCAATAAAGGTTGGTTGTAACTAAAAGTACAACTAACCTTTTCCTTTTGCTAACTTTACCTTTTCAATAACAACAAAATGGCAACAGCAAAACCCTTCAACTTACAAAATTGGATTCAGGAAAATAGAGCGCTTTTAAAACCGCCTGTTGGGAACAAAAATGTATATTTCGATTCAGAGGATTATATTGTAATGGTTGTGGGCGGTCCCAATGCCCGAAAAGATTATCACTACAACGAAACCGAAGAATTATTTTACCAACTAGAAGGTGAAATTACAGTCTTTATTCAAGAAGACGGACAAAAAAAAGCCATGAAACTTTCGGCAGGAGACATATATTTACACCCGGCCAAAGTACCTCATTCTCCGGTAAGATCGGAGGGTTCTGTTGGATTGGTAATCGAAAAAAAACGCGCCGGAAAAGGTTTTAACGATGGCTTGTTGTGGTATTGCGACCATTGCAATCATAAATTACACGAAGTCTACTTCGAATTGCACGATATCGAAAAAGATTTTTTACCTCATTTTCAAGAGTTCTTTACTTCTGAAGAAAAAAGAACGTGTAAAAAGTGTGGCACTGTAATGGAAACCAATCCAAAGTATACAAAATAACTGAAGGTGATCCGTAACATTTGCAACGTAACATTTGAAATATATTTTTTACCTTTGATAAAAATTTAACAAAAACCGAATAAAAAGTTATAAAATGATATCTGAAGCAGCAATTCAATTTGGCATGCAAGACGCTTTGCAACAATTAGGCATTAAAGAAATTAACGAAGGAACTTCTACAGGAACGAAATGGTTTTCTAACGGAAAAATCATCGAATCGTATTCTCCAGCCACTGGTGATTTGATTGGAAAAGTAAAATCTTCAACCAAAGAAGATTACGAAACAGCTATGAGTGCTGCAGAGGAAGCGTTCAAAACATGGCGTTTGGTTCCGGCTCCAAAACGAGGGGAAATCGTGCGTCAAATGGGAGAAGAATTACGCAAAAATAAAGAAGCCTTAGGGAAATTAGTGTCTTTTGAAATGGGTAAATCGTATCAAGAAGGTTTGGGTGAAGTCCAAGAAATGATTGACATCTGTGATTTTGCAGTAGGTTTATCACGACAATTACACGGATTAACCATGCACTCAGAACGCCCAATGCACCGCATGTATGAGCAATGGCATCCGTTTGGAATTGTAGGCATCATTTCGGCGTTCAACTTCCCAGTAGCGGTTTGGTCTTGGAATACGATGTTGGCATGGATTTGTGGCGATGTTTGTATTTGGAAACCCAGTTCTAAAACGCCTTTGTGTGGTGTAGCGTGTCAAAACATCATTCAAACCGTATTAGAAAGAAACAATTTACCAGAAGGCATCAGCTGTTTAGTAGTGGGTAACGAGTCGGGTGATTTAATCAATAACGACAAACGTATTCCGTTAGTATCGTTTACGGGTTCTACTAGAATTGGTCGTCACGTATCCAAAACAGTGGCGGAACGTTTCGGAAATACCATCTTAGAATTAGGTGGAAACAACGCGATTATCGTTTCAAAAGAAGCCGATTTATCCATGGTATTGGTAGGGGCAGTATTTGGAGCGGTAGGAACAGCAGGGCAACGTTGTACGTCAACACGAAGATTAATTGTGCACGAAAGTGTTTACGATAAAACATTAGACGTTTTAGCGAAAGCGTATGCGCAGTTAAAAATTGGAAACCCATTAGATGCTAACAATCACGTGGGACCGCTTATCGATAAAGGCGCGGTGCAAGATTACTTAAACGCAATTGAAAAAGCAAAAGCAGAAGGCGGAAGAGTTATTGTAGAAGGCGGCGTTTTAGAAGGAAAAGGATACGAAAGTGGATGTTATGTAAAACCCTGTATTATCGAAGCGAAAAACGAATTCGAAATCGTACAACACGAAACCTTCGCTCCGGTTTTATACGTAATGAAATATAGCACTATTGAAGAAGCGATTGCCATGCAAAATGCCGTTCCTCAAGGATTATCGTCTTCGATCTTTACCAACAACATGAGAGAAATGGAATTATTCCTTTCTGCTGCGGGATCCGATTGTGGTATTGCCAACGTAAACATTGGAACTTCGGGTGCTGAAATTGGTGGTGCTTTTGGTGGTGAAAAAGAAACAGGCGGTGGCCGTGAATCAGGTTCTGATGCATGGAAAGCTTACATGAGAAGACAAACAAACACCATTAACTACGGAACAGCGTTACCGTTAGCACAAGGGATTAAGTTTGATTTTTAATGTTCTATCCTGCAAGGTTTCCAAAACCTTGTAGGATTTTATCAAACATA
>JACCDT010243868.1_pt1 | contig 31139 bp, 30 predicted proteins | sample 7446291 | NCBI WGS metagenome assembly JACCDT01 (sample SAMN15323446, study PRJNA562643) | freshwater metagenome | isolation source: river surface water | place: USA:Blue River Watershed | collected 2017-08-17
CAATGAAGTAAGGAATCAAATACTGTTCTTTGCCTGCTTCTTTAGAGTATTTATCAAATAACTCTTTGAACTTATCGTAAGCGCCCATGCCAGGCTTCATCATTTTCGATAAAGGACCTTGCTCGGTGTGCTCAGGAGCAATCTTTAAATAGCCACCCACGTGATGAGCCACAAGTTCTTTGATGTAGGCTGGTGCTTTGACCGCGAGGTCATAACGCACGCCTGAACCAATCAAAATCTTCTTGATACCTGGCAAAGCTCTTGCACGGCGGTATAACTGAATCAGCGGTGTGTGATCAGTGTTGAGGTTCGGACAAATATCTGGGTAAACACAAGAAGGTTTGCGGCAGTGCGCCTCAATCTCTTTTGATTTACAAGCGATGCGGTACATGTTGGCGGTTGGGCCACCTAAGTCAGAAATGATGCCAGTGAAGCCAGGGACCTTGTCGCGAATATCTTCGATCTCTTTGATGATTGAGTTAGAGGAACGATTCTGAATGATTCGACCTTCGTGCTCTGTGATTGAACAGAATGTGCAACCACCAAAACAGCCGCGCATGATGTTCACAGAAAAACGAATCATGTCCCACGCTGGAATCTTGGCATCGCCATAAGATGGATGCGGAGCTCTGGCATAAGGCAAATCAAACACTGAATCCATCTCTTCGGTGGTCAGTGGCACAGCAGGAGCGTTCAACCAAACATCTCTGACAGAAGCGCCTTCACCATGTTGTTGTACCAATGCACGGGCATTGCCTGGATTAGTTTCTAAATGAAGCACGCGACTGGCGTGTGCGTAAAGCACTGGATCACGCTTCACAGCTTCATAGCTTGGAAGACGAATCACGGTTGTGTCACGCTCTAAACGTTTTCTGGCAGTGGGGACAACAGTGATGGCTTGAACCGCTGGTTCTTTTTCAAGAGTTCCATCGGTCTTTTTGCAACTCGTGCCTTGTTCTTTGGCTTGCTCATCAGGTGTTAAGTATGGATTGATCGGTGCATCAATCACGCCCGGCACATCGACTGTGCTTGAATCAATTTCTGTAAAACCTGGAGCAGGGTGACGTCTAACAAACGCCGTGCCACGGATGTCATTGATGTCGGCGATCTTTTCACCTTTGGCCAAGCGATGAGCAATTTCAACCACAGCTCTTTCAGCATTGCCATAAAGCAAGATGTCCGCTTTTGCATCAATCAAAATAGAGCGACGTACCTTGTCTTGCCAGTAGTCGTAGTGCGCAATTCGACGTAGTGAGGCTTCAATACCCCCCATAACTATAGGGGTATCGGCATAGGCTTCGCGACAACGTTGGGCGTAGACCAATGAACAGCGATCTGGTCTCTTGCCACCCATGCCACCTGCCGTATAAGCGTCATCACTGCGGACTTTACGATCAGCCGTATAACGATTGATCATGGAATCCATGTTGCCGGCAGCCACGCCATAAAACAAATTCGGTTGGCCTAGGGCCTTGAACGGATCGGCTGATTGCCAGTCCGGTTGAGAAATGATGCCGACACGAAAGCCTTGTGCTTCAAGCAAGCGACCGATAATGGCCATACCAAAACTTGGGTGATCCACATAAGCATCCCCAGTCACAATGATGATGTCGCAGCTATCCCAGCCGAGCTTGTCCATCTCTTCTCGACTCATTGGCAAGAAGGGGGCTGTACCAAAACATTCAGCCCAGTATTTTGGGTAAGAATCTAATCTTGGTGAGCTAGGTATCAGAGAGGGATTGAAAGGTGCGTTCACGGGCTGTATTTTAGGCTTTTTAAGCACTTTCTGCTCGTTTAAACTAAGGCTTGTTTGTTTATGACAATTGAACGCTTCTGGGCACTTTTATCTTGCTCAATCGTTCATACTCAAGCAAACCTCGATAAAAAGTCTAATAAAGCCCTTAAAAAGTCCAACGCATGCAAAGATCCTTCCTTCTAAGTTCGCTGCTGATTGCTGGATTGGGGTCGATTCTTTTCTCGGCCAAAGCGATCGTGGTCAAACTTTGTTATCAATATGGGGTGGATTCAGCCACCGTGTTGTCTTTGAGGATGCTCTTTTCTTTGCCATTTTTCTGGGCGGCAGTCTGGTGGTCATCACGTCATCATCAACCAGCGCCGATGGCCAAACGTGACATCTTGAGCATCATCTTTTTGGGTTTCGTGGGGTATTACCTCTCAAGCTATTTGGACTTCTTGGGATTGCAATACATCACGGTTGGTTTGGAAAGAATCATTCTCTATTTGAACCCCACAATTGTCTTGTTGATCTCGATGCTCTTTCTGAAAAAGAAAATTCAGAAACAACAATGGTTGGCTTTGGTCCTTGCTTATGCAGGAGTGATCATTGTGTTTTCACATGACCTTCACACCATGGGGCCATCGATTGCTTGGGGCGGCATGTTGGTTTTTTTAAGTGCCATCTCTTATGCCATCTATTTGATATTTGCTGGGGAGATTGTCGGGCGGGTCGGAAGTATTCGACTGGTGGCTTACGCCAGTGCCTCATCAACTTTTTTCAGTACTGCTCAAGCTTTGATCTTGAACCCCAGTCATCTATGGACGCAAGTTCCTGAGGTTTATCAGTTGAGCTTATTCAATGCTTTGTTTTGTACGTTTATGCCCATGCTTTTGGTGATGATTGCAGTCAATAGGATTGGATCAAGTTTGACTGCTCAAGCGGGTATGCTCGGACCAATTGCCACGATATTTCTTGGTTGGTTTTTCTTGGGTGAACAAATCACCATCATTCAAGTGATAGGCATGGCGGTAGTGCTGTGTGGTGTTGCAATCTTAGCCACGATGCAAACTGAAAAAAAACAGCCTCGACCTGAGTTGGTCGAGGCTGAGTAATTATTAAAACTATTTAATTAAATCGCGACACTTGGATTCAAGCTGTAAATGCCTGTGATACTTGCTTGAGCAATGATGTGTGGTTTGATAGCAGCCAGTGCGTCTGCGCCTGTGAATGGGCCTGTCAAAGGAACACTCGCTGTATTCAGAGCGTAGACAGTGAAAACATAATGGTGTTTGATTGCATCATTCCATGGCGGGCAAGGGCCGTCGTAGCCAAAGTAATGACCTTCCATTGAAGCATCGCCTTTGAACCAAGCGGTGTAGTCATTAATACCTGGTGTACCTACCGGACTCTGCTGTGCTGATTTGCCTTTGGCCGTGATGCTATTGCTATGACTGCCAGCGGCAATCGCTTGAACTGAATTTGGGATATTCACCAAAACCCAATGGTAAAAATCTACTCGCGGCAAACTGGCTGGTACCACTTTGCCTTCTTGATTCACATCATCGCCTTTGCTTGGCACGTCTGGATCGTGACAAATCACTGCAAATGATTGTGTGTCTTTTGGAAAGTCTGACCAAGCCAAGTGTGGGTTTTGATTGCTTGATAAGGTGATGTGTGTGCTTGGGTCTTTGATTGCAAAAGCAAACTGACCTGGAATAACTGACTGATCTTGAAAGCTAGAACTGCTGATTTTCATAAAAGTCTCCAATCAATGACAACTATTTAGATTTTCATCTTACTGGCTTTTTTGGGCCCCACAATACTGATCAAGGCTTGTTTGATGCCATCAACTTCTTCTTCACTCATGGCACCCATGATTTTGCCTAAATATTGAATATGGCGTCTGATGCCACCATGACTTCTCACATTGGGCGTTTCTTTGAGAGCATCTAGTAGGCGTTCGGGTATAGGCATTTGTTTCCATTTATCAGGCATCTGACTGATTTCTTCAGCGAGATACTGTCTGGCCTCTAAACGACGCTTTATTTCAGATTTACTGGGCTTTTCGGGAGCCAAATACTCTTCAGGGGTGTTTGATTGCTTCATAATGGTATTTTCGCAGACTCCTGTGAAATTGCACAGAAAACCAACACATTCATGGCCATTAAATCCACCATTTTCAAAGTCACTCTCTCAGTCGCTGATATTGATCATGCCTATTACGCTGACCACAGCTTAACTTTGGCCAGACATCCCAGTGAAACTGATGAGCGCATGATGATGCGTTTATTGGCTTTGTCATTCAATGCCCATCTTTTGAATGATCTTTGTCAGGGGGATGGCCAACTGGTCTTTGGGGCTGGCTTATCAGATCCCGATGAGCCCGATGTTTGGCTAAAGGATTTCACGGGGCAAACTCGTTTATGGGTCGAGGTTGGTCAACCTGAAGAGAAGCCCTTGAGCCGCGCTTGTTCAAAATCAGACAAGGTCGTGGTCTATGCCTACCATCATGCTGCTGAAGTTTGGTGGAAGGGTATTCAGAACAAACTCACCCGCATGGATAAGTTGTCGGTTTACCGAGTCTCCTCAGATATTTCTCAAGAGTTAGCTCGTTGGGCTGAGCGCAGTATGCAAATACAGGCCACCATTCAAGACGGCCATTTGATGCTGAGTAGTCACCAAGGCACCATCGAGGTGACCTGTGAGCGCTGGAAATAGCTCATTTAAGACTTAAAAAATCCATCAGAAGTGCTTGGAATAAGCAATTTATCAGCGCTATACTTCAATCATCATGAAAAAAATCATTGTCCTTAACGGCCCTAATTTGAACCTCTTGGGTACACGTGAGCCAGAAAAGTATGGCGCAAGTACTTTGGCGGATGTGGAAACTCTTTGCAAAGACACAGCTAAACGCTTGGGTTTTGACGTTGAGTTTTTACAAAGTAATCATGAGGGTCCATTGATCGACAAGATTCAGGAAGCTGGATTGGCTCATCGCGCTGGCAAAGTGCAGGGCATTGTTTTTAACCCTGGTGCCTACACGCATACATCAGTTGCTTTGCATGATGCGATTGCAGCGATGAGTGGTTTACCAGTGATTGAGGTGCATATCTCGAATGTGCACGCTCGTGAAGCCTTCAGACATCATTCCTACATTTCACCAGTGGCAGCAGGCATTGTGGTGGGCTTTGGTATTCAGGGCTACGTTTTGGCCATGGAAGGTTTGGCTCAAAAGAATTGATTGCAGCCTAGTGCAGATCAATAGTGGGGCGGTATCTCGTCGCGAGGACTGTTCCCATCTGAGGGCATATTGCTCGCCATTTGTAATTTCAGAGCTTGTATTTCTTTTATCAATAATTCAATGCGCTGCTGTTGCTTGAAGACACTTTGATTTAACTCTTCTAGCAAGTCTTCAGAAAAGCTCAGTTTGATTTCTAGATTGGTGATGCGTTCGTCTTGATTCATGATGACCTTCTGGTAATAAGGTGAGAATACCTAAGAGCGGCAAAATGAGCAATCTGCTAAATCAGAGGTCAGGCATGCTAGCATCGCCATCTTTAGTCATCATGACCTTGCTCACAGTCACTCAATGAACCCATTAACGCCCCGCGTTATCTTTTACTTGGTATTGCCCACAATTCTTTGGGCTGGTAATGCCATTGTGGGTCGTTTGGCAGTAGGGGAAATCTCTCCCATCATGCTCAATACCTTGCGTTGGTTACTGGCTGGACTGATCTTATTGCCTATTGCTTGGAAACTGTTCAAGTCTGACAGCCCTATTTGGCAAAACAAGATTCGCTTTCTTTGGCTCGGTTTGCTTGGTGTGGGTTCATACAACGCACTGCTATACCTCTCTTTAGAAACATCAACACCCATCAATGTGACTTTGATTGGTGGCAGCATGCCCATGTGGATGATCATCATTGGGGCGATGTTCTATCAACAGGCAGCGCAATTCAAACAAATGATGGGCGCCTTGATCTCTTTATTAGGGGTTGTGATTGTTTTAACCCGTGGAGACTTATCAAGCATCTTAGATATCCAACTCGTGATTGGTGACTTGTACATTCTCTTGGCCACCATCTTGTGGGGTTTTTATAGTTGGATGTTGAGTCGCCCAGGTAAGAGCACTGAACGCCAATGGCCTTGGGCTGAGTTTTTATTGGCACAAGTTCTCTTTGGCGTTTTTTGGTCAACTGCTTTCTTGGGTGTTGAGTGGGCTGCTGATGCAGTGGTATTTGAATTCACACAATCAACCATCGCGCTATTGATCTTCGTGGCAATTGCACCATCGCTGATTGCTTACCGTTGTTGGGGTTTGGGTGTGACAGCAGCAGGTCCTGCAATGGCTGCATTTTTCGCCAACTTAATTCCTTTGTTCACTGCCTTGATGTCAGCTGCTTTACTGGGTGAGCCACCAGAGTTATTTCATGGTTTGGCATTTCTGATGATTGTTGCGGGTATTGTGATTTCTTCTTTGAAAAAATCATCAACTGATTAATTCAAAACGACCATCTTCCATTTCTGCTTGAGGTCGAACCCAGTAGTCATGAGTCTGCATTGATTCATAGACATAGGCCATCTCTAGAGTGGCTTCAATTTTGGCTAAACCAATCACCAAATAAAATCCGCCCGTTTTCTTATGACGTAACTGACTGCCGATTGGGAATAAGCTGGGATGTGTTTTGCGCATCATTGGGTGATTCTCATTGTGTGACTCTCTTACTTTTCCAAAGTGAAAACTGGGTATAAAAAATAAACAGCAATCCCCAAACGGAAATTGATGCATAAGCTGCGGACCAACCGCCATAGCCTAAGTAACGGCTGATATCCAGAGTAGCTCCAAATAGGGCAGGACCTAGTAATCCTGCACCAAATCCCATCAAAGAATGCAAACCCATCGCTGTTCCCTTGATGTCTTGTGGAACACTGATGACCAAGCCAGCCGTCAAAGTGGCCGAGTCCGCCATCACAAACATCGAGTGAATAAATGCTAGAGCAACGATGACAGTCCAATGAGAATCCACGGATAAGCCCAATGAAACTCCACTCATGGCACTACCAATCATGACCCAATACACCCAGCGATGACGACCCACTCTGAGAGCCATTTCATTACCAAGGATTGAGGCCGGTATGCTGATGATGTTCAAGAAAGCCACGATCAGCGTGGCGCTGATCAAGAAGGGTTGTTCAGGGGCGGCAATCGATGCGCAATAGGTAAAGAATGCCACCAACCAAGCGCGTGTCGCAAACAGTTCGAGTGTATGGGCGCTGTAACCCAGCATATATCCGACTGCTTCTTTCATGGCTAAGACTTTTTTCCAGCGCGCCACTGGGAAGGCATCACTCAACTTCATTTGAATATCAAAAATTCCTTTTTCACCAGGAAGTGCTTTTGTACCAAGCCAAGCGAGGATGCCAGCGCACATTGGACCGATGGCAATCAAGATGAATGCCAGTGACCAAGAAAATTCTCTGATTAAAACTCCTGAGAAGTAATACGATGCACCAGTACCAAGCCCAAAAAATGCCGTATAAAAAGAAATGTGACGAGTGATTTCTCCGGTGGTCACGCGATCAGAAATAATTTTTAAGCCAGGCATGTACATGGCCGATACACCCGCACCATGAATCATCAAAAAGAACAGGGCGCTGTAAAACCCATTTGCAAAAAATCCCACACCCAGCAAACCTAATCCAGCAGTCAGACCTCCAGCCAAATAAACCTGACGAGTATCGATGCGATCAGTGAGGGTGGTGGCAATGGGAACCACCATCACATAACCAAGGAAAAAACTGCTGGCTAAAAACCCGGACTCGAAGTTGCTCAAATTCCATTCGGCCTGAATGATGGTCAAGGCAGATGGATAGCAAGCAAACCCCAAGAGGGACAGTGCTTGAGTTAAGAGCATTAAGTAGGTGGTCAAAATAGGGCTTTTTATAGTTGTTATATGAAATGTTATTTGAAATTTAGCATTTTTTGCCCCAAAACGCTCTTATTTGTAAGGAAATTTAAGGAATTAGTTGTACTATTTAGAAATAATAAAAATATGAAAGAGACAGTCATGAATTCAATATTCAATAAATGGTTGTGCTTGGTTTTTTCCTTATTTATTAGCGGCGCCACATTTGCTTCAAATCCATCCGGTGCCAGTGATAAGGAGTTATTAGCTTCCATTGATAAAGTTCCAGCATCGCCAAAAACCATTGATGATCTCGTTAAGTTATTAGATGCCTCGAAGCCTGATGCCACTGAGGTTCAAAAATATAAAGATGTGTTGGTTGCTAAGCCTCCTGAGAACGCTACCAAAGAGCAATTAAATGCATTTTATAAAGAACGCGGACGGGCTGCAGAGTTTCTTGGGTTGCCTAAACTTCTTGCTGATAATTGCAAAAAAGAAATTGAGTACGCCAATCCAGATAATAGAGATCAATTTCTTGATGCGCATAACAGTTGCATTCAAGCTGAATTTTTAGATGGCAATATGCAAGGTGTTATCAAAAAAATTAATGAGGCCCTTGCCACGCCCCATGGCAAACAATTCACTGGTTGGTCTCTGGTATTTCAGCTACTACTTGTTAACGCCAATCGTCAGCTTGGTGATCTGCAGGCTTCAGATAATGCCATCAGAGAAGTTGATGCTCTGATTACCATCATGCGTCGATGGAATGCATGGTCGGAGTGGGGCAATCATTGGACCTATCTGGCTGAGCGCGCCCGTGGAGAGCACCAGTTGACAACAGGTAATCCAGTGGCCGCAGAATTGAGTTTTATTAGAGCGTTCTCTGCTTTACAAGCTCGAATTGATGCACTTGAAAGAGGTGAATACAAGTCATCTACGAGAAGGGTTCACAGTAAACAGGGTATTTACTTTAATAAGGGAATTGTCCAGGCGCGCATGGCCAATTCACTATTTGCCCAAAGAAAATTATCCGAAGCTGAATACTATTACCGATTAGCGTTAAAAACTTTCTTAGAAGTTGGCACAAGAAATACTCCTGCAGTTGCTGGTGTCTTGAGTGGTTTATCTCAAACCGTGGCTGAGCAAGGGCGAATTCAAGAATCTTTGATTTTATCTAGATATGCGCTCAACAGCACTGTTGAATCGGGTGTTGCAGATTATTCAACCCAAATGATCTATGCAAGACGCTCGCATGCTGCAGCACTTGTTAATAATGAAAAATTTACTGAGGCAGCTCAGCAATTTGCTTTGATTAAATCATCGGTTGCAAAAGATGAGTTCATGAAAGAGCGTTTCAAGCGCGTGAATGACTTGGATGAAGTGGTTGCTCTGATATTCAGTAAGCAAGCACCTCAAGCTGAAGTCATTGCAAAAGATATGTATGAGCGCAGCTTAAAAATCAACGGCCAAAATCACCCGCGCACTGGATGGACTCAAGCTTTTTATGCCATGACTCTTGAAGAGCAAGGTAAGACGAAAGAAGCTCGGGCTAATTTCTCAAAAGCGATGCCTGTTTTAATTGATCAAACGCGCAACGATGCTGAAAATCAAACGATCAGCTTGAAGTATCAAAAACGCTTCGCTATTTTGGTTGAATCTTATATTGGTGTTTTGTTCAATGCAGCCAAAGAAACTCCGGCATCTAGAAATGCATTCATCGCTGAAGCGTTTCAGTTAGCAGATATGGCCAGAGGAAGTTCTGTGCAGCGTGCATTAACGCAAAGTACTGCACGATCAAATATCAAAAATCCTGCTCTAGAAGCTTTGGCTAGAAAAGAACAAGATTTACAAAGACGTGCTAATTCTTTGAATGAGTTACTTGTTGCTTTATCGGCTGCTCCTCCAGAGAGGCAATTACCATCTGTTCAGGCAAAAATGAAGGCCGATATTGAGGCCATCAAGGCAGAGAGAAACTCTGTTAAGAAAGACATTGAAAATAGATTCCCTGAATATTTTGATTTGGTTGAACCAAAGCCAATCACCATTGATAGAACTGCCAAGATCCTCAAACCTAAAGAGGTCTTGGTGACATGGTATTTTGGAGATCGAAAAAGCTATGTTTGGGCAATTCACAATAATGGCTTGAGTGGCTTTTCGGATATTCCGTTGAATAAGGCGGACGTTGGTAAGGATGTCGAAAAACTTCGTAAAGCCCTAGATCCTGGAGTGGCCAGCATTGAAGAAATTCCAGTGTTTGATGTGGCGCTGTCATACAAGCTATACACACAACTGATCAAACCGGTTGAGTCAAGTTTGACTGGAAAAGATCTGCTGATTTCGATTCCTCATTTATCACTTGGACAATTACCAATTGCCACCTTGTTAACTGAAGCGATGAAGCAACCAACAAAAGGAGCCAAATCTTTTGCGGGCTATCAAAATGCACCTTGGTTGATGAGAAAAATTGCAATTTCTCAATTACCGTCAGTCAATGCGCTTGCCGCATTAAGAGGTATGCCTAAGGTGAATAATATCGAACAGTCTTTCATTGCCTTCGCTGATCCATACTTTAGTAAAGATCAGGCTAAGAGCAGTGCTGCAAGCTCAAGCAAACAATTAGCCACGAGAGGCATTCCTCTCAAGTTAAGAAATGCACCTAAAACATCGAATGTCAGCTCAGCTGAATTAGCTTTGTTGCCTGGATTGCCAGATACCAGCCTTGAGGTCAATGAAATTGGCAAAGTTCTCAATGCCAAAGAGGGTGATATTTTCTTGCATGAGAAGGCCAGTGTTGAACAAGTTCTAAAAACTGATTTTTCTAAAAAATCGATTGTGATGTTCTCTACTCACGGTTTGGTTCCGGGGGAATTGGATGGATTGCTGCAGCCGGCTTTGGCTTTGTCATCACCAGAGGTAACTGGTGAGAAAGAAGGCGATGGACTTCTTACCATGGACAAAATCTTGGAACTCAAGCTCAACGCTGATTGGGTGGTCTTGTCGGCCTGTAATACTGCCACAGGTGATGGTAATGCTGAGGCCGTGTCTGGATTGGGTCGAGCATTCTTCTATGCAGGCGCAAGGGCTTTGCTGGTATCAAACTGGCCAGTCGATACGGTTGCCTCTCGTGAATTGATGATTGATTTATTCAAGCGTCAGCAGTCAAAAGATCAAACTTCTAAGGCTGAATCCTTAAGACAGGCCATGGTGAGCCTGGCTGACAATGCTGGTGTAAAGGATGCCAAAACAAATACAATGATTTATTCTTATGCACATCCCTTGTTTTGGGCACCATTTGTCGTTGTTGGCGATTAATTTAAGTTCAAAAAAAGAAGGCTAAAAATATGAAAACAAAAAATATAGTATTGAATCTTGGGTTAACAGCAATTTTCTTAAGCGTTCAGCCGATGGCTATCGCGGCTGACTTAATCACTGCTAAAGAGGCTCAATTGCCTGCAGCAGCTGGTGAGTTGAAGACCCGAGGTATTTCTCGTGGACCAGCAATCAAGGTTCTTTCACCTGATGTCGGCGCTTCACCAATCACTGCTCCTTTTGATCTAAAAGTGCAATTTGAATCCAGGGGCGGTAAAAAGATTGATCCATCATCTGTCAAAGTGACTTACTTAAAGTCTCCTTTGGTAGACCTCACTGGAAGAATGAAGCCAGCAATCTCAGAGTCTGGTATTAGTTTTGATAAGGCACAAGTTCCGCCAGGTGATCATGCTGTTCGTATCACTGTGAAGGATATTGAAGGTCGTGAGTCAAACTCTGTAGTTAATTTGGTTGTAAAAAAATAATGAAGTGTCCATATTGTCTGAGTGAGGTAGAGGAGAGCGCTCACGTCTGTAAGGTGTGCACAAGAGACCTGTACTTGTTTCAGCCAATGATGAAGAAAATTTCTGACTTAGAGCAGAAATTAGATGGACTCAAAGTTCAAGAAGTATTAGAAAAAAGAATCGTAGAACTTGAGGGTTACGTTCACGATCTGCAAAACCAAAAAGAAGTTGAAGTTGAAAGCCTTTTCACGCGCATATTGTTAGTTATGCAGACTTTGGTTTTGCCTCTTTGCATTCTTTTGATTTCTCATGCCCTGATCACCATTGTTTATGACTTTGAGCTGATTTATCTGAGAATCATTTCAATCCTTGTGCCGTTACCTTTTGCATACTATTTATTCCAGAAGAAAAAACGCTTGATCTTGCCTTGGGTTGGCGGAACGATTTTGTTGGCATGGTCTGCAGTCATTGGTATGAGTGCAATCACAGCTTATGTTGATCACACTCCGATCATGCCCAAGAATCCAATTGAGTGGCGAGAATTCTTAGAGTATTCAGCCAGTATTTCATTCAGCTTCTTTACAGGCATGCTGCTTGGCACACTTGCATTCATGAGACGCATGAGAACCTATCGTCAACAAGCTACCAATGTTTGGGTTCAGGCTGTTGTCACAGGCTTAGGTGATGGAAAACTATCTCCAGATGCTATGCAAAAAATCATGCACAAGATCAATGAATTTGGTGGCACTGCAGTTGCCTTAGGCACCACGGCAGTTTCTATTTACACTGGATTAAAAGGGGTTCTTGGCGAGTGATTGCTCTAGAACTTCGTACCCAAGCCCTTCAATTACTGAGCCTTTGCGACCCTTCTGAAAAAGGTCCGGCCGTGATTGCTTTGCGCGAGCAATACCTGCAAGGTGGCATTGCCATCAATGCTGAAGATCATTTGACCGAGGCGGGCTTTGATATTCCAGGAAGGCCTGCTGCACCTCTTTTGGTCAATCCTGGACTGGTCAAGCGCCGCTCGATGGTGACAGAAGAGGGTCGCTCAGTGTTGATCCATGCCTTGGCTCACATTGAGTTCAATGCGATTAATTTGGCTTTGGATGCTGTGTGGCGCTTCCCAAATATGCCCAAAGAGTATTACGAAGATTGGTTAAAGGTGGCAGCTGAAGAGGCCTATCACTTTGATTTACTGAATCGCCATCTTCATAAAAGTGGCTTTAAGTATGGCGATTTTCCTGCTCACAACAGCTTATGGGAAATGGTCGCTAAAACAACCGGTTCAATTTTGGCCAGAATGGCTTTGGTGCCGAGAACCATGGAAAGCCGCGGCTTAGATGCTTTGCCACCAATTCAAGAAAAGCTCTCGCAAGCACATGATCAAGAAGCCGTGGCATTACTACAGATTATTTTGAATGACGAAATCGGTCATGTTGAAATTGGTAATCGCTGGTTTAACTATTTATGTGAACAGCAAGGCTTAGATCCTATAGCTGCATATGCTGAATTAGTAGAGAAGTACGATGCCCCTAAACTAAGAGGCCCGTTCAATTACGCTGCCAGAAAAGCGGCCGGATTCACAGATGCAGAATTAGCTGCATTACAAATCACCGAAATAAACTAAATAAAGTTCAGGGACTCAGTCCGGTTCAATTTGCAACACATCAAAAGCAGCTTTCAAGCGTTTTTCATATTTGCGCTTCATGTCAGCGGCTTCTTCATCTGACCAAGTTCTAAAACCTTCTTTTGATTTGATCCCAAACTTTTTCTCTTTCAAGATCTTGTTCAAACAAGGTGATATCTCTGTATTGTTGGATAAGCTTGGATAAATCTCTTTGGCAGCAATGGCCATGCCTTCCCATCCTGAAATCTCTTTTTGTGTCATCGGGCCAACCGCTGCATAGCGGAAGCCAAAGCTATAGCGCACCGCTGTATCAACGTCTTCTGGTGTGGCAATGCCATCATTGACCAAAGCGAGAGCCTCTCGCATCAGAGCATGCTGAATACGATTGGCTAAAAATCCTGGAATGTCTTGATTGACCAGCACAGGTTTTTTGCCAGTTTCTTCAAATAACTCGCATACCTTCTTGGCCATTGTTGGATCGGATGTTTTACCCAAAACAACTTCAACCAATGGCACGATATGCGCCGGCATGAAGTAGTGCATATTGAACATGCGTTGAGCAGTTTTTAAGCTATGACTGATTTGACTGATGGGAAAGCCCGAGCTATTGCTGCCAATCGGAATATGAGCTGGAACTCTCCTATCCAATGAAGCAAAAATAGTTTGCTTGAGGGCTAAATTCTCTGTGACTGTTTCAAGAACGAGGGCAACATCAGACCAATCGGACCAATCATCTATAGCACCCGTTTGAATTTGATCCGGTGAAGTTGAACTTGAGCCCAAGCCTTTGGCCAAATCCATGATCTCAGAAACAGCAGATTGAGCGCGCTCATTATTTCTACCTAAAAGAATCACGCCATAGCCACTGCTGATGAATCCGGCAGCAATGCCGATTGCCATGGTTCCTGTGCCTAAAACAGCCACCTTTTTCATGCTTGTCTCCATTATTTTTATGCCTTCCATCATACCTAAGTCAGGGCTTTGGTGTTGTTAGCCAAAAGGCTGATGAAGTCTGTTTTATTAGGGTTTTAACTGAGTCTTTGAAGTCAAAAACAGCTTTGTTTTATGGCCTAATCGGACTAGGATATAGCTTGCATTTCAAATCAGGAAGTCTTTATATTTAATAAGATTTTTCTAAGTATTTGAAGTGCCATGAGAAGAACAAGTAACACCATTAAATATAAAAAATAGAGAGACAGACATGCCCATTATTCAATCCGTTGAAGTCACAGCCGTTAGTGTTCCACTTGATCATGTGACATCCTTTTCTACCAGAACAGTTTCTGAGAGACATTACTGTTTGGTCAAAGTACGCAGCAAAGATGGTCACGAAGGCATTGGCTTTTGCTACGTTGGTAGTGCTGCAGGAGAATTGGTCAAACTAGCTGTTGAGCAACTCTTTGCACCAAAGCTGATTGGCCAAGACAGTCATCGCACGGAAGGCATCTGGCAAGAAATGTACACCGAGTCGATCTTGCAAGGTCGATCTGGCAGCGTGATGCGCGCCATCTCTATTTTGGACATTGCACTTTGGGATTTGAATGCCCATTCAGTCAATTTACCCTTGCATCGTTACTTAGGTTCGTTTGTGAATGACCGTGTTCCAGCCTATGCCAGTGGTGGTTATTACTTGGATGGCAAAACACCTGCCAAGCTTGGTAAAGAGATGGAAGGTTATGTGAAGTTGGGATTCAAAGCCGTCAAAATGAAAACAGGTCGTTTGAGCCCTAAAGAAGAAGAGGCTCGATTGAAGGCGGTTCGATCAGCCGTTGGACCAGACATCATCGTGACCATGGATGCCAACAATGCTTGGCGTGATATTCCAACAGCCATGGAATACATGAAGCGCTTTGAGCAATACAACCCATACTGGATGGAAGAACCTTTTTCTCCGGACGCCATCGATCTTCATGCACGCTTAGCAAAACTCACCAGCATCACGATTGCGACGGGTGAAATTGAAGTAGGCCGTTGGCGTCATCGTGACTTGGTAGAGCAAGGCGGTGCAGAGATATTGCAAACGGATGCTGCTGTTTGCGGTGGTATTTCAGAGTGGCGCAAGATTGCTTCCTACGCTGATGTGAAGGGCATTACTTTGAGCCCACATTGGTTCCATGATCTGCATGCACCATTGGTGGCAGCAACCCCCAATGCACGTTTTGTTGAATTTTTCGTGGATGATCAGGTCTTGAATTTCAGACGTTTGATCAACAAACAATTGAAATTCAAAGACGGTGACTTGATTTTGCACACCACGCCAGGTCTTGGTTTTGGTTTCGATGAGAAGGCTGTCAAAAAATATGCGATTGGGAAAAGCACATGGACCACAATCAAATAAGTCCTGCCAGAGCCAAGCAATACGTTCAAGAGGTCTTTGCCAAACTGGGCATGCCTCATGAAGACACTTTGATCGCCGCTGAATACATTGTCAGAGCTGATTTGGTAGGTGCTGATGGTCATGGCTTGTTTCGCATGCCTCAGTATGTGCAGCGCTTTTTACAAGGCGGCATGAACATCCACGCCAATATTAAAACCATCAAAGACAGCGGCCCGATGGCCTTGCTTGATGGTGACAATGGTTTGGGTCACTTGGTCATGTCTCACTCAACTGAATTGGCCATTAAAAAAGCCAAAGAGTTCGGGATTGGCTGGGTTGGATCGAACAACGGTAACCACTCAGGCGCTGGCGCACACTATGTGAACAGAATTGCCGATGAAGGCTTGGTGGGGATCTATTTGGCGGTCGGTAGTGCCAATCACATGGCACCTACCGGCGGCTCAAGTCGCTTGCTATCAACCAATCCTATTGCTTTTGGTGTACCAGCCGGCCATGGTAAACCTCATGTGATTTTGGACATGGCGACCACAGTCACAGCGTTTGGAAAAATCAAAGTCAAAGCACAAAAGAATGAGGCCATGCCAGTAGGCTGGATGATTGATCAACAAGGTCAACCCATCACCGATCCTAAAAAAGCTGCTGAAGGTACTTTGCTACCGATTGGAGACCACAAAGGTTATGGTTTGGCGCTGATGATCGGTATGTTGGCTGGTTGCATGAATGGTGGCGCCATGGGCAGCAATGTGGTGGACTTCAACAAAGACAGCAGCACGGTGACTAACACTGGTCAAACCATGATTGCGATCAATCCTGACTTCTTCATGGGACAAGAGTATTTCTTAAATGAAGTAAATCGTGTGGTCGATGAGTTACACGCATCTAAAACTTTGCCAGGTGTTGATCGGATTCGAGTACCTGGTGAAGGTGCAAAAGCCACAGAAGAAAAAAGGAGCCAAGAGGGTATTCCTTTGGCTCCTGAGTTGCGCGCAGCATTGAATGAATGTGCGCAAAGTTTGGGCGTTCCTACAATCTAAACCCTGCGAACTAAATCATCACAATCTAAAAAGAGGTATCAAGCTGTTTTGTTGATTATTTCTTTTTAGATTGTTCGTAGCGTGCCTTATTTTCTTCGTTAGGTGGATACAAACCAGGAAGAGCAGCACCGCCTCTGACTTGCTCCATGATCCAAGACTCAAGATTCTCTTGCTCAGGAGCTGTTGCAACCATCTCATCAACAAGATCAGCCGGTATCAAAACCGCACCATCATCATCAATCACGATCACATCATTCGGGAAAATCGCCACGCCACCGCAAGCGATTGGTTCTTGCCAAGCAACGAAGGTCAAACTGGTGACTGAAGGAGGGGCTGCAACACCACTGCACCAAACCGGCAGTTTTGTTTCTAAGACACCAGCCACATCACGAACCACGCCATCAGTGACCAAAGCAGCTACCTGACGTTGCTTCATGCGTTGACACAAAATATCACCAAAAATACCAGCATCAGTCACACCCATCGCATCAACCACTGCAATACAACCTGCTGGCATATCTTCAATCGCCGCTCTGGTCGAGATTGGAGATGACCAAGATGCAGGTGTTGCTAAGTCTTCTCTGGCTGGCACAAAGCGCAAAGTGAAGGCGCGACCAACGATTCGGCCTTGGCCTGATTTGAGAGGCATGCTGCCGCGCAACCACACATTGCGCAAACCTTTTTTGATCAACATGGTGGTCAGCGTGGCTGTTGTCACCTTCGAAAGTACTTCTATTACTTTAGGATCTAATGCTTGAACTGGAGTTTTCATAAAAGACTCTTAAATGTTTGGAATGTTGCCGCCATCCACACGGATCACGGAACCAGTGATGTAAGAAGCTGACTGGCTGGCTAAAAACGCTGCAGTGTCACCGTATTCTTCAGGACGACCTAAGCGGGCAATAGGAATTGATTTCAAGCTATCAGCTTCGATGTCTTCCACAGATTTATTTTCACGTTTGGCGCGTGATTCATCCAAAAAGCGAATACGGTCTGTGGCAATTCTGCCTGGAACAATGATGTTCGCAGTGATGCCGTGCGGAGCAAGTTCGCGAGCCAAAGTTTTAGACCAAGCGTGCAAAGAAGCTCTCAAGGTATTAGAAATCGCCAAATTAGGAATAGGCGTGATGGCACCTGATGATGTGCTGGTGATGATGCGACCCCAGCCACGTTGTTTCATACCAGGAATCGCACGATCAGTGATGGCAATCACTGAAAGAACCATCTCTTGGAACTTTTCAATCCATAGGGTGGTTGGCTGACCAGCAGCAGGTGTTGGAGGAGGGCCACCCGTGTTGTTGACCAAAATATCAACAGGACCAAGATCTTTTTCTACTTGTGTGAACAAAGCATCGATTGCGCTCAAATTCGCTAAATCCCAAGCGATGCAATAGGCTTGACCACCAGCAGCTTTAATGATTTTTGCAGTCTCTTCTAAGTTAGCAACGTTTCTGCCTGCTAAAGCTACTTTGGCACCTTCTTTGCCTAATGATACGGCCATTGCACGACCTAAGCCGCTGCCTGCACCAAATACCAAGGCTGTTTTATTTTTAATGCCTAAATCCATTATTCAATTTCCTTTAATCGTTTTGTTTGTCTAATTGTTAATCGTTCAATGTCTTTGATATCTGCTGGGGATAATTTCGGGCCTGGCTTGCGAACTGCAGATGAAGCAATCACGCCGCGTTCAGCCAAGATGTGTTTGCGAACAGCTAGACCGATATTGGCTTGTTGTTCATATTTAGCCAAAGGCAAATAAGCATCATAGACATCGCATGCTTTTTCTACATCGCCTTTTGCAAATAACTCACAAACACGCACCATCATTTCTGGATAAGCAAAACCGGTCATGGCACCATCTGCGCCACGAATCATTTCTTCAGTCAAGAAGAGGCCGCCACCATTGCCAGTCAGGATCGAGACTCGCTCAATCTCTTTTTTGGTAATTGAAGCAATGATTCCAGATAGCTTGTTCAAGCCTGGTGAGTCTTCATGCTTGAGCATCACACAGTTAGGAGAGTTCTTCAAGATCTTCAGAATCACAGGTGTTGACATCTGCACACCGGTTGAGACTGGATGGTCTTGTAGGCACCATGGCACATTAGGACCTAAGGTTTCATTGACCATATCAAAGTAAGCCGTGATTTGATCATCGGTGCGAAGCGTTGAAGGAGGTGCCACCATCACACCCGCGGCACCCATGTCCATCACTGAGGTGGTCAATTCTTTCATCGGAGCAAAGCCCGGAGCGGATGCACCGACCACCACAGGAACACGACCATTCACACGCTTTAAAACCCTTGCCACAAAAACTTTAGACTCTTCAGCAGTCAGTTTGGTGGCTTCACCCATGATGCCTAATATCGTCAGACCAGTGACACCACAGTCCAAATAAAAATCGACCATGGAGTCAGTGCTCTCTAGATCAAGAGCACCATTCTCTTTAAAGGGCGTTACCGCAATTAAGTAAACACCACGGCTATTGCGATTGAACCCACTCATGCCGCAGCCCCTGCAGATTTCTTATTCTTAATGAACTGCATCACGATGACCAAAGCAAACCCGGCGAAACCAGCGATATCTGAGTAGTTCGATGGATAGGCCAGACCAACTCCTGCAAATATCAAAATCCAACGCTCGACCACATTTGTTTTAGCCAAGAACCATCCCTGTAAACCGCCAGCTAAGGCGATCACACCAGCCGCTGCTGTGAAACTCACCCAAGCAATCTGTAACCAATCAGCATTGGCCAAGGCTTTGGTTGAGCCCATCAATAAGAGGGCGCTGCCTGATTTATCCAATACAAACATGAATGGCACCAAAATAGCAGGAGCTACATACTTCCAGCTCTGTAAGGTGGTCTTATAAGGATTACCTTTACAAATTGCAGCAGCAGCAAATGGTGAAAGTGCTGTTGGTGGAGATACCTCAGATAAAACAGCGTAATAGAAGATGAACATGTGGGCAGCAAAAGCAGGAACACCCAAGTTAATCAATGCAGGGGCAGTGATCACGGCGCAAATGATGTAAGACGCAGTCACAGGAACCGCAAGACCTACGATCCAAACAATCATGGCTGTATAAATGGCCGTTAACAATAATGAGCCATCAGCTAACTGAATGATGATGGAGCTGAACTTAAGACCTAGACCAGTCAAAGTCACAGTACCGACAATCAAACCGGCACCGATACAAGTTGCGGCAATGCTGATCACACCAGAAGAACCATTGGCCAAAGCTTTGATCAGATTGGATTCATAAAAAGACTTGATGACTGATTGTTTGCCGCTGAACATGTCCCAAGGCAAGATGGCTGTATCAGCTCTTAACATACTGGTTGCAGCAGAAAGCACTGTGGCCCAAAACACTGACATCACAGGAGAGAAGCCCATCAACATGAACACCACGATTGAAATCAAAGAGAAGAAGTGGTACCAATACTTCTTAGCTAAATTTAAAGCGGTGTCGACTTTATCAATTTTGATGGCAGACATATTGTATTTTTTGACATCAATCTCAACCATGACAAATAAGCCAAGGTAAAAGAGGATGGTTGGGATACATGCCATCAACAAAACATCTAAATAAGAAATCTTTAAAAAGTCAGCAATCAAGAAAGCTGCGGCACCCAATACTGGCGGAGAAATGATCGCACCCAAACCACCGGCCGCTAAAAGACCGCCGGCTGCATTTTTGTCGTAACCAACCTTATCTAACATGGGTGCTGCAACAGAACCAACCGTCACCGTTGTGGCAACGCCAGAGCCTGATGGGCCGCCCAATAAGAATGAAGAGAGCACGATTGTTTTGCCCACGCCTGAGGATTTACCACCCATGGCGCTGAAAGCAAAGTCGATGAAGAATTTACCTGCGTTGGTGAACTGTAAAAAAGCACCAAATATAGTAAACAGAATAATCAAGGTTGCTGATACGTCCACCGCTGTTCCGAACACTCCCTCTAGGGTCATGTACATATAACCAACCAAACGCGACACTTCATAACCTTTGTGTGTCCATGGTGCTGGTAGGTAATTGCCGAATAAAGCGTAAGCTAAAAATAACAAGGTAACTGAAAGCAAAATCAAACCATTGGTACGGCGAATACCTTCTAGGATCAGCAAAATAAAAATAATGCCAAAGATAATGTCTTGCTGAAGTGGGGCTGTGTTTCTGTCGGCTAAGTCATCGCCGCCTTGCAAGATATAAAACGCAGTTGCAATGGCCAGACCCGCCAGCACAATGTCCCAAAGCATCAAACGATTCTTAAACTTTGCTGCAATCGGGAATGATAAAAATAAAATAGTTAAAACAAAACCAACGTGAACCACGCGTAATTGCAAAGTCGGCACAATTGAGTAGGCCGCATACAAGTGGAACAGGGACATTAGAACCGCTGCCAGAGTTAAAAAGATCGCTAAAAAACCTTTGTACTGATGAGAGTCACCTTCTTCTTGACGTATCAAGGAATCGACGGTCTCTTGGGTTTTTTCATCTAATGCAGGGGTTTGATCATTGATCATGCTTGTCTCGCTCAAAGGAAAACTACCCAAGGGATGCTTGGGTAGTTTTGATAATTATTATTTTAGATTTTTTAGAACTTGGCGCCGCGTTCTTTCAAGTACTTAACTGCACCTGGGTGGAACGGTACTGAGCTATTGCCTGGCTTCTGACTGCCAATAGTGATATTGGAGTATTCGGCATGAGTTGCAATCAACTCCTTTTGATGATCAAAAACAGCTTTCACAATCTTATAAGCTTGATCATCAGGCATTGATGCGCTTGTAACCAAAATATTCGCTACAGCTGATACTTGATTGTCTTTGGCCATGCCTGCATAAACGCTCTTAGCAATTGTGTCAGCATAGTAAAGGTTGCCATATTTTTTATTCATGGCAGCAACTTCAGCAGCGTTATCGATCATCACAATTTTTGTGCCTGGTGTATTAGCCAAGTCAGTCACAGCAGCTGTTGGTAGACCACCAACCCAGAAGAACGCATCGATCTTGCGGTCTTTCATGGCATTCACTGATTCAGCAGCACTTAAACGCTCACGCTTCACATCTTTGTCTTTATCCAAGCCAGCAGCTTCGATCAAGCGGAAAGCCATCACTTCAGTTGCGCTACCAGGTGAGCCTGTGCTGACGCGCTTGCCTTTAAGGTCTTTCATTGACTTGATGCCAGTTGCTTCAGTAGTCACAACGTGCATGCGGTTAGGGTAGAGAACCAATAAAGTGCGAAGTTCAACTTTTTTGTTGGTGAACTTGTCTTTACCTTCAATAGCATCCTTGGCAGCGTCGGCCATTGAGAAGCCAATATATGGCTTGCCTGTGCCAATCAAGTTGATGTTATCAACTGAACCACCAGTCACTTCAGCTGTTGCTTGCATACCAGGTACATGCTTAGAAAGTACTGAAGCTAAACCACCGCCCATTGGGTAGTAAACACCACCTGTACCGCCTGTACCTACAGAAATGCTTTGAGCACCAGCAATGCTTGCCGAGCTAAATAAAAGAACAGCTAATAGTTTTGCAATTTTCATTCTCTTGTCTCCGGTTTGTTTTTCAAAAGTATTAAATACCGTTCTGAAAATTTAGCACTATTTTTTTCTTTTTGCTCCATTTTTTGGGTTTACCTAGGGTTATCACTAGTCAATTGGTTTTAAATCAGAAAATGCACTATTTATGAGCCAAAATCCCCTGGTAAATATCCCTGAAATAGGATCAAAACTGGTTTACATTTCAGGGGCAAAATTCATAAAACAGTCACACAAAAAAACTTAAACAAAAAGTAATAAATAAAAAGATCAATAGAGGCAAACATGACAGCAAGTAAAAAAGTAGTGGTCGTTGGTGGTGGCACCATGGGTGCAGACGTGGCTCTTGTTTTTTTAAGAGGCGGATATGCAGTAGAAATCATTGAAGCAGGGTCAGATCGCCGAGCTTTCTTGCCTCAATACTTTGAATTTCAGATCAAAGAACTCGGATATACCAAGCCAGCTAAACCCATCACCGTTCATGCAGACCTGAAGGATGTTGCTTGGCCAAGCGTTGATTTGGTGGTGGAATGTATTCCGGAAAAGTTACCACTCAAACAAGAGTTGTTCAAACAGTTAGATCAGTTGGCGCAATCGCACACGATCTTGGCCAGCAATAGCTCAAGCTTTCCAATCAGCCAAATTGCTGAGGGCTTAAAGACCACCAGCCGCATGATTGGTTTGCATTTCTTCATGCCAGCTCATTTGGTGCCTTGTGTGGAAGTCATCAAAGGTGAGAAAACCAGTCAAGCAGTGATGGATGATTTATTCCAAATCATGACGCGTTGTTTGATGGTGCCGGTCAGAGTTAATAAAGATCTGCCTGGATTCTTGGCCAATCGATTACAGCATGCCATGTCGCGTGAAGCTTTTTCAATGATCGATCAGGGCATTGCCACCCCAGAAGATATTGATAATGCTGTTCGCTTTGGATTTGGTTTTAGATATTTGGCAGCAGGTCCTGTGATGCAGCGCGATCATGCCGGTGTTGAGATTCATACGGCAGCAGGTGCGAGCATTTATCCATCCTTGTGCAATGACGCAACACCAGCCAAATGTTTGACCGAGAAAGTCAAAAATAATCATTACGGTATGAAGACCTCGCAAGGTTTTTATTCTTGGACCCCAGAGACCATCAAAGTAGAGCGCAACCGCTATGACACGATTCTCAAGGCTGGTCTGAAAATCATTCAAAAGGACATCGAAGATATCTGTCGATAAAGGCATCTCTGAATGAAAAAAGCTTGTTTCTCTTTGCAAAGAAACAAGCTTTTTGATTTGGTGCCCCAGGAGAGACTCGAACTCTCACGCCTCTCGGCACCGGCTTCTAAGACCGGCGTGTCTACCATTCCACCACCAGGGCATGGCTTAGGCGCATGAGAAAGCTCTCATCACACTTCAGCTAAGCCCATCATTCTACTTGAAATTTTCGTAAATTTAAAGCCCGAGTGGTGATTTCCTGCCAGGTCTTATAAACAGAGCATTAGCTATAGGGCTAATGTGCGATTGGCTGATATATTTCTATCATACGAATTTAGATAACTATCTGTTAATTCTGATATTTTTAGAATTATTGACTGTTCATTGAGCCCGAGAGTTTTGTATGCCTACACCGTCAGCACCAATTAAAAATGCCTCACATATTGCTCTGTTTGGAGTGATGTGTGCCATTTCTGGACAAGTTTTGGCTGGTGGTTTTGTCGACACCTTGGCAGATGTTTTCTCTTGGATAGCGATCATCATCATTCCGATTGTTCTTGGCATTGCTTATTGGCAAATTCATTATTTACCCAGCAAGATTGCTGAGAAACGCCAGCATCCACAGAAGGAAGCCATTCATGCCATGTGCATGGTCTCGCGTTTTTCAGGTGGCTTGTTTTGGCCAATCGCATTTGTCTGGGCTCATTTAAGACCAACCATCGTGCCTTTATCAAAAGATCAGGTTCAGTCTCTTGCAGAAGCTGAAAAGAAATCTTTCTCAAACAGCGCTAAGGACTAGACATGTTAGAAATCATCATCGTTCTTTACGCTTTAGTTGTTTGGTGGGTCTTTTTCAAACGCAAACTTTATCCTTGGAACAAACGCGCCAAGATCATTGTGTTTGTGACGCCTGTTGTATTTGTATTGATCATGATTTTGCTCATGAACATCTTTGCTCCAAGCAGTTCAGATGTCAGGGTAACTCGTCATGAAATCCCTATCATTCCTCAAGTCAAAGGTCGTGTGATTGAAGTTGGCGTGACTGATAATCAACGCGTCAAAAAGGGTGATGTTTTATTCAAGATTGATCCAGAACCTTATCAAGCGTCTGTGAACGCTCTGAATGCGAAACTCAAGTTGGCTAAAAAACGAGTCGAAGAACATCGTGCCTTGGTCAAAACGGGATCTGGCAACCGCTTTGATCTTGAAAAAGCAGAGGCTGATTACGACGAATTAAAAGAGAAGTCCGATAATTCTTATTGGGAGCTTGAGCAAACAGTTGTCCGCGCTCCGAACAACGGCACAGTGATTAATGCTCAATTACGCCCAGGTGTTTTCTTGGTGCCAACACCATTGCGTGCTGCAATGAGCTTCCTTGAAGATGATCCACAAGTATTCATGTTGTTCCATCAAAATGAGCTCCATCAAATCAAACCCGGACATGAAGCAGAGTTTTATGTACCAACCAACCCAGGTCAAATTTATAAAGCCAAAGTTGAAAGTGTGATTTGGGCTCAGCGTCAGGGGCAAGTGAACGCCAATGGCGATTTGCCTCAAACAGGCGTTAGACCCGCTGTTCCTAATCGCTTCCCTGTGAAGTTGATCCTCGAAGAGGGCAGTCATACAGAATTGATTGCTGCTGGTGCCATAGGTCATGGTGCGATCTATACAGACAACATGAGCTTTTTACATTTTGTTAGAAAAGTCATGTTGCGCGTTTACAGCAAACTCAACTACATCGTTCCGAAATTGCATTGATGAGATCGCTTGAGAAAATCTCTATGAGCAAGTATCTATCTCTCGGCCTTGTGTTTGCTCTGAGTGCTTGTTCTATTGGTGAGCCCATCAAACGAGCTGAGCTGCTGGATAAATCATTGCCTGGCCAACAGCTGCCTGCACAATACAAAGCCAGTAACAATCAGCTAGCGAATCAGCAAGCTGCATTTCAAAGTATTGCGTGGGTAGAGTCATTCAATGATCCTGAGTTAACAGAATTGGCCAAGCTCGCGATTCAATCAGCGCCAGATTTCAGAATTTATGCTGCACGATTAGATCAAGCAGAAGCGATGATGAAGGCCGTGGGCGGATCTTTTTACCCAAACGTAGGCGTGCAAGCTAAAACAGGTTCTAAGATGGGTTTGGATGGAACTGGCACATCTGGTTATTACGTTGGAGCCAACTGGGAGATTGATCTTTGGGGTCGCGTTAGAGCAAGCTATGCCAATGCTGAACAAAACGCCCGAGCCATTGCCGCAGATCAAGAATCAGCCAAGCTATCTTTCATGGCAAATCTGGCCAAAACATTGTGGTCAGCTCGCGTGCTTCACATACAAGCGCAAGTTGCTAATGAATCAGCCCAGCACCAAGAAACAATCTTGGATCACGTCAAGCAACGCGAGAAAATTGGCGCAGCTTCTAAGCAAGACATTCTCAGCGCAGAGATCAATCTTGCGCAAGCCAAAGAGCTGGCATTTAATCTGAAGAACGCCAGCCAACAAAATCTTAAAACTCTGGATGTCTTGGTAGGTCGATACCCAGTCGGAACTCCACTGAAGAGCGTGAGCTTGCCTAAAAATCCATCTGCCATCAATACTGGTGTGCCATCAGATTTGCTTGAAAGACGTCCGGATATTCAGGCTGCTGCAGCCAGAGTTGATGCCGCCAGATTCAATGTCAAAGAAGCAGAAGCCACACGCTTACCTAAGATTAGTTTGACGGCGGGCTTTGGCAGAATCAGTAGTGAAGTATTTGTGCTTAAGACAGATTCATCCAATCCGAGTGCTGGTGTAGGAGTTACTTTACCGATATTCACGGGTGGTGCATTAGCAGCACGAGTTGAATCAAGACAAGCTGAGCTTGATCAAGCTTTTGCTAACTATGCCAAGGTTGGATTAAATGCCTTCAGAGAAGTTGAGTCTGCTTTATCAGGTGAGCAGTCTTGGCGTGCACGTTATGCAGAACTTAATCAGATTTACCAATTACAGCAAAACATTCAAAAAAGCACAGATGCTGAATTTGTCATTGGTCGCATCGATCAACGTCAAGTCTTGCAACAAAAAATACGCACCAACACTGCTCAATCTAATGAGCAGCAAGGTCAGTTAGAAGTTTTAATGCAACGCATTAATTTGTATTTATCTTTGGGTGGCCCAGCCATTTAAAAGCCACCAATCATTATTAGGAGTCAAGTGTGAGCACACAATCAACAGAAACAATGTCCCGCTGGGAAAAAATGAAGCATGGTTTTCTTCATGAAACTAAAAAGTTTCTGATTGCCACGGGCTACTTCACGATTTGGTTTTACGCTATTGGCTTGTATAACCAATCGCAAATGTTGCACTTTGGTGTTGATGGTGCGGACAGCATGTTCTCGATCACTGTGGCCCTCATCAAAGCGGCTTTTGTGGGTAAATTCTTGATCACGGTTGAACTTTTGATGCCAATCAAGGTCAATAAAGGTAAACCTATTTTCTGGCCTTTGATTGGCCACTCTTTGATTTATGTGGTCTTGGTCATGATTTTGCATGCGAATGCTCTTGGTATCGAGGGTTACTTACTGCATGGCAAGCCATTCCTTGAAGGCGTTTTAGAGTTTGGTCATGCCAAACCTAAAAACTTGATCATGATTGCCTTCATCTATTGGTTGATCATCGTTCACTATTTGACTTACTTCACAGTTCAAAAAGCCGTGGGTGAAAAAGAGTTCAAAGACATCTTTTTGGGCAAGTAATAGACGAAAGTAATAAGCGCAAGAAGATAAGAAAAGCTAGATAAACGTCACAAGAAAAAATGCCTCTGAATCTCAGAGGCATTTTTTATGATACCGGTAGAAAGTTCAGAAGAACTCTTTAGAACTCATGGAGTTACTTCTTAGGTGCGCTCACCACGGCAGCAACTGCTTCAGCGTAAGTCACAAATACTTGATCCTTGGTGGTGATACCTTTTAAGAGGGCTGGGTTCTCAACCTTCACGTCCACCACATGACCTTTAGGTCCTTTGAGTGACACGATTTGTTTCTTTTGATCAATGGCCACAACGCTCGCTGTTGTTTTAACAATATTAGTTTTAACCATGCCAGGTTTATCGCCAGCTTTAGCTGTTTGAGTATCAGAAGTCACTTCGCGACCACGCACATCATTGTTCTTTGTTTTAACTAATTCAATGGCCACAGCCAATGCATATTGAACATCTAAACGATCGCCAACCTTGATCTGGGCAAAGTTCTTCACCTCTGGACCCGCAACGATGTCTAATTCACCTTCTTTGTTCTTGAATGTCACCACACGATTTTTGGCATCAATCTTGGTCACAATACCGCTGTAAATCTGACCGCGTTCACCAACAGCAGCTCCTGCAACAGGTTTATCAACAGGATAGTCATATTGAGCCATGGCTAATGAAGATATGCCAAGAAGAGTGGCTGTTAATAGGCTTGCGCTGATTTTTCGTGAAGTCATGGTGATTCCTTAGTGATTAATTCAATTTATTTACCTAATTTAACACTTTAATGTGTTTCTCTATATTGGCTATACGGGATAGTTGGGTGGTATTTAGTTGAGCTTCAGCAAATGTATTCGTATCAGTTATCATTTGAATCAATAACTTAAAAAATAAAAAAGGAGCCTAAATTGAAATTTGCAGCTTTTAAATTAAAAAATGACCCTCAGCGTGTTCGCGTAGGTCAGGTCTCTGATGATCTAAGCCAAATTGAAGAGTTCTCAATTGATGCGGATTTATCAGAGCAGGGAGTGGTAGGCATTCTTAAAGCTGGACATGAGTCTCTCAAGCGTGCTGCTAAGCATTCAATGTCTGATGTCATCCTTTGCGCTCCAGTTCCAAGACCTCGCAGAAATATTTTTTGTGTAGGTAAAAACTATTTTGAACACGCCAAAGAGTTCTCTGGCAGTGGTTTTGATTCAAGTATGACAAAGCCTGGGGATGATATTCCGCAAGACCCCATTATTTTCACCAAAGTGCCAGAGTCAGTCGTTGCAACTGGTAGCCAAGTGCTTATTCCTAAGAATGTATCTACAGCAATTGATTATGAAGCTGAGTTAGCTGTGATCATTGGCCGTCAAGCCAAAGGGGTTTCAGAAGCCGATGCCATGCAATATGTTTGGGGCTACACGATTGTGAATGATGTCACTTCTAGAGATTGGCAAAGTCGACACAAGCAATGGCACATGGGGAAGAGTTTTGACACATTCTGCCCAATGGGTCCTTGGGTTGTGACAGCCGATGAATGTGATGGTCAAGCCGTCGATGTTAAGTGTTATGTGAATGGTGAGCTTCGTCAGAACTCTAATTCTAGAGATTTAATTTTTAGTATCCCTAAGCTAATTGCAACCTTATCAGCTGGTATTACTCTTTACCCTGGCGATATCATTGCGACTGGAACGCCAGTAGGTGTTGGCATTGGTTTCAAACCACCGAAGTATTTAGTTGATGGAGACGTTGTTAAAGTCGAAATCGAAAAAATAGGATCTATTGAAAATACTTTCAAGGCAATATAAAAAAAGGCTGGTTAAACCAGCCTTTTTTCTATCAATACTCTCTTAATACTACTTATTCAACACGTCCAATTTTTTGGACGGCATCTTTCATTTTGGCAGCATCTGTGTCCCAGTAGCGCTTGAACTCAGGAGCATCTAGATATTGAATCGGACTACCTGCGCCATTGATCACAGTATTAACCTTTGTGTCGCTGGCAGCTGATTTAGCGGCAGCTCTTAACTTAGCAACAATTGGCTCAGGGGTGTTTGACGGCACAAATAATCCGCTCCATTGAGCAAATTCAACTTTAGCGCCAAGATCTGAAAGACTTTTCACATCAGGTAGGCTAGTGAGTCGGCCTTCACCCCAATGCGCAAGTGCTCGAACACGACCAGATTTGATATGTTGAACAATTGAGGAAGGTCCAGTGGAGATAGCGTCCACCTGATTACCTAAAAGACCAATGATGGCTGGACCAGCGCCTGTGTATGGGATGTGCACCATGTGAAACTTTTCCTGGTTTTTAAGCATTTCCATAGGCACATGCATGGTTCCATAGTTACCAGATGATCCATAGTTGTATTTACCAGGTGATTTGCGCATATCTGTGATGAAGTCTTGATATGTTTTCCATGGACTATCAGCACGAACTACCAACACTGTTGGGTCTGCAGTGAATCTGGCAATTGGCTTAAATTGACTCAGTTGATAAGAAGCTTCTTTACCTAAAATCTTGTCTGCTTCAGGAATGATTGAGATAGATGAAAGCGCCATCAAAATCGTATAACCATCAGGTTTTGCTCTTGAAGCCGCTGCCATACCTACACCACCACCAGCGCCAGCACGATTTTCAATGATGACAGGCTGTTTTAATTGTTTGCTGATCGCTTCTGCAACTGGTCTTGCGACTGTATCGGCCACGCCTCCTGGAGGGAAGGGGACGATCATCGTAATAGGTTTGCTTGGCCAGTTGTCATCTGCAAAGGCAAATGGCGTTACGCTAAGCAAACAGGTAAAAAGAATTTTTTTCATTAATTGATTATTCATATAAGGTCTCCTTTTTAATAGATACTATCATTATGTGTGGACATTAACTTGTTCGTATAAACCCGAGGATTGTTTTTCTAAAAAACATAAAAATTAAGATAAATTAAGATACAGAAGATGAAAAGAATTTTATTGTTAGGTTCTGGTGAGCTAGGCAAAGAGTTTGTGATCAGCGCTAAGCGCTTAGGGGCTCATGTAATTGCCTGTGATAGCTATGCTGGTGCTCCTGCTATGCAAGTAGCTGATGAATTCAGGGTGTTCAGTATGCTGGACGCTGATAAGTTAAAAGCTGTCATTGAAGAGATCAAACCGGATTTAATCGTTCCAGAGATTGAAGCCATTCGCACAGAAGTGTTGATTGAGGCAGAGTCACAAGGTTATCAGGTGATTCCTAGTGCAAGGGCTGCCAATCTAACAATGAACCGAGATCGCATCCGTGATCTGGCGGTTTCTTTAGGGGTTAGAACCGCTAAGTTTGCTTATGCAGAATCTGTTGAGGCTTTAAAAGCTGAAGCACAAAAAATTGGTTATCCCGTGGTCATTAAGCCTGTGATGAGTTCTTCAGGCAAGGGGCAAAGTGTTGCTCGTTCTGAATCAGAAATCACTCAATCTTGGTCGTATGCTTGTGAGGGCATGAGGGGCGATCGCCAGAAGGTGATTGTTGAAGAATTTATCAACTTTGATTATGAAATTACTCTGCTAACTGTTAGACAAAGTAATGGATCAACTTTGTTTTGTGAGCCAATAGGACACGTTCAGGAGCGTGGAGATTATCAATACAGTTGGCAACCTCAACAGATGAGACAAGAAGACCTCCTTGCTGCACAAAAGATGGCAGAGAAGGTGACTGCTGATTTGGGTGGTTCAGGTATCTTTGGCGTTGAGTTTTTTGTGACCAGTACTGAGGTGATTTTTAGTGAATTAAGTCCTAGACCTCATGACACTGGCATGGTGACCATGATTTCTCAAAATTTGAGTGAATTTGATCTGCATGCAAGAGCAATATTGGGACTGCCAATTCCTCAAATTGATTGCTCTGAGGGTGCTAGCGCAGTAGTTTTGGCCAGCAAAGAAGGAAAAGATCCAAGATATGAAGGTTTACATGAGGCTCTGAGCATGCCCAATATAGATGTTCGTATTTTTGGTAAGCCCACAACAAGGCCTTATCGTCGCATGGCCGTTGCTTTAGCCAAAGGGGATGATGCCTTGGCTCGTGCCAGAGCGGCAGCTGCCAAAATCAAGGTGATCACAGATTGATTGTGTTTGGTTCGAAAGATAGCAAAGTAACAAAGTAAGCTAAAGAAAAAAGCCTCTGAATCAAAAATTCAGAGGCTTTCTAATTTGGCTCCTCGACCTGGGCTCGAACCAGGGACCTACGGATTAACAGTCCGGCGCTCTACCGACTGAGCTATCGAGGAATAGACCAAGATTATAGCCTGATTTTTATTAG
>JACCDT010677141.1_pt1 | contig 31105 bp, 26 predicted proteins | sample 7446291 | NCBI WGS metagenome assembly JACCDT01 (sample SAMN15323446, study PRJNA562643) | freshwater metagenome | isolation source: river surface water | place: USA:Blue River Watershed | collected 2017-08-17
AGTCTCTCATGTAGTAATAGTGTACTGCTGCGATACCCGTGATGAGTCCGGATACCAATAGGGAAAGCTTCCACTTTCCTTCCACTGAGCTTCTTTCAGCGAAGAAGAAAACTGCAGAGGCAAACATGGCCATGTACCCGATAAAGAAGGTAATGGCTACTGGATCTGAGTTGATGATCTTGTCTAAACCGACTAGATCAGCCAATAACGTGTAATTCATAGTTTTTTTGGTTTTGGTTGATGTTAACTAACTTTTACAACTAGATAAGTTTTCAGATAAAAATTTTGTTTAAAAAAAAGCAAGAAAAATTTAACAAAAAAAACCAAAAGCTGAAAATCAGTAACATACAGCTGTATTTCAATCACAAAATATTTTTGTCGATTCTAAAAAAAATAAAATTTTCAGAATAATATTCTGTTTTTAGCTTCCCTTATTTTTCCTTGATTTCTTCAGGTAGTCCTTTGCAAAAACACCTTCAGAAGTCACTTTTTTTTTCTAAATTGCGGCTTATCTAAGAAGTCATTTACCCATAGTACCAACCCACCCAATTCAAGGGAATTCTACCAAACCATGAGTGAAGAAAAATTAAGCAATCCAGAAGATTATGGCGCTGGTAATATTCAAGTATTAGAAGGCCTAGAAGCAGTTAGAAAGCGTCCCGCCATGTACATCGGGGATGTAGGAATCAAAGGCCTGCACCACCTGATCTGGGAAGTAGTCGATAATTCCATCGATGAAGCACTGGCAGGACATTGCGATACCATCCGAGTTACGGTGAATGAGGACAATTCCATCACTGTTGAGGACAATGGTAGAGGTATTCCTACAGATATGCACCCAAAGGAGAAGAAATCAGCCCTAGAAGTTGTATTAACAGTGCTTCATGCCGGAGGTAAGTTTGATAAGGATACCTACAAGGTCTCTGGTGGTCTACACGGAGTTGGGGTTTCCTGCGTAAATGCGCTTTCTACTGATTTAAAAGCTACGGTATACCGTAACGGAGTCATAACTGAACAGGAATTCAAAATTGGTGTACCTCAATACCCAGCAAGAGAAGTTGGGAAAACAGACAGGCGAGGAACCACTATTCATTTCAAGCCAGACGGTAGCATTTTCACCGTCACCGAATTCAAGTACGAGACCATCGCCAATCGATTGCGTGAGATGGCCTACCTTAATGCTGGAATACGCATTCATCTTCAGGACCTTCGGGAAATAGAGGATGGTCAACCCAAAACGGATGAATTTTTCTCCGAAGGAGGTCTAGTTGAGTTTGTTCAGTATTTGGATGAAACGCGAGAAAAAATCATTGAAACACCGATTTACATCGAGTCCATTAACCAAGAGGTTCCTGTACAGGTGGCGATGAATTACAACAGTTCGTACACCGAGAATGTGGTTTCTTACGTGAACACCATCAATACCTACGAAGGAGGGACACACGTTACTGGATTTCGAAGAGCCTTGACCCGTACGCTAAAAGCGTATGCAGACAAGTCAGGCATGTTGGATAAATTGAAAATTGAGGTGTCTGGGGATGATTTCCGTGAAGGTCTTACTGCAGTCATTTCAGTAAAAGTAGCAGAGCCACAGTTTGAAGGTCAGACCAAAACTAAATTGGGCAACTCCGATGTGGTGGGTTTTGTAGACTCGGCAGTATCTGAGGTGCTTCAGGCTTGGCTTGAAGAGCATCCGCGTGAAGCAAAGATCATCGTTGGTAAAGTAATTCTTGCTGCACAAGCTCGGCATGCGGCCCGTAAGGCCCGTGAGATGGTGCAGCGTAAAAACATTCTAGGTGGTGGTGGCCTTCCAGGAAAATTGGCCGACTGTGCCAATTCCGATCCTACTGTATGTGAGTTGTACCTAGTCGAAGGGGACTCTGCAGGGGGATCTGCCAAGCAAGGGAGAGACCGAGATTTTCAAGCGATCCTACCACTTAAGGGGAAAATCCTTAACGTGGAAAAGGCGCATGAACATAAAATCTACGATAATGACGAAATCAAAAACATCCTGACGGCGCTTGGGGTGAAGTTTGGAACCGTCAATGACGACAAGGAACTAGATCTGTCAGGACTCAGATACCATAAAATCATCATCATGACGGATGCGGACATTGACGGTTCACACATTCGAACCCTCATTCTGACCTTGTTTTTCCGCTACATGCGTCCGTTAATCGAAAAAGGTTACGTCTACATTGCTCTGCCTCCTTTGTATTTGCTCAAAAAAGGTAAAGACGAGCGCTATTGCTGGACCGAAGAGGAACGCAAGCGTTTGGTCTCGGAAATGGCCAAAGAAGGTAAAGAGGATAGCGTAGGTATTCAGCGTTACAAGGGTCTTGGGGAAATGAACCCTGAGCAACTTTGGTCTACGACCATGGATCCAAATACGCGAACTCTGAAACAGGTGACCATCGATTCTGCTGCGGAAGCAGATCACTTGTTTAGCATGTTGATGGGCGATGAAGTGGCTCCGCGAAGAGACTTTATCGAAAAGAATGCGAAGTACGCTAAGATTGACAGTTAATCTTTGGGGGCTTTTTAGCCCCCTTTTTTTCTTGAAAAATAGAAGGCATAAGTAACGAACCCAAAAATTTTACGTAAGACCAGTCTGAAAAACAATTCGGCATGAAACTGTCAGCAGATAAATACGAGTCCATCATCCAAAAAAGTGACCTGATCAGTAGGGATCTAAGCTGGGTGAAATTCAATGAACGAGTCCTCGATCAATCTAAAAAGAGTTTTCGGAGCATCTTCGAAAAATTAAAGTTCTTGGCCATCACGGCATCCAATATGGATGAGTTTTTCATGATCCGTGTGGGCTCCTTGTACAACTACCTGGATTATGAGAAGGAGCGAGTGGATTACTCAGGATTACGGGAAGAGCCATTCAAGGAGAAATTGATGAAGGATTGCCAGCGTTTCCATGGGGAGCAACAGCAGCATTTTATTCAAACCATCCTTCCTGAATTGCATGAAGAGGGGATTTCCTTGGTCAATGTTTCCAAACTCGATCCCGAGGAACAAGAAAAAGTAAGGCAGTATTTTCTGAAGGCCATTTACCCCATGCTTACGCCCATGGTGTACGATGGCTACCGCACCTTTCCGATCTTGATGAATAAACTGCTCGTTTTTGGAGTAGTCACCACCAGTCCTGGGGAGCGGAAGGACATGCGCAAAATGAGTTTTGTTCAGATTCCAGCAAACATCCCACGATTTTTTGAAATCGAACGAGAGGATTCTTTAACGCTTATCCCCATCGAAGAAGTCATTCGAGAAAATTTGATTTCCCTTTTCCGAAATGTGGAGATTGAATCAGTCAGCCTCTTTCGAATCACCCGAAATGGGGACTTTACCTTGGAAGAAAGTGAAGACATGGATGCCAACTTCCTGGAAGAAGTGAGGCGGAAGTTGATGGAGCGAAAAACGGGCCGGGTGGTGCGAATTGATATTGAGGAAGGCTACTCCAAATGGATGCTGAATTCCTTGCTTGAGCGCTGGAACCTACGTCCCGATTGCGTTTTTATGGTCAAGCGGGCGAGTATGATCGATTTTACTGGCTTATGGCAGATTGTGGGAAACAAACGTTTTCGTGAAAGATTGCCACAAATCCCAGATCCAGTCAAGCCACTTTCCTACCCGGAAGAGGGGAGAGCAGATATTTTCGAAATTCTGAAGGAACGAGATATTTTGCTTCATCATCCTTACAATAACATCGACTCGATTCTCGATTTGATTGAAAATGCAGCCGAAGACCCAGATGTAATGGCCATTAAGATGACCATTTACCGTCTCGCAAAAGATAGCCGCATCACCAAAGCCTTACTTCGTGCTGCAGAAAATGGAAAGCACGTTTCGGTTTTATTTGAAGTAAAAGCGCGTTTTGATGAAGAGAATAATATTCGAGAAGCGAAAAAATTGCAGAAAGCGGGATGCTTCGTTATCTATGGAATTTCCAATCTAAAAACCCATACCAAACTCTTGCTCATCGTCAAAAAAGACGATCAAGAGATTACACGCTACGTGCATTTGGGATCTGGAAATTACAATGAGGATACAGCCCGCCTCTACACCGATATTGGCTTACTCACTACCAATGAAGTGCTTGCAAATGATGTGTCGGAGTTCTTTAATGTAATCACGGGGCATTCTGTACCCAGTGATTACCGCAACTTGATCACCGCGCCACGTGATATGCGGAATCAGTTGATCTCCTTTATTGAGGAAGAGGCCAATAATGCTAAAAATGGTCTTCCTAGTGGTATCTTTATTAAAGTCAACTCACTGGAAGATTCAGAAATCATCTATGCACTCTACCGGGCTTCCCAGCAGGGAGTACCTGTGAAGTTGATTGTTCGTGGCATTTGTTGCCTCCGACCTGGAAGAAAAGGCCTGAGTGAAAATATTGAAGTAATTTCCATTGTCGGAGATTTCTTAGAACATAGCCGTATCTACCATTTCCACAACAATGGAAAAACGCGCACCTATTCCGGTAGTGCTGACATGATGGTGCGCAGCTTTGACAAACGATTGGAATCCTTGTTTAAAGTAGAATCCCCATTGTTGGAAAAGCAGTTGATGAATATTCTATCCTACAATTTGAGAGACAATGCCAACTCCTACACCATGCAAGAGGATGGAACTTACGTGGCTAAGGCACCGCTTGAAGGAGAACATAAGTTTAATATTCACGAGGAGTTCTTTAAAGTAGAAGTGAATGAGGTACTTCATGTGAAATTGGTGGAAGAACAACAAGCTGTGACCGTTTCGGAAGAAGAGGGAGGGAGTGGAGTTGGGTAAATTTTCTGTAATGATTTAAAAATGAACAGAATAATTCTGTAGATGAACTGCAGAATTAAACTTTTTTATTCTGAATTGGAGTTAATTGGGATGGATTGAATTGGAAAAAATAAAAAAATTCAATTTTTTCTATTGGATTTTGATTTATTCAGAATTGTGGTATTTTTGAATCTATTGTGGTAGTTAAATAATAGTTGGTTTAGTTTTCAAATAAAGGGCAGGAGATTTTCTCCTGCTTTTTTACTTTCTACCTCTTCTATTTTTTCTTTTGGGCTCCACTTAAGCACAAAAAAAAGCCCAAACTTTCGTTTGAGCTTTGGAGTACAGACGGAAGGATTCGAACCCTCAACCCTCGGAGCCGAAATCCGATATTCTATCCAGTTGAACTACGTCTGCGTACTAGTATTATAGCGCGGCTTTAACTCGCTCAGCGGCTTCCTTCAAGGTAATGGCCGAGAATACTTTCAAGCCTGAATCATCAATAATTTTTGCTCCTTCTGCAGCATTAGTTCCCTGAAGACGTACAATGATGGGAACGCGAATATCTCCGATGGATTTGTAAGCCTCTACCACACCATTGGCGATACGGTCGCAACGAACGATACCACCAAACACGTTGATTAGGATTGCTTTTACGTTCGGGTCCTTCAAGATGATTCGGAAGCCTGCCTCAACTGTAGTTGCATTCGCTCCTCCTCCGACATCTAAGAAGTTGGCAGGCTCACCACCAGAAAGTTTGATCATGTCCATGGTGGCCATGGCAAGACCTGCTCCGTTAACCATGCAGCCCACGTTACCATCCAATTTCACATAATTGAGTCCTGACTCACCTGCTTCTACTTCCAAAGGATCTTCTTCAGCCAAGTCTCTCAATTCTGCCAATTTAGGTTGACGGTAAAGTGCGTTATCATCTACGTTCACCTTAGCATCTACTGCCAAAATCTTATCGTCAGACGTTTTTAGCACTGGATTGATTTCAAATTGAGAGGAGTCTGTAGCAACATAGGCCGTATACAACGAGCTAATGAACTTCACCATTTCCTTATGAGCAGTACCGCTCAATCCTAATTTGAAAGCGATTTTTCGTGCTTGGAAGCCTTGCAATCCTACTTTAGGATCGATCCATTCCTTGATAATTTTCTCTGGATGGTGCTCAGCGACTTCCTCGATGTCCATACCCCCTTCGGTAGAAGCCATGATCACATTGGATCCAGTGGCTCTATCCAAAAGGATAGATAGGTAATATTCTTTGGGTTCAGATGCTCCAGGATAATAGACATCCTCAGCGATCAAAACTTTATTTACTTTTTTTCCTTCAGCACCTGTTTGGATAGTGACCAAAGTTCCTCCTAAGATGGCAGCAGCTTTTTCTTTCACATCCTCCAATTTCTTGGCAAGGACAACACCTCTGGATCCAGTTTCTTTCACCTCACCCTTACCTCTACCTCCAGCATGGATCTGTGCTTTAATCACGAACCAAGAAGTGCCTGTTTGTGCATTGAGCTTCACAGCAGCCTCATGTGCTTCTTCTGGGGTGCTGGCTACAATACCCTCTTGAATACGAACTCCGTATCCTTTTAATACCTCTTTAGCCTGATATTCGTGAATATTCATCTGTGGAAATTTTTGCCCGAAGATAAGCGTGTAAAGGCAATATAGCAAACTGGAATCTTTGATTTTTTGGAAAATAGCCTGTTAATTCCTGGATTAGAAGGATTTGTTTTACATTTAAAAAATCAAAATTCGGTAGCATGCTGATTGCCAAAGGAATTCATAAATCATACGGTTCGCTTGAAGTTCTGAAAGGAGTTGATTTGGAAATTTCCAAAGGAGAAATCGTTTCCATTGTAGGTGCTTCAGGGGCTGGTAAAAGTACCCTTCTTCATATTCTTGGGACCTTGGATCGACCTGATCAGGGCGAACTTTCTTTGAATGGGCAAAATTTAAAGGAACTCAAGGGAGATGCTTTGGCGGAGTTTCGAAATGCCCAAATTGGATTTGTGTTTCAGTTTCACAACCTACTACCTGAATTTACCGCATTGGAAAACATTTGTATTCCTGGATTTATTCAAGGCAGGGAAGAAAAAGAATTGAAGAAACGTGCTGAAGAATTGGCTGAGATTCTTGGGGTCCGGCATCGATTGGACCACAAGCCTTCCGAACTTTCTGGAGGTGAGCAACAGCGAGTGGCCGTAGCCCGTGCACTAATCAATAATCCAAGTTTGGTGTTTGCGGATGAACCTAGCGGGAATTTGGATACAAGCAATGCCAGAGCCTTGCATGATTTATTTTTTAAGTTGCGCGATACCTACAATCTTTCCTTTGTATTGGTGACCCACAACGAAGAGTTGGCGGCCATGGCAGACCGAAAAGTGGTCATGAAGGATGGACGAATTGAAGGCGCTATTTCTGCTTGAGTTGCTTAATCATGGCCGTTACATGTGCCTTATTTTCAAATAATCCTTGAAAAACTCCTGCGATTTGGTGATTGCTATCTAACAGGTAAGTTATCCGTGTAGGCATTTTGATCAAAGGAAGTAGCGCGTCGTAGGCTTTACAGACTTTACCTGATTCATCAGCGAGTAGCTCAAAAGGAAGGCGATGTGTCTTTTTAAATTTCTCATGCGTGGCCAGGGAATCTCGGCTGATCCCAAAAACAGGGATGTCCAGGTCGCGGAATGCGGCAAATTGATCTCTAAATTCACAGGCTTCAGTAGTGCATCCTGGTGTGAAGTCCTTTGGGTAAAAATAAAGAATGACGGATTTTCCAATCAGGTCTTTGGAAAGGGTGATGCTCCCCAATGTGGTCGCAACAAGCGTGAAATCTGGGGCTGGAGTTCCAATAGCTAGGGCCATACTAATTTTTTAATTAAAACAGTTTTGATTAGCGAAGGTTTTTAAACTACTCCCTTTTGCTAGGTCAAGCTAGGAAGAATCTTTTAGTTTTGTATATCAAATTCCCCACGTAGCACTTTGCCGTTGAAAATCAGCCCCGTACAGTCCATGCTTTTGGCAAGCGTATTTTTTGCGCTGATGAATGTGTCCGTCAAATTTATCCCACATATCCCGGCAATTGAAATTGTATGGTTTCGATCTGTTTTTAGCGCAGTATTTACTGTGTTAGTTTTGCGTCAAAAAGGAATTCCACTATTTGGAACACATAAGCTAAGCTTGGTAGCCAGAGGCATAGTCGGGTCTATCAGTTTAATTTTGTTTTTCTATACCCTCCAACGCATTCCCTTAGCTACTGCAGTGACCCTGCAGTACCTATCTCCCATATTCACCACGATTTTGGGCATTTTTATTTTAAAAGAGAAAGTACGGGCTAGGCAGTTTGTGTATTTTGGATTAGCCTTTGCAGGGGTGTTGCTGATTCAAGGAGTAGATCCACGAGTAGATGGTTTGAGTGCTGCGCTGGGATTGATTTCTGCGCTGGCTTCGGGAGTAGCCTACAACCTGATCCGTAAGTTGAAAGGAATTGAACATCCCATGGTGATCATATTTTATTTCCCCTTGGTGACCTTACCCATTGCCTCTGTGCTGATGTATTTTGAGTGGGTGACTCCCATGGGATGGGATTGGTTGATTTTGTTGTGGATTGGGTTTTGCACCCAAAATGCACAGTACTTTATGACCTTAGCCTATCAGTCTGGCAATGTGTCTCGAATTTCCAGTTTAAGTTATTTGGGAGTAGTCTATGCCTTGATTTTTGGGTTTTTGCTATTTGGTGAAACCTTCCCGATACCTTCTTACGTAGGGATGGTTATGGTATTCGTTGGCATAATTTTGAATTTACGGGTAAAATAGTTTGTAGTTTTGCAGTTCATTATTCTTCCTTTTTGATGAAAATCACCAAAGATCTCTACCAAAGCAACCTGGTCTTGCTGACGGATTTTTACCAACTGACTATGGCCTATGCCTATTGGAAGTCAGGAAAAGGGGAGCAAGAGGCCGTCTTTAACTTGTTTTTTAGGAAGAACCCCTTTGAAGGTGGATTTACGCTTGCAGCAGGGCTGGATTACGTGGTGGACTTCTGTAGAAACCTGCGTTTTGGTGAATCGGAATTGGATTACCTCCGTCAGATGAAGCAGAAGGACGGGACTCCCTTATTTGAGGAGGCATTTTTGTCCTATTTGAAGGACCTTAGATTTACCTGTGATGTGGATGCGGTGGAAGAAGGAACCGTGGTATTTCCCAATGCTCCTTTGGTGCAAGTGAAGGGCACGCTGATTCAATGCCAGTTGCTGGAGACCCCCTTGCTCAATATCATCAATTTTCAGACGCTCATTGCCACCAAGGCTGCGCGTATCAATTTGGCTACCCAAGGAGCACCTGTTTTGGAATTTGGATTGAGACGTGCGCAAGGCATTGATGGGGCGCTTGCTGCAAGTAGGGCTTCCTACATTGGAGGTTGTAGTTCTACCAGCAATGTGATGGCGGGGAAATTATTTGGAATCCCTGTTTCAGGAACCCATGCCCATAGCTGGATTCTTTCTTTTGATTCTGAATTGGAAGCATTTTATGCGTATGCCGAAGCCTTTCCTGACCATTGTGTGTTTTTGGTGGATACGTATGATACACTTACTGGTGTGAAAAATGCCATCCAAGTGGGATTAAGTCTCCGCCAGAAAGGGAAGGAGATGCTAGGTATTCGAATTGATTCGGGTGATTTGGCTTATTTTTCAATACAAGCGAGACAGCTATTGGACGAGGCCGGTTTTCCAGAGGCCAAGATTTATGCTTCCAATGATTTGGATGAGTACATCATTGCTTCGCTTAAATCTCAAGATGCTGCGATTGATGTATGGGGGGTTGGCACCAAGTTGGTCACTGCCTTCGATCAGCCTGCATTGGGTGCGGTGTATAAACTTTCTGCAGTTAAAAATGCTGTTGGAACCTGGGAGCCCAAGGTGAAAGTGTCCCAACAATCCTTGAAAATCAATATTCCGGGAATCCATAAAGTAAGACGTTACTTCAGTAAAGGGAAGGCTGTAGCGGATATGGTGTATTTGGAAGGTCAGGCCATAGATCCCAAAGGAATCATGATCATAGATCCGAATGATGCGACGCAACGAAAGCGCTTGATGCCTGCATTTTATGAGGAAGAAGAGCTATTGAAACCTATTTTTAGAAAGGGAGAATTGGTCTATGCACTTCCTAGCCTGCAACAAATCCGAGAAAGAGCGGGAGTACAATTGGAGGCTTTTGATAAAACACACAAGCGATTGACCAATCCTCACGTGTATCCTGTTGGTTTGGAAGAGCATTTACATCATTTGCGCATGGAATTAGTCATTGCTGCAAAAAATAGTCAAAATGATAAAGATGAGAACTGACACTGCCTTACTTCTAGTAGATGTTCAGCATGATTTCCTACCGGGGGGAGCATTAGCTGTTCCAAAAGGAGATGAGATTTTACCTGTCATTGCATGGTTACAACCCCAATTTGATCACCTAGTAGCCACTCAAGATTGGCATCCTGCGGATCATGGGAGTTTTGCTGCAAACCATCCCGGAATGCAGCCAGGTCAACAAATCGATTTGGAAGGCTTACCACAAATCCTTTGGCCAGTACATTGTGTGCAAGGTGCCTCGGGTGCTGATTTTCCAAGTACCTTGGATCGAAGCAGGTGGAAAGCAGTATTTCAAAAAGGGAAAAACTCGAAAGTGGATTCCTATTCGGGTTTTTTTGACAATGCCCGAAGAGGGGATACAGGACTTGGAGATTACCTCAAGCAGCAGGGCATTCGACGGGTGTTTGTAGCTGGCCTTGCCTTAGATTATTGTGTGAAATTCACGGCAATGGATGCAAAAAGTTTGGGATTTGAAACCTTCCTTCTCACCGATGCCACCCGGGCAGTCAATCTGCAACCTGAAGATGGACAACGAGCCCTTGAAGAAATGAAAGCAGCAGGGATTACCTGTTTGGAAAGTAAAGATCTACCCAACTATGTTTAACTACGATCCTCAAAAGCAATATCCTAAGGAAACGGAAAGTCGAGTGGTAATCCGCTTTCAGGACTGCGACCCACTTCGACACTTGAACAATGCGAAGTATTTCGACTATTTTTTTAACGCTCGAGAGGATCAAGTGCCGAAGTTGTATGGATTGGAAATCATCGACCTAATTCGAGTGTACAAGGCGGCTTGGGTGGTGTATAACCACAACATTAGTTACATCAAACCAGCTATGGTAGGGGAGTGGGTTCGTATTTTCAGCCGAATTCTGTGGTACAATGACAACACCATTTTGGTGGAATATTACCTCACCGATGATTCCAAGACCCAGTTAAAAACTGTACTTTGGTCTACCATGCGGTATGTATCCTTAGCGGAGGGAAAATCCATGAATCACGAAGGGGCGGTGGTCGACTTTTTAAAGGCGACTTCACTTCATTTAGATCCTGCTACGCTCGATATTCGAGATCGGGTGAAGCAGTTAAAGCGGGAATTGGAGCTAGGAGGCTGATCGTCTCATTCGGTATTCATCCCATAATCTCGTTCGACGAGGGCGATTCGCGTTTTGAACGCGGAATACCACTTTTCACGCCCGTATTTCTGTGCTAGTTGATGGTCAGCGTTTGCCTTCCAAGCTCGTATGGACTCCAAACTTTCCCAATAGGAAACGGTGATACCCAAACCACTTCGCGCACTTTCGTGGCCCAGATAACCGGGTTGTTCGGCTGCAAGGCGAATCATTTCATGAGCCATTGCTTCGTAACATGCATCGGTATCTGTTCGAAGATTGGTGAAGATCACTGCGTAGTAGGGTGGAGCAGGGGTTTTAGCGAGCATGGGTAGTTGAATAGGGTGTGTATTCCATATAGGTGGCTGTGGCCACGGCCAAGTCTTTGCCGAATGTAAGTTCTACCAAGTGTAGGGCCAGGTCAATCCCCGCGGAAATTCCGGCAGCAGTCCAAATACGGGTGTCGCTCTGAATAAAGCGATGTTCAGGTTTGGGGAGACCGGTAGGAACAATAGCCTCCATACTTTCATAGACTTCGTGATGGGTACAATAGGGTTTATGGTTTAAAAAACCTGATTTGCCGAGTATTCGAGAACCGGAGCAGACACTCATGGTCCACTCCGTTTGGGAAACAAGATTTTGGAGGGAAGCCATCAGGCTTGGGTTTTGAATCACATTTTTGCTGCCATCACCCCCAGGAAGTACCAGAAAGTCCAGTTGATTGAGTTGTTCCAAGCTTTTGTCTGGAAGTACTTGTAGCCCGTTTTTGGCTCGGATGGGAGCTAGGCTCTCGCCAAAGGTATGCACTGCTAGGATCTTGTAATCCGCGAATTGGTTGGCAACGGAAAACACTTCGAAGGGGCCTGCAAAATCCAAGACTTCTACGTCGTCAAAAACAAGGATGCCGAGTTGTTTCATAGGGATAAGTAATGAAAGATGAAAATTGGCAAAAAAATAGGTCAAAACGGGAGAATGTATCGGATTTGTTTCGGCCGTTGCGGTGGATAGAACTCACCACGAACCGCCACCCGCCGAATTTTGCCGATTTTATAAAAAAATCAAATAATGGATAGGGAATTTGAAATTTACATTTACATTTAAATGGTTTTTCGCAACTGTATGCTAACCCTTTCTAGTCTTTTTGCTCTTTTACTTCGGATCTCCTTGCTTTGCCAAGGACAGGTAGAAGGCATTACTGACTCGGTTCAACTCGATTTTTTTGAAAATCAAACCGCTCAAGCTGAAGACGGACACTTTCAACAAGCGCAATTTTCTTTTGAAGGTTTGGGTAGCCTTGTTCCTTCGATTGAAATCGAAGAGCGTTCTGAGGTTGAATCTGAAGAATCTCCAACGGATTTTGCGATAGGATTAGTTGCATCATCTAGCGAGAGCGGGTTACTTAAAGTTTGTCCTTTATTTAGTAACAAAGCCATACGAGGCAGTCTCTTGCCTTTGTATGATATTTTTCATTCTTGGAGAATCCATTTGAATTAATTTTTTAGCCCATTCGGGCAAGTCCCGATGATTTTCGGGAGCTAACAACCTGTTGTTTTACAACATTCTTTACTCAGCATTACCTACATATGAATTCACCTACTACCCGTGGGGTAATGGGCATTAAGCAAATTCTTCATGAATTGAAGCATTTTCTTCCTGCCCAAGCTCCACTCAAGGACTTTGTCCATCACAATACCTTACACGCGTTTCAGCATTTGCCTTTTTATCAGGGTTTAAAGCAGGCTAGTGACCAATTTGGATACAAGGGCTTTCTTTCCTTATCCGAGTATAGAAGCCTATATCAGGACGGAAAGATTAAAGAGCATGTCCTGAAAAAAATACTTGAGGAACAATTTGCAGATCAAGCCGATTCTTGGCTAGTCAAATTACTAGATGAATCAACCGATGATTTTCCATCTCCAAAAATTGGCAAGTTTAGAGCTCACTGGAGAAACGATGATCATTTCAATTTAGACAAAACCATTCATCCTTTTCTATTTCGCCTAATTTCTGCCTACCTGGATCAAGGAATTTCTATTTGGCCTTTTCCTTTGGAGGCCAAAGGATTTTTGGATTCGATCAGGCAACTTCAATTGGGAAGTTTCTCTTCCATCTTCAATTCCAAACGAGTGGTGGCACTACTCCAAGATCCGAATTTGAACTTGGAAACCCTCTTGGATATCCTGGTAGGGGATCCTAAAGCCAATGGATGGTATGTTTTTGATCAGCAATTTGCGCATCCAGGATGGTCTGGAATGGTGTCTGTTCTTGAAGATCAGCCTGAATCCTTATTGGATACCAAGCGGATTTCTTTGGAAGATTTGATTTTAGTGGAATGCCTACTTGAAATTGATGCCTTAGATAAAAAATTTGGAGAAGGTTGGATTCCACTAGGTCAACAGTTTCCACACGATACCCAAAATCTATTTGAGGTTGGGCTATTGGAAGAGGCTGATTTGGTTAGACAATGCTGGCAAGATGCTTACGAATGGAGCTATTACGACGAAGTCCTAGCAGGTTTTCGAGCGGTAGTTCCCACAAATTCAACCCCAAGCATTCCAAGTTTTCAGGCACTCTTTTGCATTGATGATAGGGAATGTAGTACGCGTAGGCATTTGGAATACATTGATCCGAACTGTGCGACTTTTGGGACTCCAGGGTTTTTTAGTGTGGAATTTTACTTTCAACCTGAATTTGGAAAATTCTATACCAAATCTTGTCCTGCTCCAGTTACCCCGAAATTTCTGATTAAGGAAACGGCAAAGCATAAAAAGTTGGCTTCAGACGTCCACTTTAATCAAAATAACCATTCCCTTGTTAGAGGCTGGGTGAGAGCTCAAACCTTAGGATTTTGGTCAGCACTAAAATTGGTTGGCAATGTGCTTCGTCCAAGTTCTTCCGCACTGGAAGTATCAAGTTTTCACCATATGGATCCCAAAGGAAGCCTTTCAATCGTATACGAAGGGGTAGAAGAAAATGGACTTCAGGTAGGTTTCAAAATCGAAGAGATGGTCGATCGAATCGAAGGCTTATTGCGAAGTATTGGCTTGTTGGAAGGATTTTCACCCTTGGTTTATTTGATTGGACATGGAGCATCCAGCATCAACAATACGCACTATGCCGGATACGATTGCGGGGCTTGCTGCGGTCGTCCGGGCTCGGTCAATGCTCGAGTGGCTGCATTTATGGCCAATCATCCGGAAGTTCGGATTCAACTCAAACAAAGAGGGATTGATATACCCACGGAAACCCAGTTTTTGGGAGGTTTGCATGATACCACTAAAGATGAATTGCTATTCTTTGATGAGGACATCTTGCATGCAGCAAATCAACAATTGCATCGAGAAAATCAAGAAAAGTTTGTTCGTGTCTTGGATATCAATTCCCTTGAACGGGCTCGTCGCTTTGATACCTTGAATAAAAATAAATCAATTTCAGGGATTCATGAATCAGTTAAGAAAAGAGCATTTTCACTCTTTGAACCACGTCCTGAATACAATCATGCTACGAATGCACTCTGCATTGTCTCTCGGAAATCGACCTTGAAAGGCTTGTTTTTTGACCGTAGAGCTTTTATGAATTCCTACGATTACCGAACAGATCCAGAAGGCAAATCTTTGACTAGAATCCTATCTGCTGCGATTCCTGTCTGTGGTGGCATCAATTTGGAGTACTATTTCTCACGGATGGATCCAGATAAATTGGGTGCAGGGACCAAATTACCACACAATGTGATGGGATTAATTGGCGTAGCAAATGGGGCAGATGGGGATCTTCGAACAGGACTTCCGTATCAGATGGTGGAGATTCACGATCCGATTCGTTTACTAATGGTGGTCGAACAGGTCCCTGAATTGGTGAATAAGGTAATCACTGCCTCTTCGGCCTTATTGGAATGGGTCAACAACAATTGGGTACACCTGGTGGTACTTGATCCAAATTCTGGGGACTTCCTTCGCTGGGTGGATGGAAAATTTGTTTCCTACACTCCATTAACGGCAGTAGAACATTTGGATCACTTGCAAGACAAGCTCTTGAGCACCCAACAAAATCTTCCTGTTTACTTAATCGACTCGCTCTAATGGAACTCTCAAATTGGATTCAGCTAATGATTGGGATACCTCTCCTTGGCTTTTTGATGAGTTTGGCTATCCCAGAACGAAAAGAAACTTGGTTATCGCGGATTGCCTTTTATACCGCAGGAATCAACTTGTTGGCCACCTTGGTTTTTCTGGTGTTTTGGGTGTTGCAGGGAGGGAAGGACCTCAATCTCAAGGAAATCATCCTTTTCAAAAACGAGCATTTTGAGTTTTTGATAGACTTTTTCTTTGATCGAGTGAGTGCCGTTTACCTAATCGTTGGTGCCTTGCTTACCTTTCTGATTACCTTTTACAGTAGGTATTACTTGCACCGTGAGCCTGGTTACAAGCGGTTTTTCAATACGGTACTCTTCTTTTATTTGGGTTTTAACCTGACTATTCTGGCAGGCAATTTCGAAACCCTATTTATTGGATGGGAAGTATTGGGCTTGTCTTCTTTTTTGTTGGTGGCTTTCTACCGCAAAAACTTACTTCCTTCCCGAAATGCGATCAAGGTGTTTTCCATTTACCGCATTGGGGATGTGGGATTGATTTTGGCGATGTGGGCAAGCCATCATCTTTGGCATGGCAACGTGACCTTTCTCGATTTGACCGATGCGCAACGGGTGGTAGATCAGCAAATGGGACATTCTGGGATCGCCTTATTTATAGGGCTCATGCTTCTGCTGGCAGCAGCTGCCAAATCGGCGCAGTTTCCTTTTTCCTCTTGGCTGCCACGTGCCATGGAAGGGCCAACGCCCTCTTCGGCGATTTTCTATGGATCGCTTTCCGTGCATTTGGGGGTTTTCTTATTGCTACGAACTTTTCCTTTTTGGGAAAGTCAGTTGCTCGTTCGCATCTTGATTGGTGGCATAGGACTGATTACTGCTGTGATGTCTACCACCATCGCACGGGTGCAAACTTCCGTAAAAACTCAAATTGGCTATGCCTCCCTGACCCAAATCGGGATTATGTTTATTGAGGTTGCTGCTGGCTTGGAACTGCTGGCATTGATTCATTTTGCAGGCAATGCATTTCTGCGCACTTACCAATTGCTTGTTTCTCCTTCAGTGGTGAGTTACCTGATTCGGGAGCAGTTTTATGGGTTTGTTCCCAAGGCAAAACAGGACGGAAGTACTTGGAAAAATCGACTTTACCTTTCGGTCTATGTTTGGAGTTTAAAAGAGTGGAACCTGGATAGACTAGTTCAAGGGGTCATATTCCGTCCCTTGAAGAATCTTGGGCATAAACTTGATTTTCTTCGGTACCGTACGCTGCTTTTCTACTTCATTCCAAGCTATGCCATAGGGGTATACTTACTTGTGGAAGGTTATCAACTTCCGACATGGCTCCATCATCTATTGCCGGCAGGCTTTGCCTTTCTTGCGCTGCTGATGGTATTGAAATCCTTTACCGAGCGTAGGTCCATTCGATTGGCCTGGACGATGTTGTGGATGAACCATTTTTGGATGGTGCTTGCAATCGCTGAAAATGAAAATTTTGCCCTCACCGAAATTGGGATTTACCTGAGTGGGGTGGTGTTTTTCGGTGCCCTTGGCTGGGTTTTGATTCATTGGATGACCGAACGGTATGGAGACCTGGGTTTGTACGGTTACCAAGGCTATGTGAGGAAGCATCCTTTAGTTGCATTTCTTTTCTTAATGGCTGTCTTGGGACTCATCGGATTTCCGATTTCTCCTACATTCATCGGAGAAGATTTGCTGTTCAGCCACATCCATGAAGATCAATTTGTGCTGGCAACCCTTGCCGCTTTGGCCTTCGTAATGGAGGGGGTAGCTGCTATCCGAATATATGCACGCCTCTTTTTTGGGACAGTGCCGGAATCCGATACCCATTCTACTGCTTCTTTGATGCGAGCAGCAAACTCAAAAAAAATGTATACGATTTGGAAAATTAAACGGGGGCGAAAGTCCTTCTAAATTCTATGAAAACAACAGTAAAACCACAAGTGCCCAAAGATGGTTGGGCCGGTTTAAAAGAAAATTTCGCTGCCGATGCTACGGCAGGTTTTGTGGTCTTCTTATTGGCCATGCCCCTGAGTTTGGGGATTGCCAAGGCCTCTGATTTCCCACCCATTATGGGTTTGATCACTGCCATCATTGGCGGTATCCTAGTGAGTGTGATTTCGGGCTCGCGCTTGACCATCAAAGGTCCAGCAGCTGGATTGATCGTGGTTGTAGCTGGAGCGGTAGCTGATTTTGGTGGTGGCGATACAGGGTGGCATCTCGCTTTGGGAGCCATGGTAGTCGCTGGTCTTATCCAAGTGCTTTTTGGATTATTTAAGTTTGGAAAGTTGGTGGATGTATTTCCGTTATCTGCTATCCATGGCATGCTTGCCGCTATTGGAATCATCATTATTGTCAAGCAGATCCCCGTGTTTTTGGACGTAAATCCAGCACTTTACAAAGGATTAAGTACGGTAGCCATGATTACATCTATTCCTTCCTTTTTTGCAAACCTAGATCCAAAAGCAACACTGATTGGCGTATCAAGTTTTGTGATCATGATGGGATGGCCTTACCTAAAAGGCTTCAAACTGGGTAAGGTTCCCGCTCCGCTAATGGTTCTATTGATAGCAATACCTGCGGAGTTAATCATGGATTTTGAGCATACTGAACCGCCTTATGCCTTGTTGAAAATTGGGAGTTTAATGGATAACCTAAACTTGAATGCTGATTTTTCAGGGGTATTCCAGACGGGAGTCTTTATTAAGTATGTCATCATGTTTGCCCTGGTGGGATCTTTGGAGTCTCTGTTGACTGTAAAAGCTATTGATTTGGTAGATCCTTTCAAACGTAAATCCAATACCAACAAAGATTTGATTGCAGTGGGTGTTGGGAATACAGTCAGTGCACTTTTGGGAGGTCTACCCATGATATCTGAGGTAGCTAGAAGCTCTGCCAATGTGAATCAAGGTGCAAAGACGCGCTGGGCAAATTTCTTCCATGGATTTTTCCTGCTTGTATTTGTCTTGTTGGCCACTCCAATCATTGAAATGATTCCGAATGCAGCGCTAGCAGCTATGTTGATCACAGTTGGTATCAAATTGGCACACCCCAAGGAATTCATCCATACGTTTAAAATTGGGAAGGAGCAGTTGGCGATTTTCTTAATTACCATCGTCTTTACGCTGGTGGAAGATTTGTTGGTAGGGATTGCAGCCGGTGTAGTCTTGAAAATGATCCTTCATCTCGCAAATGGTACTCCTATTTCCTCCTTTTTCAAAGCACCAACCGTAGTATCCTTCAATGGGAATCAATACCTAGTAGAAATAGATAAAGCTGCCATCTTCTCGAATTACCTAGGGATCAAAAGAAAGCTCGAAGAAATTCCTACTGGGTTCCAGGTAACTATCGATCTAAAAAACACCAAATTGGTAGATCACTCGGTGATGGAAAACCTACATCGATTCCAGGAATCTTACGAGGATACTGAAGGAACTGTAAAAATTATTGGGCTGGAAAACCACACTCCTGTGTCCGATCACCCCTTGGCAGCCCAAAAAGCAAAATCTTAAGTTGAGTTGGTTTTTAATTACATCCTATCGAAGCTAGGTAGATGAATGGAAGTAAGTTCTATTCATCTCCTGGCTCTCGGTAGTACAAACCCTTGTTAAGAAAATGACTTGTAAACACTATTTACTTGCGGTAATCCTATTTTTTTTCCTCGCTCCGGCACCTACGTTTGGCCAAAACAACCGGCTGAACACCTCCAATCAAATAGGATGGTACACCTACTTTGGAACCTTCAAGCTCTCCAATAAGCTTGGCCTTCATACCGAATACCAATTTCGTAGAAATGAGGTAATCACCGAGTGGCAGCAAAGTTTGTTGCGAATTGGATTGAACTATTCCCTTCATCCATCCGTCCAAGTGAGAGTTGGGTACGGTTGGATTGAAACTTTTCCCTATGGGGAATTTCCGTTGAATGGCTTTGGCAAGCAATTTACCGAACACCGGATTTTCCAAATGGCGCAACTTTCCCAAAAAGTGGGTAAGGTGGACTTTTCTCATCGATTTATGCTGGAACAGCGTTTTGTAGGAAAATATACTTCCGCTAATTCGACACGTGAAGATGAGTTTCCTTTACTTCACCGGATGCGGTACATGGTTCGGATGCAGATACCCTTGAAAGGAAATGAAATCCAAGATAAAACCCCCTATTTGGCTGTATATGATGAGGTATTTATTGGCTTTGGAAAAAATGTAAATGCTAATGTTTTTGACCAAAACCGAATTGGTGTGTTGCTAGGCTACCGTTTTTCTAAAAATTTCAGATTGGAAGGAGGCTATCTCAACCAAACCCTGCAGTACGGAAGGCTAATCAATGGGAAAAATGGTTTTCAACACAACAGTGGATTGATCATCAATTCAAATTTCAACCTGGATTTGACAAAAAAACAGGGCAATTAGACCTGATGAAGGACTCTTCCTGTCGATGCTTCAGAGCAGCAAATCAAAAATTCTGAATGCTTGAGTCTAGAAATTACATCTCTAGGGATCATTTTTTCGTTTTACAAGTTCAGGGATTTTGATGTTCAAACAAGTAATGCCTAGCAAGGTTAGAATGCAATAGGAAGATTTTTACCCAATCTTAAGAATCCACTAAGGATGTACCAAGACAAGCCGAATTAATTTTGAGTATTCCATTAACCAATGACTAAAATGAACGAAAAAATGAACCGCATGGAGTTTCTAAAGAGCCTAGGGCTAAAAGGAGCTTCCCTTTTTGCAGTCTACTGTGCTGCTTCTGGATTGAGCAGCTGTGTCAATGAAAGCATGGATCCTACCACTACCAACGGGGGAACTACAGGAAATCAGTTGTCGCTGGATCTAACCTCAACAGCGTACTCCAAGTTGAATACGGTGGGAAATTATGTTGTAGTGAGTGGAATCGTAATTGCTCGGGTAAGTGCTACGGCATTTGCAGCAGTGACGCAGGTCTGTTCCCATGAAGGAAAGAGACAAGTAGTCTATAATTCAGGTGAATTTTATTGCCCAGCACATGGTGCGCGCTTTGATACGGCAGGAAAAGGGTTGAATTCAACTGGTTCAAGAGGTTTGAAAACCTACGCGACCTTGCTGGAAGGAACAACGCTTAAGGTGACGGTATGATTTGCGCATTCAATTTGAAACGTTTACTACCTGCAAGCGTTCTTCTTTGTCTTCTTTTTCTAGGGACCAGTCCATGGAAAGGAGTAGCAGCACAAGATGATTTGCTGAGTATGCTCGATGAAGAGCAGTCTAAGGAGCCTACCTACACCATTGCTACCTTCAAAGCTTCACGACTCATCAATGGGCAGACCATTGAGACCATATCCAAAAACCATCTCAACTTTTGGATTTCCCACCGTTTTGGAGCTGTAAATTCTGGATTTATCGCCAACTTCTTTGGATTAGACGAGGCCAAAATTCGCTTGGGATTGGAGTATGGTCTTACAGATCGATGGCTTGTGGGTGCTGGGAGAAGTTCCCTAGAAAAGACCTACGACCTGTACACCAAATACAAGGTGTTGCGTCAGTCCAATAAAATGCCAATCACGGTAACTGCCATGGCTGGCTGGGGGATCAATACCATGGCTTCGGGATATGTGATGGAGTCCGGATCTACCATGAAGTTTAACAACAATATCGAACGCTATTCCTATTGGAGCCAAGTATTGGTTGCGCGTAAGTTTGATGAAAAACTATCGCTACAGGTGATGCCAACCCTGATTCATGTGAATAAGGTGGAGGATCCCAGCATTCCCAATCAGCTCTTTGCATTGGGTGCAGGAGGTCGATACAAGTTGAGCCAGCGCTTTACGCTCTCCGCAGAATACTACCATACATTCCGCGAACTAGAGGACGACGAGGATGATGACGATGGTGGTGGAGGTAATGCGGCATTTCCCTATCCTTACCGGGATGCACTTTCTTTGGGCGTAGATATCGAAACAGGCGGACACGTCTTTCAATTTCACCTCACCAATGCTCGCGGCATGGTGGAGAAGCAATTCATTGGTCAGAATGTGGGGTCTTGGGGAAAAGGAGACATCTTTTATGGCTTCAATATCGCACGAACCTTCAGCTTGGATAAATCCGCTAGAAACACACACAAATGAAAACAAAACTCATTTTTCTCACACTAGGCTTGTTACTTAACATAAGGCTAGTCTCTGCTCAGTCCCTTTACCGTACATCGGTAGGGGAATTGTCCTTCTTTTCCAAAACGCCCGTTTTGGACATTGAAGCTGTTAACCAAAAGACTGGAGCCATTTTGAATGCCACTACAAGGGACTTGGCAATCCAGACCAAAATCACTGATTTTCAGTTCCCGAATAAGCTGATGCAGGAGCATTTCAATGAAAACTACATGGAGAGCGAGCGCTTTCCAACGACGAAGTTTGCAGGAAAAATTAAGGAACAAATCGATTTAACCAAACCCGGTACTTATCCGGTAACAGCAGAAGGCAATTTGACCATCCATGGGGTGACTAAGCCAGTACAAGTAAAAGGAACGATAGTGGCTACGGCCACCGCCTTGCAGGTGAATTTTTCTTTCCAGGTGCGTACGGCTGATTACCAAATTGAAGTGCCGACCTTGGTCTTCGATAAAATCGCCGAGACGATTGCCGTTTCAGGGAAGTTGAATTTGTTAAAGCAATAAAAAGGAATGCCCTAGGTTTCAATTTTTGAAAACTAGAGGGTGAAGCAAATTAGGGTTGATTTTTTGGTTTCTCGCGATGGTGCGTCACCTATCCTAGGAAGGTTCGCATCATCGCTTTTTTTTTAGATTCCAGTTGCTTACGATTTCCAGCAAAGTAGCCCTTCAAATGATCTTTTGAAGTGGGGGATTTAGTTTAATTTATTGGGTTCATGTTAAATTTTTGGGAATCAAAGTACTTTATTCGATTCGGAACTGTTTCTATAATTTTATCCTTAAGGGATGCACTAATTCGATCAGAGCGGTACCGAAGTGCCACATACAAGAGGAAGGTTTCTGCGATATCCTCTCTTCTTGGATTGTCCAAAGCATAGGTAGAAATGAAACTAGGATCTGTGTTTTGTGCGTTGATCCATCCTTTTGAGGCCGCATGAGCTGCATCGAGAGAGGTATGTGCAGCCTCATGAATTAAGGTTTCTTCCAGTATCCCCTCTTTTTCATAGAGGGTAGATTGACCGATATGAATAAGCAGGTTATTGTTTCCTCCACCAAAAGGTTGAGTTCCCAGGTGAATCCAGGAGGTCTTGACATCTTCACGCAAGGCTGTTGGAAGTTTGCCGATTACCTCAGCATATTTTAAGGCTTGGATTTCTGCTTCCGCTACAGTTTTGAATTCAGGATTAACTTGAAATTCTATGCTAAGGCCGTCGGTGTAGTTGGCTTTGAAAAGAAAAGGATTTGTCGTAATCCAATCATTGACTCTTCGGTCAAACATTTTTCGTTTGGCTTGACCTGCGTAGGTTAGACCGGTGAACGTGGTAGGATCGGAAGATGTAAGTATATCTGGATCTAAAAAAATTGTACCATTAAACGGAGGGGGAAATTGAACTTTTGGGATGGTTGGTTCAGTATCAGTTGTACAGCAAAAAAACAGGAGTAAAAGCATACCATGCAGTACTAGACTTAGTAGTTGTTTCATAACCTAGGTGAGTCTTTGTTTCGTTTATTAGTTAAAGTTTATCGAAAGGCCTCGTGTTTTTCGAATTTCAGCACAATTTAAGCGAATTCTATAAAACCTGTTTGTAATTAAGTTTGTGTCAGGTTACATGAGAAGATATTTTTCTTTTGCTTTTAGATGGTGAATTGCATGCAAACAAAAAAGGCACTCCGAGCTAAAAACTCGTAAGTGCCTGAATCTGAAGTGGGCCCACTTGGAATCGAACCAAGCACCTACTGCCCCGAAGGATCGGGGGAGTCAGTTGCTCAGTTCTTTACTTTGTTGATCAGAAATTGTAGGTTTTCGGGCACAACTTTGAGTTTTCTAATAAAAACTTGGCTTTTCATTCTTTTGATGAACACTTCCATTTTTCTAGCATGAGAAATGGATTCAGCCTTTATACAAAGAAATAATTCCCAATCTGATACCTTGGCTGTAAACCGATGGTTTCCATAGGCTTTAGTATTGTGTTTAACCAATCTTTCTTTAACAGATTCCTGAGTAATTCCTGTGTAAAATTTGTTTGAAGATGGGCTGTACAAAATATAGCAGAAGCACATAGTTAAAAATTAAAAAGTTGAGCCAATTTCCAATTTTGAATTTGGCTTATTAGCCTTTCTCCAATTTTGTGAAAATGATGTGCAAATGAAAAAGGCACTCAGAGTAATTTACTCGTAAGTGCCTGAATCTGAAGTGGGCCCACTTGGAATCGAACCAAGCACCTACTGATTATGAGTCAGTTGCTCTAACCGAATGAGCTATAGGCCCAATTACTGGGGTTTTTCCAAGTCAAAATCTGGGGAGAATACCGCCCTGACCTTGGTTTTGGGATTGCAATGTTACATATTTGAGTTGAATTAATCAACTGTAACGCTTCATGAAAAACTGGCCTGACGTCGACTTTGTCATCTTTGATTTGGGCAATGTGCTCATCGACATCGACTACAGTAGAGCGATGAACTTGATGAAAGCAGCTCTGCCTGCAGCGCTTCATCATCGGGTAGACACCTGCTACGCTGCTGAATTTCATAAAGCCTACGAACGGGGAGAAATCGATTCTCCGAGTTTTCGAAATGCATTCCGAGACTACTTTGAGCAATCCTGGTCGGATGCCGAAGTGGATTACCTTTGGAATAGCCTCCTCGGGGAGCTTCCTGCTTACCGACTTGACTTGATTCGTCGCCTCAAAACCCAGTATCAGGTGGGTATCCTTAGCAATACCAACGAGATCCATGTGGATGCCGTCCATGCGCTCCTGCAAGCCGAGCACGGCATGACCAACTTTTACCCGCTATTTGACCGGGTATTTTACAGTCAGGAGATGGGTCTTGCCAAACCGAGTGCTGCCATTTATCAGCAGTTGCTCCTCGAACTAGATTCTACACCTTCCCGAGTATTGTTCTTCGATGACCTGCTCGCCAATGTGGAAGGAGCAGCTTCGGTAGGGATTCAAGCCGTTCAGGTCACAGGTCCCAACACGATTTTTGATTTTTTTGGAGATGTATAAGCCGAAGGAATACCTCATTCATGGAACCTTATTTCTGTTGACGCTGGTCACTACCACACTAGCAGGAGGGGAGTGGGTATATGGCAAGTCTATTCTTGCATCGGGAGAGGCCGCGCTTACTTGGCCCTATTTCCTAAAATCCTTACACTTTTCCATTCCTTTCATTGGGATCTTATTGGTACATGAGCTAGGGCACCTGTTCACTTCGATCTACCACAAGGTGCGCTGTACCTTGCCCTACTTTATTCCAGCTTGGTTAGGATTTTTGGGCAGCCCATCCCTAGGAACTCTTGGGGCTATTATTCGCATGAAGGGCTGGGTAAATAGCCGGAAAAAATACTTTGATATCGGTATTGCAGGTCCACTTGCTGGTTTTGTACTTGCCTTTGGTGTACTGACTTATGGCATGCTGACCTTACCACCTGCGGATTATATCTACGAGATACATCCCGAATATGCTGACCCCAATTTTCAGGGATATGGGGAAGATGTATTGGAATTTGAGTTGGGAAATAACCTACTATTCTGGGGAATGGGGGAGCTTTTAGCGGATCCCACACGCTTGCCCCAGTTGACCGAAGTGATTCACTATCCCTATCTATTCGCGGGGTATTTGGCATTGTTCTTCACTGCACTCAATCTCCTTCCCATTGGGCAGCTGGATGGGGGACATGTGGTCTTTGGCTTATTTCCTAAGCGACATGCGCAGATTTCTCTGGGAGTATTTACCCTTTTTCTCGCTTTCGCAGGGCTTGGTGTGATTCGACCTTCCTTACCTGTAGCCGAATTGGTCATTCGAATCCCGCTCTACCTTGGGTTTCTCTATTTCTGTTTGAGCAAATCTGGATTAACGCAGCTCAATCGTCTCACCCTAGCGCTTAGTTTGGCCGCAGCGCAATACCTGCTTTCCTTTTTTTACCCAAGCTTAGAGGGGTACCAAGGATGGCTGTTTTTCGCCTTCTTGTTGGGGCGAGTGATGGGATTGGTGCATCCTGAAGTGGCCGGATTGCAGTCTGTAGACTCCAAACGAAAGGTGTTGGGCTGGATTGCACTACTCATCTTTATCCTCTGCTTTTCGCCTCAGCCCTTTCAGATGAGTTAAATTGTACAAAGAACTAAGTACCAAGTACGAAGTATCTTAAAAATGAAGATTGGATTTCAAAATGGGTTGGCAGAGAACTACTTCAACATTCTTCAATCGACGATCGGTGTTCGATATTAGTCTTTAGTTCGTATTTCGTAACTCACATTTGACTACCTACCTGAAACATGGTACAACTGGAATCCATACTTGGTACTTCGTACTTGGTACATTGTACTGTGGTCTGTCGACCGTCAACTGTTGACTATTCAGGCAAGGCTCGGAAAGCCAAAATGCCACCCAACACATTGCGCACTTGGGTAAAGCCATTGGTTTCCATAAATTTCTTTGCGTTTCCGCTACGGGCACCCGAGCGACAGTGAATGACGATTTCCTCGTTCTTGATTTTTTCTAGTTGTCCCAATTGATGTGCAAGCTCTCCCAAGGGAATATTTTCTGCACCCAGGTTATCTTCCTCGTACTCCCATTCCTCGCGCACGTCGATAAAGTGAAATTTTTCCCCTCGCTCTAATCTTTCTTTCAATTCGCTTACGGTAATGTCTTCCATGTTATTTTTTTACTAAAATTCGAAATGAGGTAATTCCCAAGTCGTGTACCACCTTGATCAAGTATAGACCGGGTTGTTGATCTTTAAAATTAAGTACTTCTCCTGTATTCCTCGCCATGCGTGGAAGGGTAATCTCACGGCCAAAAGAGTCGAGCACTTGGAGATAGGTAAATTTTCCTTCAACCATTACTTCTTCTACTGCAGGATTGGGATAGACTTGGAAGATATTTTCTGGGGAAAGAGTTCCTCCAGCTTTGCCCGATAAGCTCACATGTGGGCGGATTAATAGTGCTCCATTCACGTCCTTATTTTGTACCCAACCCCCGCCTACATTGTAGTAGATTCGATCCCCAAAGTTTTGGGTTTTGTCAAGCCCTACTTGTAAGAAATCATTCGTAAACTGGGTGAATCCCACATAAAAGGTCCCTGATACAGGTACTGTTTCCTTTAAGGAGAAATACTGAATGTTTTGTCCTGATTTTTTAGCAGGAATCACCACTTCTTGGGTGTAAAGGGGCTTTTTGTCCAAGGCTGACCAGATGACCAAATCCAACACTTGATCCACTTGTCGAGCATTATTGAAATCGATGGAGATTCCTGTCAGAAACACCGGTTCTGGGGTTTTGTAAGCAACGGCTAACTGTCCGGAACGCTGGTTGATCCCTGCTGTATAGTCTGCATTTCCTTGGTCGTAAGCGAAGTAATCGCGTAAGGAAAAACGTGTGCTTACCCGATCATTATCTCGAAAATTTACTTGTGCGAAGCGTGTGGTGTCTGTGCCATTGATGGTGGTCAAGAGCCCATCTCCCGTTACAAGAGAGGTTTCAAAAAAAAGATCTCCTTGTTTACTTGGAATGGGGATTTCTGAAAAAGTCCGACTTACGATCGACCTTCTTTCCAAGGCATTGGGTACGGGGTTAAAGGGGGTAGTGCTGTTGATGGGGAGCAACTCTGTACCACTGCTATCTCGAAGGGTCACGGAAAATTCCATGGCTTTGAAGCGATTTTCAAGGTTTTGAAATTCATTTTTTACCGTGGACCAATTACTTTTTTGGTGCTTTTGCACTAGTTCCCAAGGGTATGCCCCAAAGTCACCTAGTCTCACAGAGGTGGGTAGGGTGAGGGCTCTATCAGGGTAGGATAGGTTTGTAGCTGTTCGTTGGGTATTCAAATAAACATAATCGAGCAACCAAGAATCAAAGGGGCCGCTTTGTCTACCGTTAGAAAAAAATCGAAATTGAAAATTGGCATGTTGCCATTCTGGAAGGATGGCGATGATTTCTTGGGCAAATCGAGTACGATCCAAGGTTTCACCACCTCTTTTCTCCCACACCGTCAGCCAAGTACCAGCCGGAGTCAAAACTTGAAGAGAAAGGCGGTCATTGCTATCGGGAACTTCTGCTTTTCCTCCAGCCTGCCAGTAAAAACTCAAGTAAAGGCTTGCTTTTTGGGAGGCTTCGATTCCACTTAGGTCTAGTGGAACGCTCGTGAGGTAATCGCTTTCTCCCTGGTCTTTTTCTTGCAAGGAATAAGCCCTTCCTAATTCATCCACTCCATTAAATAAAGCCATGCCTAAGGAAGGGGCTTTGTTTCCTATCGTTTCGGTATAGGAAGCACCTTTTGCTATCCACTTACTTGTTTGAATGCCTTTTGAAAAATCATCCCAAAAGGGGATCGTGGTAGTGGCTGTTTGACGGGCTTCTAGGCTTGTGCTTGAAAGTTGGGCGCCTGAATTTCGATGAACTGGTCCAAAGGTGACGAACTGGGCATAAATCGGACCACAAAGACTCCAAAAAGCTAGGAGCAGCAGGATCTGAAGTAGCCGAAGAGGATTCAAGAGAATTAGTTTTTGGAAATCCAAAGGTCGACCAAATCACCTGTTTTCAATTCTGAACCTACGGAGGGGCTTTGCAGGTATACTTTACCCGGTGCCACGGAGTCTGTTTTATGGTAGGTTTTTCTGCCCAAGCGAAGTCCGGAACCCAAGACCAAAAATTCGGCTTCATCTTCTTCCAAGCCTACGAAATTTGGTGTGCTGAGCAATTGGTTGCCCATACCATCACCTACCACAAGGTCAATTTTGGATCCTTTAGCAATGGATGCTCCTTCTCGGATGATAGCTCCCTTGTAGCGCTGCTCCAATACTACATTGATGCCAATATCTGGTACATAAACGATATCGCCTCGTTGCAATCCGATGTTAGCCAGTATTTCCTGCACATTTTTAAGCGGCATATTTATCAGGTTCGGCATTTTCAAAATCGGGGCATTTCGGGCATTGAGGGTCAGGTAAATCTTGCGGTCTTTTTTTACCAAAGAATTAGCCTCGGGAAGTTGCTTCAAAATGGCCAGTGGATCCATTTCCGTACTGAAACCTGAGTCTGGAGAAATCTCATATTGAAGGGAACTACTCTCCAAAAGATCTTCTGCCTCCTGGTAAGACATTCCTGAAAGATCGGGAACCGATACCGTATCACCGTGATTGGTGTAAAAGGGGAGGTATACCTTTAAAAAAATAAAACCAAGGGTAACTGAGATCCCTGCAATCAAAAGGATGTGAAGTCCTACTTTTTTCAGTTGTGGGAGGAGTGATTCCATCGTGTAAATATAGCGTCAAACGAAGCGTAGAATTCTGTAATTGAAATACAAAATTCAACAAAACAGGCGTAATTAAAGAAAGAACGAAGCCGAAATTTGAGTTTCGGCTTCATGCTCATTATTGGATTAGCACGCGCTTGATTTCCTGTAAGCTTGGGCTGTTGATTTTGAAAACATAGAGTCCTGCTGAGAACATGTCTCTACTAAACGTATAAGTTTGGTTTAGCGTATTTGGGAAAGACAATTCTCGTACCACTGCTCCAGTAGAAGAGATAATTTGAATGGTTACATTTTCCCTTTTGGGAAGGTTGAAGGCCACATTCACAAACTCAGAAGCAGGGTTTGGATAGATGATCGTATTCCGTTCTGCAGGGATGACAGGATTTGGGTTTGCACTGAGGAAGAGTTCCAAATTGTCCAAGTAAATGGGCGAATTTTGGGTACCGATTACATCCAAAGCGAAAGCCAATCGAATCTGTTTTGTTTTATCTCCTGCAAATTCGGTGAGATTCACGTATTTCCGTTCGTAGTCACTCGCATTATTTGGGTTTGCATTTCCACTGCTCACGGTGGAAAGTGCGGTTCCAGCTTCCGACCAGATGACTTTGTAGGTCTCTCCCTCGTTGGAGCTAGCCAACAAATACAGGGTAGTTCCCGGGTCTACTGAACCAGCAGCCAAATCAAAGAACACACTGGCTTGGCGACTTACCGACAAATCAAAAATTGGAGTTCCCAACCAGTAGGAGTTTCCATTAGTAGCCCCTTGAATTCGTGCCACATTATTTGGTCCCGTAGCACTGCTGGCGGAGGTGATTTGCCAGGCAGCTTGGTCGCTTTCTGGGTTAATGGTCATCCAAGGAGCAAGCTCAGAACTGGCATTGAAGTTTTGTCTCCATGGCACTTCCAATCTTCCTGTATTTTCAATGTTTGACCAGTTGATTTGAGGAGCGGCTGGAATGTTTTGATCAAAATTTGGTTCGGAGACGCCAAACTTCAAGTTATTCTTTCCATCGACTGTTGAATTTGCTAAAGTAACATTGATGGATTGTCCTGGAAGTATGGCCGTACCAGACCCTACGAAAATTCGATTCCCTGAATTGTTGGTGTTTCTAGAGAAAAGGAATTTTGAAATCGGTAGGTTGCCGGTGTTCTTCAATCGCACAATCTCTTGGGCATGGTTACCAGAACTGATTGGGCTAGGAACAATGACATCTTCGATAACCATATCGTATTTGAATTCCTCGGTGGGTACTACCCGTATGTTTCGAAGGTAAATATTATTACCAAAAGCATTTTTAGTGACAATGGCCACTCGAATTTTACCCAAACCCTTGAATTTACTCAAGTTGACCAGTTCAGTTCTGAATTGGGAGTTGCTCGTAGGAATAAATTCTTCAACTGTAGCATCTGCGGTTTGAAGCCTGGTGCCACTTTTCTTGTAAGGAGGGGTAATGATGTCAAAATCCGCGCTACACTCCGGAGCAATAGCAACTAGTAACTCATCTTGGAATCCGGCTTGATTGTATGGTCCATGGGCAACTTCAAAGACCAATTGTGCATTAGGATATTGGGTTAAATCAATCTGAGGAGAAATAAAATAATCCAGTTGGCCCTGTGCCTCGTATTCGTAGTGGCGAATAAACAAGGTAGGCTGGGAGGTTCCATCTAGTGTGACGTTGGTTTTTTCCCAACTCAAGGACTGATCTGGGTTTCCAATGATCCAAGTGGATGGAAGTGTACTTAGCGAGACGGTATAAGGTAGGGTCAATTGACCTTGCTGTACTGGACGTGTGCTCAAGGTATTGTTTGAAGGAACCAAATCAGCTTGGTCATTCACCTGGACTATGGTAAATTGAAATTCATTTGCCTCACCTTGCGTATTCAAATTGCTGAAGGTAAGGAGTGCAGTTTCTGTGGTTCTAATTTCAGTAGTAAATCGCTTGCTTTCGATCAGTGTACCATTCCATCTGAATTCGATACGAACAGAAGAAACAAATTCATTTCCTCTATTTTGAATTTCGACCTGTGGAGCAATAGTAGTTTGGCACAAAGCATCAGCAGGATTTACTACTTTGAGTAAGGATACATCTCTAGTGGATAGCAGTGGATCCCGTGTTGCGCGGTTATTGACCAAGGATGCTCTTCTTGGGCTGTTTGCAAGTACCACATCAAAGCGATCTACCTGGCCTCTGGTGAACAAGTTCATGCAAAGATCCGGCGTGTAATCCATGTAATTTTGGATCATGTTGCTATTCCCGCAGGAAAATCGAACGGGGTTGGCATTACAGATTGTTTGGTTGGGATTGTCTTGATTGGGTGTGTTCAATACAAAATCGTCGACCTCAC
>JACCDT011239989.1_pt1 | contig 31015 bp, 42 predicted proteins | sample 7446291 | NCBI WGS metagenome assembly JACCDT01 (sample SAMN15323446, study PRJNA562643) | freshwater metagenome | isolation source: river surface water | place: USA:Blue River Watershed | collected 2017-08-17
GCTCCCCTCTAGGACGATGAATTTTCCTCGCTTGTTCATATTATTTTTTTAGTGCGTTATTAATTCTCTCTGCAATTTTTTTGAAGTCCTTCTCTTTCGCACCTCGACTAGTCTCACACGCAGTGCCTAATCGAATTCCAGACGGATCGAATGGTGATCGAGTATCGAATGGAATTGCATTTTTGTTTACAATAATGCCGGCCTTCTCCAATTTTGTCTCAGCATCTTTTCCTGTAATTCCCTTGCCGCCCATCCAGACATCAACCAAAATTAGGTGACTGTCCGTTCCGCCAGAAATAATTCTCCAACCGAATTTCGCCAATTCCCCTGCCAAAACAAGAGCATTTTTCTTTACCTGCTTTGCATATTTTTTGAAAGCCGGAGCCTGAGCCTCCTTCATCGCCACTGCAACAGCGGCAATTTGATTTTCATGTGGGCCTCCTTGTAATCCTGGGAATACTGCTTTATCGATTTTCTTACCCAACTCACGTGCATCAATTTTTGCAAAAATTAAAGCCGATCGTGGTCCCCGCAAAGTTTTGTGAACAGTCGTAGTGACGACATCTGCGTATTCAAATGGTGAAGGATATTCTTTGCCGGCTACAAGTCCAGCAATGTGCGACATATCAACCATCAAAATGGCACCGCTAGCGTCCGCAATTTCTCGGAACTTTTTCCAGTCAATTTGTCGAGGATATGCAGTGAATCCAGCAACTATAATGTTCGGTTTTTCAGCGACTGCTAATTTTTTCAGAGCGTCGTAATTTAAAACTTCAGTATTTTTATCTACCCCGTATGGAACCTGAGTCCAAAACATTCCTGTGGCAGAAACTTTGTGACCGTGAGTGAGATGTCCTCCCTGATCTAAACTCATTCCCATAATCTTCCCACCCTTTGGAACGAGTGCGGTATAGACCGCAAGGTTCGCCGGAGAACCAGAGAGCGCCTGAACGTTCACAGTCCATTTCTCAGCAGACAATCCAAAAGTTTTCAGCGCTCGATTCTGACAAAGCGACTCCACCTGATCAATGACAGAGTTTCCCCCGTAATATCTCTTGCCTGGATATCCTTCGGCATATTTATTCGTCAACACTGAACCGAGAGCAGTGAGCACGTCCTTCGAAACAACATTCTCCGACGCGATTAGGTTGATAACAGATTTCTGGCGCTTCTCTTCTTTTTTGATAAGGTTTTGGATTTGTTTGTCTTTCATAATGAGATAATAATATCACAAACAATTGAAGTGGAAACGTTGCATTTTTTCGATCTGCATCACAAAATAATATATGATAGTATCACATTACGATATAATATAAATATATGGCAACAATATCAGTACCAATAAGCGAAAAAATGGAGAAATTTATTGAATCACAGATTAGCCGTGGAAATGCGGAAAACAAGGCTCAAGTAGTTCGACGTGCCCTCGCCTATTTTGCCGAGGAGCAGGCATGCATGGATCTATTGGAGTCAGAACAAAACATTCGTGATGGCCATGTTTACAAATTTACTGATGCAAAAAATTTCGAAAAACAGTTGCGCGCAATGTATAAATAATTTCTAACTTAATGATAGAAATACACTTTACCAAAAAATTCGGGCGAACAGTTAATGACGTGATGAAAAATAACTATACCCTCTTTGTTGCAATCACTGAAAAAATTACTGAATTTCAAAATCCTAAAAATCACAAAAATTTAAAAGTGCACAAATTGCACGGGCGCATGAAAAGTAAATACAGTTTTTCTGTTGATTACAAAAATCGTATCGTTTTTGAATATATAAACAAACAGTCTGTAATTCTAATGGATTTTGGAGATCACGATGTGCATCAGTAGCGCGTTTTTTGCTAATTAAATTGACGTCCTATAATATTTTTGTCGGACTCTCGGCTAAATTTCTCCCATGAAGTATCCAGAAGAAAAACATTTTTTATGCCCCCTTTAATCATCGCATCCCAACAGGGTTTGCATGCCCACCAATGACCCCAGAGATATAGGTCAGCCCCGTCCGTATTTTCCCCGTGTTTTTTTGCGTCTCGCACAGCGGTTGCTTCGGCATGATTACTATTCGTCACACAACCAGGGCACATCCAATATCCGCGACCAGACTTCACATTAAAAAGTTTTCGAATACAAAATCCTTTCTTGTGAAGTTTATTATATGAATCAAACACTCCCAATATAGAATGATTAGCTCCCCTCCCTATTATTTTCCCATCTTTTACAACGACAGCGCCAGTTGGCTGAAGCAAATCTGTTGAATGTTTTTTCGCCTGCTCCATAGCCTCCTGCATAAAAGGATTATCAATACCTACATATTGAATGGTCCTCCCCTCTGGTAAATATGGATATTTTATATTTTCTGTGTTCATTTGAATTGCATTATACATTAATTTTTTCGACGATGATATAATCAATGAGCAATGACAAAATTCGATCAAATTTATCAGGACATTATGAAGCAGTTGATGTCAAAAGGTGTTCGTGAATATTCAGAAAGGACCAAATTAGAAACACGCGCTCTTCCCGGAGTTCATTTTTCAATTGAGCCAGAAAAGGACGGCTTTCCTCTTCTGACTTTGAGAAAGATTCCGATGAAAGCCATCATCGCGGAACAATGCTGGTTCATTTCTGGCGCCAGAAAACCTGCAGATTTTCTACGCGAGTATACAAAAATTTGGGATGCATTTACAAACCCAGGAGACGTAGTGACTGTTGCATACGGATATCGATGGAGAAAACATTTCGGTCGTGATCAGCTCAAGGGTCTAATTGATTTACTAACTAAAGAGCCAAGCTCTAGACAGGCAGTAGTTGTAACTTGGGACCCTGCACACGACGGACTTAGTCTTTTCAAAAAAGCTAATGTACCCTGCCCGTACACTTTCACAGTAAATATTTTCGGGGGTAAATTACATTTACACAACATGGTTCGCTCGAACGATATGGTGCTCGGATTCCCCTTTGATGTTGCTGGATTTTGTTTGTTGCAATATATTCTGGCTCAAAAATTGGGAGTAAAGGTTGGCACATATTCTCATTCAATTTCTAATGCACACATCTATGAAAATCATTACGCAGGGGCAAAAGAAATAATCTCACGAAAGAATAATCACAATAAAATCAAATTGATGCTTCCGAAGAATACTTTCGAACGAGCTGAGAAAAAAGATTTAAAGTTAGTTCCTGAAATCGACGCAATATTTGCAAAACAATATAAACCAATGGAAGCAATCGGTGGATTAAAAATTGCATTATAATCATTAAAAACATGTCAGTACTATCAAAAAAACACATTTTAGAGAGGATAAAGAAAGGCGAAATTACAATAAAACCGGCCCTAGACCAATTCCAAATTCAACCTCATGCAATTGACTTGCGACTCGGATATACTTTTCTAATTCCAAAATCATGGCACCTAACTGATAAGGGGCGAGAGAGCCTAAGTGCCGACCATTTCGATAAGAATCAAAAGGGTCATTTTGAGGTGATTGAGCTCGAGAAAGGACAATATTTTGAACTTCTTCCAAATGAATTTGTCTTGGCTTCAACATTGGAATCAATCAAGTGGCCAGACAACCTCATGTCCGTTCTCTACCCTCGCTCATCTACTAGTCGACGTGGCCTATCAGTCGACCTAACTGGAATCGTTGACGCCGGATACGAAGGACAATTAGTCATACCAATCAGAAACAACACAAACTATCAATCAATTCGAATTTATCCCGGAGAAAGATTCTGCCAAATTACTTTTGAAGACCTGAGCGAGGCTTCTCCTAAAACGAATGGAACATACCATCAGAAAGATGTTGCGGAGGGTTATATTCTAAACGAAAAGAAAAAAGAAATAGCACTGATACAAAAAGGAAAGATTCTTGAATTGAAGGAAAAATTTAAGCTAAAATTTTAGACATTATTTCGTCTATTTGCTGATGCAAGTGATTCAAATCTAGATCGTTGTTGATGCTGTATTTTGCTTTTGCCATTAAAGCCGGAATCCCTAGCTCTGTTGGTTTATTGTGGTCTTCTAGAAATGTCTCAAAGGTCTTGTCGGCATCTCCCGAGTTTTCATTTCTCATTTTTGCTCTCTGATATCGAATTTCTGGTTTTGCATCAACGCTAATCAAATTAAAGTTTGAGAGCTGTTCCGCGTAAACAATATCCTCCTCTCTTCTCGCACCATCAAGTATTACAATGGCCACACCAAGTTTTTTTGCATCTTCTGTAATTACTTTCGCCAATAGATCCTGGCCAAAAGATTCTCTCAAAATTGTTGAAATTTTAATAATGTTGTCGCGAGAATTTTCAAGATGAAGTCTATTCAAGATATCGCGCATAATTTGAGAAAACTTCAAACTCTTTGCGCCATATTTTTCTTCAATATATTTTTTAGTGACATCCTTACCACTCGCCATCAGACCCGTCAAAACGATTACAATTTTTTTCATGTGTGTTTATTTAACCATCGAATTATACTATAATTCTCAAATATGAAAACCGTACCAAAAATCAGCATGATAGCCGCTATCGGGAGCAAAACTCGCGTAATCGGAACTTCGGAGGGCAAGATTCCGTGGCACATTAGCGAGGACTTCAAACACTTCAAAAATACGACTATGGGCAAGCCGATGATTATGGGTCAAACCACTTTTGAAAGTTTCGGTGGGCGTCTCCTCCCCGGCAGGCCACATATCGTCATGACGCTGAATCAGAACTACATCGCACCTGAAGGAGTTTTTGTGGCACACTCGCCCGAGCAAGCTCTCGAGCTCGCGAGAAGTTTTAATTCAGACGAGATATTCATTATCGGTGGCGGGCAGATTTATAAATTATTTCTACCGATGGCGAATCGACTTTACCTAACAGTGATAGAGACCGACATTGATGGGCCGGCGAAGTTTCCTGAGTATTCTGAAATTTTCAAGAAAGTCATCTCGAGCAGAAAGAGTTCCGACGAGAATTTTCGATTTGAGTTTTTGGTATTGGAGAAATAATTTAACCAAACAAAAAACCGCCCTCAGGCGGCCATTTGTTATTTAACTTCGATTCCCATTGATCGGCATGTTCCCTCGATTGTCTTCATCGCTGTCTCTACAGAAGCGGCTGACAAGTCTGACATTTTCTCCTCGGCGATCTTTCGGATCTGAGCCTTGGTGATTTTACCTGCTTTCTTTGTGAGGTTAGTTCCTGATCCCTTCTCCAAATTTAATTCCTTGAGAATCATTCGTGAAGCTGGAGATTTCTTGAAAACCAAACTAAATGATCGGTCTTCGTAAACTGTGACAACTGTTGGAATGATTTCCCCCATCTTGTCGCGAGTGGCATCGTTGAATTGTTTGACGAATTCACCAATGTTAACACCAGCCTGTCCCAATGCAGGACCTAGAGGTGGCGCAGGTGTTGCTCGTCCTCCAATTGCTTGTACCTTTATTACTTTTTGTATTTTCTTGGCCATATTTTTGTAGTTCGTTTATCCTATCTTAAATCTTCTTAACTTGCAAGAAGTCAATCTCTACCGGCGTTTCTCGACCGAACATTGAGACGTTGACCTTGACTTTACCTCGCTCCTCGTCGACCTCTTCAACTTTACCCTCTAAATCTTTGAAAGGACCGTCTGTGATGACAATTACCTCACCAATCATCAAATCAATCTTGTGTTTTGCTGTATCTTTATTCATTCGAGAGAATAGTTCATCAATTTCTTTCTTTGAAAGTGGTACCGGATAGACTCCAGAACCAACGAATCCTGTAACGCGAGGAGTGTTTCGAACAACATACCATGAATCGTCTGTAACAATCATGTCCACCAAAACGTATCCTGGATAGATTTTTTCTAGAACCTCCACCCTCTTCCCTCCTTTGATTTTAATTTTCTTCTCCATTGGAACGAGAACATTGAAGATGTTGTTTTCCATTCCCAATGACTCGACTCGTTGCTGCAAGTTTTTTGCAACCGCGTTCTCATATCCTGCGTATGTATGAATCGCGTACCAATTACGATCGCGACTAGCTTGTTGTTTTACTGTCATATTAAATTAATGTTTCAATTACTCTAGTAAACAATGAATCGAAGGCTCCCAAGAAAATTGACACGACAACTGAAATAACAATCACGAGTGCTGTATATGTGAAAGTCTGCTTTCGTGAAGGCCATGTGACGTGCTTCATTTCTTCTTTAGTTTCTCTTATATATTCAAAAGGATTTGCCATATTTTTTGATTAAATTGTTTGTAATGTCTGAACTATTTAAAAAAGCCCTTCCGGGCCCCTTGTCTAATATAATAGCAGGTTTGGGGAGGGTGTCAAATAAAATAAATGCGCCGGAAGCGTATAGCTTGCCGGCGCTGTTTAGGGTAATGTACCCTCATCCTTCAGTCTGTTGGACTGGGGATGTTGCAGGACTGATCTGTCTCTCAGTCCTGAATTCGTGCAGTTTGGCGTCGAATGATTTGAACTTGTCCAAATCGCGTTGGATTTGTTCTCCCCACAGACTCTCGGCTGCACCATCCAGAACCTTTGCAGATGGGGACTCTGTTCCCTCTTCCAAAACACCGGTCGCAAGGGTACCCTTCACTCGATCAATGGTGAATGCCAAGACGAAATAGCGAAAGTGCACCTCGTCCTTTTTTACATTCGCATGCACCTGAGAATCCTTGATCAGGCGATAAGTGACCATTGCAGTCGCTCTTTCACCGTTTTCGGAGATACGATATTCTGGAATTATAATCCCCTCCTCACCATCAGGGCCATCGATCATTTTCTTCCGCCCAATTTGGTCGGTAATGAATTCGATTGCGCCCTTGGTTACGAGCGCCGGTGTTATTACCTGCTTTGGCCCACCTCGCAACGTCAGAGGCTCAATCCTTTGAGGACTGTGTCCGTTACGAATTAAACTGAGAGAATCACTTTCCATCTTTCTCGTGACGATCTTTCTATGAAGCCAGGTGCCTATACCGCGCACCATGTTATATATACTCTGCCCGGACAACTTAACGATGTCGGTAATGAAGGCAAAGGGCATGAGAGGCAGAAAAGTAAGCCAAAATGGCAAAAAAACTTTGTCCATTTTATCTTCTTTATATTTGCTTTCAGAGATTGCGAAATTTGTGCCCCAAAATGCAACTGCAGCTAATATAAAGAGGGGGATCATGGGGCCATGGAAATTTAGGTACTTTATCCCGGACATAGCGATCGAGAGAAAAAACCCAATCGTCACAGCAAGAGATAGAAGCACCTTTTTACCGCTGGCTATTTGGTGCCAACGATACACCGCATCTAAAATCTTTTTCGTAAGTGAGAACATATCGAACTCCTTGCACTGTGTGCATGTGATGTTTATAAAGGTCAAAATCCTGCGCAATATTATATATTATAATCAGATATTGTCAACCATTCAAACAAAACAAAAAACCGCTTTGGGCGGGCTTTTGCTTCAAAACTGTTCTGCTAGTTATCCAACTCGAAGGTCACGAAAACTTTCGCTGTTACAGTATTTTCTCCAACTGGAGTCTGTGGAGTTGCTGAAACTTCTGCACGAGAGCTCATCACACCACCACCCATTCCCTTGTCATACATTGGGTAAGAATAGTCTTCCTCACTATATCCAACAATCTTTTCAATTTCTAGACCGAGCTCCTTGGACAACTTTTCTGCTTTAGATTTTGCGTCTGCGATTGCCTTGGTGATCGCCTCCTGTTTCAAGGCATCTTCATCGTCTACAGAAAATTGCAATCCACTAACATTACCTACGCCCTGTCCTCCAACCAATGTTAGCAATTCTCCAGCTTTCTTTGTGTCGCGGATTTTAACTTCCATTGTTTGACTGACATCATATCCAACAATTTCGCTATTTCCACTGCAACCATGTGGAGTAGAACAATTTTTAATGTCTGGAATCCACTGATATTTTGGATAAATATTATAGTTCAGAGTTTTAATGTCTTTTTCTTCAACTCCCTTCTCTTTCAATAGATCGAGCGTCTTGTTAATTTTATCAGTCGCCATTTTCTGAGCCGAATCAACCGATTCTGAAGTTTCAGAAACTGTGAAAGTGAATTTTCCAATGTCCGCGATTGCGATGACTTCACCCTCTCCTGTCAAAGTGATTGAATTGTAATATGGTTCGCTTTTGCTCATATTTCTCCATGCAGAAATGGTAATCGTTAAAAGAAATAGAGCTAGTAAAGCAACTGCCGCAACTCCTGTTTTAATACCTAAATTTATAAATTTTTTTGTGTTGTCCATATAAAGTTTTAAACTGATAATGAATGAATTATACCTTATTCTGTTTTTCTTGCATCTGGTATGCAGTGACAAGATTTTGAAATAGTGAAGCCACGGTCATCGGTCCCACACCTCCAGGAACTGGTGAAATCGCCTTCAATTTAGATTGATCGATGATGTGAGTGTCGCCGCAAACTTTCCCATCTACCATATTTATTCCGACATCTACTATCACTTGTTTTTCTGAAATATAATCGTCGTTTATCAATCCCGGTTTACCAACCGCAACCACAATAACATCTGCTCGGCGAGTATGCTCGATAATATTTTTTGTCTTGCTGTGACAGATTGTGACAGTTGCTCCGAGATTCATGAGGTGAAATGCTGTCGATTTCCCCACCAACAATGATCGTCCGATGACTACAACATTTTTTCCTTCAACCGTGATTCCATTTTCCCTTAGCAAAGTTCCAATGCCGAGCGCCGTTGCTGGAACAAAACTTTCTTCATTACGAATTAATTTGTAAATATTTTTTGAAGAGAGACCGTCGACATCTTTCTCGGGAGCAATTGAATCAATGATGTTCGAGATGGAAAGATTTTTTGGAATGGGCAACTGTACAATTATTCCATTCACGTCGTCGGATTGATTGAGAGAATTGATTTCAGAAATAATCTCGCGCTCGGTAATTGCTTCATCAAATTTCTTCACGATTGCGGTCGCGCCAATTTCCTCGGCATATTGCTGTTTGCGGGCAATGTAAATATTCGATGCGGGATTGTCGCCGATCTGAATAATGACCAATTTTGGCTTGGACGGAAAGGCCGAGATTGCCTCTCGGAGATCGCCGGCGATTGATTTATTTAGCTTTTTCCCGTCTAGAATTATCATGAGCAATTAAATGCTAGTGTACATGATAAAAATTAAAAATAAAGCCAAAATAAAAATGTCGATTAATCTTTTGATTCTCTTGTTTTCAATGAATGCGGTCGCCAATTGTTCACGAAGTTTGTTCGGGTCCTCTATTTGTTCAAAAGATTCAAATTTTACAATTTTTCTTTCTGTTTCCATTTTATTTTTTTAGAATCTGATCCAACAAATTTCTCCATGTCTCAATTGGATATGCACCAGAGACAGGAATCTGTTCCCCTTCTTGAGTAATGACCATAGTGAATGGTGTGCCCTCTTTTCCTGAAGCTTGCACGCCATCTGCTTTCTGTGCCAATATTTTTTGAGTGTGTCGACCAGATGACATACACTCGTTCATTTGCTGTTCTGCGATTCCAACTTCTTTTGCTAATGTAATTAACATTTTTGGATCCAATCCATCGTTGCCTGGTGTCACTTCATAAATACGATCTAGATAAACCCAGAATTTTTCCTCGCCAGCCAGCTCGGCAACACACTCAGTTGCATGTGCTTCCGACAAAGCCTTATCGTGGAGAGCCTCAATTGGCATGTGACGATAAACCCAAGCCACGTCAGCACCGTACTCTTTTGTAATTTGTTTAAAAGTTTGATGAAGTCTCTTGCAAAATGGACATTCAGTATCAGAATATTCAACGAGTTTTACTTTCGCCTTTATGTCTCCACGAATGTGGTCCTTGTCGGTTATCGGAGCAACCTTGGCGTTAGTCGCTTGCGGTTGCTGATTTTGTTCCTGTGTAGGTGTTGTGTTTTGAGAGTTAGATTTACCGTCGTTTGTGTAAATAATTGCTCCACCGATAATCACCGCGGCAATGACGATGGCGATAGACATTCCTAAATTTGATTTTGAATCTTCCATTTTTTGTAATTAGTTTTTAATACGCTAATTATAGCCGGATTCTGGAGAAAGAGAAAGGGTTCATGTATAAGAAAGCCCCGGCGTGCGCGCACGCCGGGGCAGCTATCCAACTCCAGGACTCAAATCATCTCGCCGACAACCATTGCCGGGAACAAAAATAGCGCGAAGTAAAATCCAAAGAACACTGAGCAGGACTTAATTCTGTCTTTCAGCTCGTGCTGGGAGAATATCTCCTTTAGCCCGACCACCAAAACAGTTGCCAGAATCCCAAATGCCACAGCCATACAAAGCACGTTCCAAACTAACATTTTTTCAGAGGCCCAAATCACAAAGAAAACTCCGGCATTTGGCAACAAGAACGCCATCATGAGAGGTAGAAATTCCCGCTCGTCATGATTTTCAAACATCCACAGAGCCATAGCCGAATTTATCAACGTGATCAGATTAATCCAATTGATGACCTTTAGATTGGTTTCGGGTTTGAGATCGAACAACCAAATAGCAAAGAAAATGGCTATACACGACAACAAACTTTTTGAAGCCAAGTTCGAAACTCTGCCATAGAAGCCGATATTGAAGTTCATGAGTGAACCCTTTCGTTTTTGTGGTTAGAACATCTGAAAAATACTTTACTCTCGTGAATAACAAAAGTCAAAACGCGCCACGATGGGCGCGCCCTGAACTTCAAAATTTTTGGGGCGATTACTGGGAATCGAACCCAGATTAGCGGATCCACAGACCGCTGTGTTAACCGTTACACCATAACCGCCATGACTACCTATAATTCGGCGACTCCTCCTTTATACCAGACAAGTGGTTGGAAAGTCTAGCGAACGCGTACATCATACTAGACAATCTGTTCAAATAAGCAAGCGTCTCCAGCATAACTGGTGCTGTTTTATTGTCCATCACTGTCACCACTCGACGCTCTGCCCTACGTGCAATAGTTCTCGCAAAATCAAATGTCGCTGCAATCTCTGTTCCGCCCGAAACGAAAAAAGATTTAATTGGTGGCATTTCTTTTTCAATTCGATTAATCAAATCAGACATTGTGTCGATTTTTTCTTTCACTAGATGTTTGTCGGCACCAGCCAATTCCGCCTGCACAATGAAAAGATTTTGCTGAACTTCTTCAATATAGTCAGAAAAATTTCTATCGAAAATTTTCATGTCGCCACTTTTAACTTTCACAATTCCCAGAAGCGAATTCAATTCATCAACGGTGCCGAGAGCCTCCGCAACATCGGAGCCCTTGGTGAATCGCTGATCGCAATGAAATGTAGTTGTGGTGCCGTTGTCGCCTCGGCCAGTGAAAAGTGACATGCGAATAGTATATCAAAAAGAAAAGCCCCCAAAGGGACTTTTCAAGATTATTCTTTGACTTCTGCGACTGGAGCCTCGACTGCTGCGACCTCCGCTACATCGTCTGTTCGATTATCTACGAACATCATCTTCATTCTCTTGTTTGCCTGTTTAATAGCTTTGTCTCGAATATGGTAAAGTTTTGATCTTCGGATTTTTGATCGCTTCACGACCTCGATTTTGTCGATCATAGGAGAATATAGTGGGAAGATTTTCTCGACTCCGAAACCACCTGTTACTCGGCGAACTGTGAAAGTTGCTCCAGCCTCTGCTCCGTGTTTTCGTGATAATACAAGACCCTCGAATAATTGAATTCTAGTTTTACCCTCTTTGTCTTTGATTTTCTGAAAGACCTTGACTGTGTCGCCTGCGCGCATATCGAGGTTTTTTCGTGATTCTGTGTTTGTTACTGTGGTTTCCATAGTGAATGAAAATCTATCATAATCAATGAAAATTGGCAAGGATTTACTGACCTTTTCCAATTATTTCGATTGCTCGAGCGAAATCCTCCGGGTATTCGGCCTCATAAACGACAGTTTTGCCTGAAATATCGGAAAACTCGATCGATCGTGCATGCAGCGCCAACCGCTCGAAACCAAACATCTTTTCGCGGCCAGGTGCGTACAAATTGTCGGCGACGACTGGGTGAAAAATTGATTTGAAGTGAACTCGAATTTGATGCGTTCGTCCGGTTTTAGGATTAACCTCCAAAAATGTTGCGCTTTTGTCCCCTGCTCTGGCGAGTACACGAAATTCTGTAACCGCCTCGCGCATTTCTCCGCGCGCAGTTTTCCCTGCTGACCATTGTCGAAAATCGCTTTTGCTTCGGCCGATTGGAGAATCGATGACGCCGTTTTCCTCTTTTATATTTCCATATACAAATGTGTGGTAAGTTTTGTGAACGCTTCGATTTTTGAATTCGTTTTTCAAATATTCAAAACCATCTTTAGTGCGAGCGACGATCATGACACCTGAAGTTTCCCGATCGAGGCGATGAACAATTCCAGGTCGGTCGATTTTTATTTCTTCGGAAATTCTCAACGGCTCACCTACCCCAGCAATTTCCGGATATTTTTCCAACATAAAATCACACAATGTTTTCTCTGTGCTTCGTCCATCACCATGCACCATGAGGCCGGCCGGTTTATTGATGACGATGTAGTCTTTTTCTTCTTTTAAAATTTGTGGAGGCATTCTATTGAATGGTTGTGCGCGATGAGGGACTCGAACCCCCGACCTACCCGGTGTAAACGGGTTGCTCTACCAACTGAGCTAATCGCGCATTTGTACTGGTCTTCGGAAAGATTACACTATTTGCGAGAAAACTTCAACTACTAATGTTGTCCTCTCGGCAGGAATCGAACCTACATCAGAGGCTTAGAAGTCCCCTGTTCTATCCATTGAACTACGAGAGGATGGATACCATATATACATTAAAGCAAATGGCGAAAATATCAAGCCCTATTCTATTTCTTCTGCATCTCAGAATTGAAAACTTCTGCTTTCAATTTTAATTCTGAAATCAGTTCGCCGACTTTTTCTACGTCTTTCTTTCTACTTTTGAAGAAAACTTCCTCAGATTCTTTGTTGATCTCTCGATCGATTCTGATGTAATTCACTGTTCCTCCTATCGCAGACATTATTAAAGTCACCAAAACAAATACAAGAAAATAATTCCAATCTGATTGTGCATTTTCTCCGAATAGAGACAAATTATATTTTCTCTGCTTCCATTCGTAAATTAAATTTTCTTTTTTCTTTTTAAAGTTGCTCATATTAATTTGCTAAAGTTGTTATTGTCATCGATGCCGTCCAAACTCTACCCTTCTCATTATCTGATGAGGAGAGATTCAAAACTTTAATAGAAATATAGTGAGGCATATTTTCTACCAAACTGACAAATTTTGTTACCGCCTCCCAAGAACCACTGGATTGCAAAGTGACGTTGTAGTAATTATATTTTTCAGCGACAACATCACCTGGTGTTACGCTTTGAATATACAATTTTGTTCCAGAAACGCGCGCAACCGATTCCAGTTTTTCTATAAATGGGAGAATACTCTCTTTACTAAAATACATACTATCGAAAAACTCGCTATGTTCTTGTATTTGTTTAATTTCTTTATCGACATTTGCAAGAAACTGCACAGCGGCACGCTCGTTTTTCAATACTTGTCTCTGTTCTCGAACATAACTTGCGAAATTCCATATTTTTTTGTCCCAATAGAATACAGCAAACGCGCTAGCAACAACTGCCAACAGGAGCAATAACGAAATCAAAATTGTTGTGTTTAGTTGCTTTTTCATATATTTGTAAAGTTATCTACCGTTTCAAAACTAATTGAGAATGGGATGTCTGATTCTTTGGTTAGCGTAGAGATTGGCACTTCAACTTTGTTAAAGATCTTTTCTTGCTTTAATGAATTAACATATTCAACTAGTGCGTTTCTGGTTTTGGCTACACCTTTAATATCAATTTTCACTTTCAATTTTTCTCCATCCATTTTGGCAAAATTGAAACTAGAAATGACAACTTCGGATGTTTTATTTTTCAAAAGTAAATCGTAGAAATTTGTTGGCTTCATAAAATCCTGATTGAAAATTTTGTACTCAACAATCAGATGTTTATAATCGTTCTCGAATGCTACACGTCTTTTGGAAACATCAGAATTCTTTATTACTTCCAACTCGGAATTAATTATATTTCTTTCTAGATACACGACGGTGTACGGCGCAAACAAACTCACCGCAATAATGATAGCGAGAATTAAAAGATAAGTTAGAACGACATTCAAAAATCTAAACTTGTATTCTCTTCTCAACTCATGTCTTTCTGTGCTTATTAAAAACTTTAACATTTTATTTATTTATCATCGCAGCGAGCGCCAGTCCGACCACAACTGCGCACGTCACAGATTCTTCTTTTGAAATTTCAGGAATGTAATCATCGTACGAAAAAGCGTTTCTCCAAACATTTCCAATGCTCGAATGAATTTTCAAATTTTGCTCAAAAAACTCGGCGACACCTTTATCATCTGCATATTCGCCAGTCAATAACACGTGTTCAATTTTTTGATGTTGCACTATTCCCTGTTTATTTGTAAACCAATAAATGAGGAGCTTGTTCAACGAAGCCTTTAGTTCACTCGCGGATTGCCCGGAAAAGTCTGTGACTAACTCTTTGACATTCATCATCATTGTTGAAGTGTATTGCACTACAGAATTTTCCACGATTACAATATTCACCCTATCTCTCATTAGACGAATGATTAAATACGGTTTCTTGTCACAGCAATCAATCAGCGAGTTGCTCATTGCATTTGCCTCAGAGAGAAATGACACGGGTGTAATTCCCGCATTTTTAAACATGTCAGTGTATGTTTGAATGAGATTTTTTTGATACACACTAACAACAACATCCATTTCTGATCTCTCGACACCGTCTTCAATAATATTAAAGTCAAAGTTTAAATCCTTGGCCTCTAGCGGAACGTATTCTGTTAGAGAAAATTTTACCGCATTCGTAATGTCATTTTTCGCTTGAACTGGCAATGATGTCTGAAAAATATAATTTCTTTGTTCTGGTAATGACACAATCGCGTAATCGAATTTATTTTCTTTTTTAATCTTTTTTAAAGTTTCAGCAACAGTGGTCATCTCTTCTGGAGAAATTTCGTCTGTTAAGTCACATGGTACTTCAAAAAGATACTCCTTGTAAAATTCTGGAATGAAGCCCTTCGCTGTATGTTTCAATCGCATGACTTTGACAGAATATGGTGTGATATCAATTGCAACAGGACTCAACGACAAATAGTTTGGAGTTGGAAAAGCTCTTCGTATGAAAGAATTTTTCATTTTGTATAACATTTACAATATTATACAACAATAAAATAGATTGCGACCAAGATAATCAAGGTAATGAGAATGTAATTGAAATATTTGAAAATGAGATTTCCGTATTTCTCACCGACATACTTCATTAATGCGGACAACATGAAAAATCTAATTCCCCTCCCCAAAATTGACGCAACCAGGAAAACAAAAATGTTAATTTTGAAAAGTCCTGCGACGATTGTGAAGACTTTGTATGGGATTGGGGTGAAGGCAGCGAGAAAAATAGTCATGAACGAATTGTTTTCAAACAGTGCCCCGACCTTGGCGACTTCATCTTGCCAGCTATACAGATTAATTAACGGTTCTGCGATTGAATGAAACAAAACGAAACCGATAAGATAACCGAAAAGTCCTCCGACAACAGAAGCGACGGTGACTATGGTGGCATATCTCACCCATCGAGCAGGTTTTGCAACGACCATTGGTGCCAAAAACACATCGGGTGGAATGGGGAAAAATGAACTTTCAGCGAAAGAAATGACGCCGAGAGTTACTCTGGCTGTGCGTGAATCTGAATTCTCGATCAGCCAGTTTTTAATTTTTTCTGAAATTTTAAACATTATGAAAGTTTTGTCCCTGGTTTTATTTTACTATCAACATCGAGTAAAGAGAAGTTTCCTTCGTCATCTTTTGCGGCGAGAATCATACCGTTGCTCTCGAGTCCTTTTATCATGCGCGGCGCGAGGTTTGTGACGAACGGACATTTTTTACCGATGAGAGATTCTGGTGTGAAATATTCTGCGATTCCAGAAACGATCTGCCGCACTTCCCCACCGAAATCGACAGTTAGTCGCAGTAGTCGGTCGGCGTTCTCGACTTTTTCGGCAGTTTTAATTTCCCCGACGGAGATTTCTACTTTGTGCAAATCATCGATTGAAATTTTTGGTGTTGGCACCGGAGCAACCTCTACAATTGTGGCGGGCTCAACTACTTTTGTTTCTTCTGTTGTTTTATTTTCGTCTGTCATGTTATTTTTTATTTTTAACTGAATCTAAATATGATTGTAAAATAATTGTTGCTGCGGAAGCGTCAGTCATATCTGTCTTTCCTTGAAAATATTCCGCCTGCATCGATGTCATAAATTCAGGTTGTAGTACCGCATCAATTTCAAAAACTTTCTCAACGACAGACTGGAAATCCAAAATCTCTTTCATGATTTCGTTGTCTTTCATTTTGTAATTCTTCGATTCGCCGATCACCACTCTTTTGATCGAATTTTTGTCGATAATTTTTCGCAAATTTTCAATTAGGTCTTTGTCATTTTTTAAAACTTCCTTCGGAAAAGCCATCGCACCGTCCTCATCAGACATTGCAATGCCAATTCGCTTTGTTCCATAGTCAATTCCTAGATGTCGCATGGATATAATAGTGCCAGAAATTTGTATAAAGTAAACTACAGCAACCTACTCACTCCATCGCGCAAAAATTCCACAAGGCAACACTCGCGCATTATCACCAGATTCTTCGATTCCTAATTCCCCATTTTCAAACTTGCCACCAAATTTCTGAAGCGTTGGCGCAATGAGATTCATATATCCAACAGAAGAAAATCCGCTAGCATAACCGTTGATCAAAAAGAAAAGCGGTTTGTCGGTCAGAACTTCTTTTAAAAGTTCAATCAATTTCGGCAAATCATTTTCGATTTCCCATTTCTCACCGCTCGGACCATTTCCGAAAGCTGGCGGATCGAGCAAAATTCCGTCGTATCGATTTCCGCGTTTGATTTCGCGTTTTACAAAAGCAATTGCATCCTCGCAAATCGATCGCAAGGGTTTATCCTTTAAACCAGAGAGCTCAGCATTCTCACGAACCCAAGCGATAACAGATTTCGAACCGTCGAGATGTGTGACGGTTGCACCTGCTTTGAGACATGCGAGACTTGCTCCTCCGGTGTAGCCGAACAAATTCAAAACATTCGGTGTCGCGCCTGTCGCCACCCTCTTTGCAATCAAATCTGACATCCACTGCCAATTTGAAAGTTGTTCTGGGAAAATTCCGGTGTGTTTGAAAAGATTTGGTCGAATATAAAAATTTAAACCGCCGAATTCGATTTGCCATTCTTTAGGAAAATCACCCTTGGTCTTCCACTCGGTTTTCTTTCCTTCACGCACGAATTGCGCATCTGCCCTATCGGCCCACTCGGTCACACTCATTTTCGGAAGCCAAATCGCCTGCGGATCAGGTCGTGAAAGCACAAATTTTCCAAAACGCTCCAATTTCTGAAGCCCTCCAGAATCAATTAGCTCGTAATCTGTACTCGGTTTGGTGATTAACATATGCAGGCATTATATATTATTTGTGCGAATTATGAAATTGACTTCCGCGAGACACAGTGCGAAAATTATTACAAAGTTCTTCAACAATACACAGGAGTCAGCCATGAACGGAGAAAAGTCTGCCACGGTAAATGCCGGTTTTTCTATGATCACTTTGTCATACTTTTTTAACTTCGAACCACATGAAGGAAAATCACACCGGTGCGACCGATGTTCGAACCGCAAAAATTGTAGTGGTGAAAGGACGTTAGTTGAGCGAGGACACTTTACGGTATTAATTTTCGAATGCAGTCATTTCAATGACCACCCTCAACACGCAGGACATCCAGAATTTGATTTCCGATAACTAATTAAAATCGATATAAAAAGCCCCGATCAAAGGGGCTTTGCTTTTGCGGAGAGGGAGGGATTCGGTCACGAGTTACTAATTCGCTTCGCTCATAAGTACTCGCGACCCCGGCTCAGACAAAAGTCTTCGTTCCTCCAGACTTTTGTCTTCCGCCTTTCTCATCCCCCTTTCTCCTGCAAAAATACAATCGCCGAACGCTTTCGCGCCCGGCTCATTATTTTTGCGGGCCATGTGAGTTAAGTACCCAGTGGTACAAGCAGTATAAGGCTTTTTGAGTGGTTTTTACAGGGGTACCCTGAGGCAAGTGAGTCGGGTACTCAAATGCCAACAAATGCCAATTTTGGGGAGAAATGAGACTCTTAAGAGAAACAACAAAAAGTGCTAAAATGAGGACATGATTGAGGATTTAAGCAAGCATCTGACGGATCAGGAATTCTTCACCTATGTGAAGTTCTTCGACATGGTTGTGAGCAAAAACAACCTCGCAGACGAAGATCTGAACGAGATAAATGTATACAAGTTTTCAATTGGCGAAGATGAATCATATAGGCGATTTCGTAGGCTTTTCAATTTCATCAGGTACCAAGACCTGCCTGTTAAAATTTCTGAATCCAGATACAACAAACTGGAAGAAATGATCGGCTCATATGCAAACGGAAAAGATGCCAAAGAACCAGGAAAACCAACCAAAGAAGATTTGGACGCCATTAGTGAGAAGATCAAAAATGGTAAGCCGATAAAATTCTCGGAGACTGGGATGCTGTCATGGGCGTGGTTTGAGGTGTATGATTCCACTCATTTTCTGCCACACCAATACAAGATTTCTGACGAGACAAAATCGGAGGTGAAGAAAAATATAGATGCATACCTAGAGAATCTCATAAACGGTAAGCTCTCTATCGCCAAGGATAACTATTACAAGTTCAACATCCTAAAAGAAGCGTTCATCCAAATGATTGAGCGAAAGGGTGTTTTGAAATTATTCGGCAAAAACTTTGTCATCAAAGAAGAATTAAACAATGAAGGAAACCTCAAAAGCGATCCGAACTTTTGCATCGTACAAACCGCATACGCCCTACAGCATCTAGGGTACCTGACGGTAAATAACATATGGAAAGATGACGAGTACAAAGAGCAATATAGCAGTTCGAGCAATATCCGATACTTCATATCGATCAATGTGACCATCGAGGATAGCTTCATCTCAGAAATAAACGACAGGTATAAAAAAGCGAACCCTAAAAATGTGATTGAACAATTTGGTAAGCCGAAAGGAATCTTGAAATTCGCAGGCGAGGAAATAACCTTCTCGCTCAAAGGTAAAGAAACGGATGCATCCCTCCTTATGAACACTTTGTATAAAAAGGATGATACTGACTGGATGTACAACGATGAGATTTTTGAAGATTGGAAATTTAACCAAGCCGACATCCTAAAAAGCCCTAAAAACAAGATATATTTCGCTGCCAAAAAGATTAACGAGAAGGTTGCCATGAAGACCAAAATCGAGGACTTTATTGAATTTACCACTGAAAAAGCAAGGATAAATCCTCGCTACAACAAAGTTGACGAATAATATATAAATCGCAATAAATTTTTATAAATAGCTCTCATATATCCTGAAGTCATCCTTCGGGATTTATTAATTAGCTAAATATAAAAGTTATATGCAAAAGCAAAAACTCATATGGTCAGTTACAACTCGCAAAGTAAGTGACCTGACAAAAAACGGATACAATCCGAGAAAGATAAGCGAGAGCGAAAAGAGAGATTTGGAAAAGTCTATAAAGGAATTCGGGACGGTCGTTCCTGTAATTCTCAATATAGGTTCAAGAGTCAATGTAATTATCGGCGGTGAGCAGAGGGTGAAAATATATGCCGATCTTGGCATGGAAGAGATAGAGTGCATGGTGCCCTCTCGGGAACTTACCATTGATGAGGAAAAGGAATTGAATTTGAGGCTTAATAAGAACACGGGTTCATGGGACGAGAATCTTCTCAAGGAATTCGACATGGACATGCTTCTAGATGTCGGCTTTGGCGACGAAGAATTGCAAAGCATGTTTGATGATGTGGATATGGCGGAGGATGACTTTGATATTGAGAAAGCTATCAAAGAAACCGTAACTGCAAAAGTAAAGACTGGAGAAATCTGGGAACTCGGAAAGCATAGGTTACTTGTTGGAGATTCTACTGATGTCACATCCGTACAAAAACTTATGGGTGGAAAACTTGCAGACATTGTGTACTGTGATCCTCCGTACAACATTGGACTCGACTATTCGAAAGGTGTCGGCAACGAGGAAAAATATCAAGGATCATATTCAGCAAAAGATGATTCGAAAAAAGATATCGACTATCTCGACTTCATAGACAAAAGTATTGAGGTTGCAAAAATAGTAGTCAAGAAGGATTCACATTTCTTTTACTGGTGCGACTCTTCGTATATTTGGATCACGCAGAATCTATACCAAAAGCACAGCATAGATAGCAAACGTGTCTGTATGTGGATCAAGAACAATCAAAACCCAACTCACAAGATTGCATTCAATAAAGTATACGAACCATGTGTATATGGAACTATAGGCAAACCATATCTCAATACAGCAATGAACAATGTTAATGAAATCCTTAATCAGGAAGTAACAACTGGAAATCAGGTACATGATGAGATTCTAGACATGATAGATATTTGGATTGAGAAAAGAGACAACACTCAAGCGTATCAGCATCCAACTCAAAAGCCTGTAACGCTCAATGAAAAACCGTTCAAAAGATGCAGTGCACCACTTCATGTCGTGTATAGCGGATTTGCAGGTAGCGGTAGCGATTTGATCGCATGCGAAGAATTGAATCGTATTTGGTACGGAGTCGAAAAGGATTTGATCTTCGCAACCATCGTCATAGACCGATGGGAAAAGTTTACTGGCCTTAAAGCAAAGAAACTATATGAAAATAACTAAAGGAGATATTTTCAAAATTGGCAATCATATTATCGGTTGCGGTGACTCTACCGACAGAGAGTTTGTGAGCAAAGTAATTGGCAAGAACACGATACGAGCAATCATTTCTGATCCTCCTTACGGAGTCGCTTATGTTGAAAACAAGAAAGGCTTTGCGAAGCTTGGTGTTAAGGACGAGAAGATAATTGTCGGCGATCATTTGCAGAGCGAATCTGAATATGAAGATTTCACCAGAAAGTATCTTGGTGCCGTTATTCCATATCTTGATGACTACAATGCATGCTACATATTCAATGCAGATCCGATGTACCCATCTCTCCGTAAAGGTATGAAAGATGCAGGTTTCTATTACAGCCAGATGATTATTTGGATTAAGAATCAACCTGTCATGAGTAGAAAAGACTACCTTTCGCAATATGAACTAATTGCATATGGATGGTTTGGCAAGCACAAAATGGAAAGATCTAAATCAAAGAATGTTATTTATCACCCACGACCAAACAGATCAAGACTTCACCCTACACAAAAACCGATAGGGTTACTTCGTAAAATTATTCCAGACGCAGCATGTGTCGGCGACTGTATCTATGATCCGTTTCTCGGAAGTGGATCAACTGCCGTCGCATCGGAACATTTAGGTCGAAAATGTGTCGGTATAGAAATAGACGAAGCGTACATTTATGTCGTTCTCCAAAGACTTGAAAAATTGACTGGTCAAAAGCCAATAAAGATATAACGGTATGAACGAGGAAGACTTCATAAAAGATCCATACAAAAAGCAAACATACGATACGTATGCTCTTTGGAAGTCTCTGCCCTCATTCCTCAAAGGACAGCCGAGAGTGGCACTTGAAAAGTTTGGTATTAACGAAGAAATTGTTTTTGAATTGTTGTCTATAAAAACCCAAGCTGAATTTTCAAAGATATACAAAATAGATGTTGGCACATTGACAGATTGGAATAAACGGCTGGAAAAAGATGGATTGACTAAAGACATCAATTCTTGGGCAAGAAAGCTTACACCAAATGTAATTTTCGCTCTGTACAAAAACATCACGAAGCACGGTCGAGCTCATGAGGTTAGGGCGTGGTATGAACTAATTGAAAATAACTAGTATGAAAAATATTGATCTGAAGGAAATAAATATTATTCTCTCTGATACCTTACAAAAGGTAGTGAATAGAGAAATATCACACAAACAAGCGAACATGATCGCCAAGCTAGCCTCTACACTTTCTAAAAACATTGTTAATACCGAACTCAAAGAGCGAGTTGAATTTTTGGAGCAGTCACTTAAAGCAAAAAGATAATTATGAAAAATCTAGCCAACTTATTAAGAAAAGCAGACATCAGCCCACGAGAAAGGGTTGTGACCTTAGTACAAAACAGGGTTCATAAGGAAAAGAACGGCAAAGGTATTCTTTCCGAATCAGAAATATACTCTTTGTCGGATGGATGGAAGCCAAAAAGCTCCCAGGAAGCGAGAGAGTACAATAGGTATAACGATGGATGGAGAACCGAAAGTGGTATGAAGCTTGATGCTCAGGGGATTTACTTGAGCGCAGAAAATTCACTACTAAGAGCAATGAGACTGGTAGATTACGCCATGTGGAAGGATCATAAAGGCAAAGTGCTAAATCTCTTTGAGGGTTTGAATATAGGTATTAATAATGAAGATGCACTAGACCTCATCATCGAAAACAGCGGGCTTGTTTATGATTCTGTCGTACACAGATTTGCATTTCAAAGCTTAAGTGAGGATATACAGCAAGATATTTTAACCCTCTGCCCAGACGCAGAAACAGAAAGCCAATACCTTGATCAAGAGGAGCTGCTCGCGGAATTGTTTGACGGAGATACTAAACTGAGTGCAGATGCCAAGGAGAAACTAGTAGATGGAATTATCGATACTCTTCATAACAAGTATGCAGTAATTTTAGCCAAAAAAGGATCACCCATTCGGGAGTGGTGGTTTAGTGGATATTTTGCCGAATTGCCAGCTATAGAAATTGCCAAAAAGTGGGCCGACATTCACGGGGTGAGTTATGAAGATGATGACAAAGAATTAGATACTAAATTATCCGAAAAGATAGTGCTGTATGCAGAAGAACACAAAATTAATGTGCGAGGCTTACTGAAAAACACCATCCTACGCTGGCTCGATCAAGGCTTATTCGTAAGCGAATATTCGCCGATCTGGAATAGCGACAGAAGAGACACCTGCAATGGCACGGATACAAAACTGCCTCACAGAGAAGTTTTGAAAGCTTGGTCAAAAGCAAAAAATGAAGCAAAAACTACATTGCATAAATTGATAACCACTGGAGAACTTGTAGTCGAGAACAGAGAGCAGGATTTCTATGGGATGAACCAGACACTCAAAATATTAACTGGTGAAAGCCTATATAAACTTAGTAGGGATTTTACTTTTGCCAAAGATTTTAAAAGACAAGTAGAGCATCTAAAACCATTAGGATGTTTAATTCTATTTTTACGCAATAGAGATTTTTTAAATGGCTACGCCTCGCTCTTAGCCTTCGCTGAAATCTACAAAAAGCTGTCTAGGATTTACGAAATTGATTTGGGCTACAAAGTAGGTGCCTTTATTGATAACTTTGGCGAAAGCATACGACAATTGAATACAGAGTTGCGCTATGTGGTTGAAAGGTTAGAAGAATCGATACAGTGTGCGCATGATATTAAGTTTCCAATAGAGATTTTTATAGATGGCATCCTTATTCACCTCGAGGAAATACAGGTTGGCACGGGCGAAGTTGAGACATATTATGCTAATGAATTTAAAAATAATTTAGGATTTGAATTTGGGTGATTTTTTAGTTATAGCAATCTTGTTCTGACTAATAAATAACAAACTAGAATACAGCCAGAGAAGCTTAAGTAAAAACTCTCTATGAAGAAATACATCTTCTGGACCGGTGTCATTGTATTTGATACAAATCTACACTTATTCTAGATTTTTTCAAAATATGTCATAATACATTTTATGAGTACGGTTAATCCTAAAAATGAGAATACTGATCCGAATATCCGTTGCATGAAATGTGGCAAGACTCTGGCAAAAAGTCATGGTGTTGTTGGAGTTGAAATAAAATGTTCACGTTGTGGAACTTTAAATAGAGTTTTGGAGGGTATGATTGAGCAGGTGATTATTACCAGTAAGGACGGAAGGATTTTATTTGTAAATAAAGCAGTTGAAATGGCTACTGGTTATTCCGCACACGAATCTATCGGTAAGAAGCCATCAGAACTGTGGGGGGGACATATGCCGAGAGAATTCTATGCTGATATGTGGAAGAGAATGTTGGAGAAAAAAGAATCGATTAAATTGAAGATGACCAATAAAAAGAAAAATGGAGACATGTATGATATAGAATTGTTAGTATCCCCAATTTCAGACACAACTGGGGAAATCATATTTTTTGTTGGTATAGAAGTTGTGATATAATAATTGAGAGAAGCTCATAGAAGCTCAAGGTCAAGCTAGAAATAGCTTTACTTAGATTTTTATGAGCATATTACTCTCTCTATCTAAAACCTATAGATTAATTCTAAAAACAAGCATCATTGTTTTGATGTCTGTTTTTTTGTTTTCTTTTTCCTCTACAGCTCATGCATCTCTTGTTTCAGCGGGTACAATTTTAAGTTCATATAAATATGCATGGAGTAATAACGCCGCATATATTAATTTTGAAAATGTAGTCGTGAGCGATGACCAGCTTTCTGGTTTCGCTTGGTCAGCAAACTATGGCTGGATAAAGTTTAACCCAGTACAAGGTGGAGTTGTAAATGACGGTACTGGTAATTTGTCCGGTTCTGCTTGGGGAGAAAAATTAGGTTGGATTGATTTTGACGGAGTTTCTATAAATGGAAGTACTGGGAAATTTTCCGGTACCGCTACTGGTGCGCTGGTTGGCACTATCAATTTTGACTGCCCTAACTACTGCGACGTTCGAACTGATTGGCGACAAGCCACTACTCCTGTTGCATCGTCAGGTGGAGGAAGTGGTGGGGGTAGTGGTGTATCGGTATCACCGCCCATAAGTGTAAATAATACGCCCTTAGTTCTTTTGCCGCAGCAATCTGGAACTCTGATTCAAGATACACTCGCGGGTGAGGTTGTTCTAGAGGTACCTCAAAACACTATCCCAAACAAAACAACTTTTATTATTTCTGTTGAGTCACTACTTGAATCAAAAAATCATTTAGTCGTAGATGGCACAACTCTTGTTAATGGAGTTTTTTTTGATATTTCAGCAAAAGATGAGAACGGCAATGACATTCATTTTTTTTCAACTCCAATTACTATTACGTTGCCAATGTCGCTTGATTTGACTCGTGAAAAGAATTTGGCAGTATATTGGCTCAATGAAACTAATTGGCAATGGGTACTCATTCCAGATGCGGTATTTTCAGACGGTAAAGTGACACTTACGATGAGTCACTTAACTAAATTTGCTATTTTTGCAACGAAAGACTTGACTACAGGAATGCCGGCAACCACGATACCGAGTTTGCCGTTAGCACCGGATAAAAAGCCACCACAAACAAGTACTACAATAAATCAAAACGATTCCGAGCGGAGCGCGACAAACACAGGTGATAATTCAAAGTCCAAGCTTCCGATCACGGGACATGATTGGAATTTAGTTTTACCTTTAGCAATCCTCATTCTAATTTTTCTTTCGGCTTTTTTGTGGAAAAAGAGAAAGGGCAAGTATTATTAACTTAACATTATATTTTATGCAAAAAGCACCAATTCCAATAAATGATGAAGCACGTGTGTGTGCGGTTGAAGGTTTACATCTTCTCGATACAGCATCCGAAGAAAGATTTGATCGACTTACAAGAGAAGCTACCAAGAGATTTTTTGTGCCAATTTCTACAATTACGCTTGTTGATAAAGATCGAGAATGGTTCAAATCTGTGCAAGGTCTTCAAACTAGAGAGGGTCCGAGGGATATTTCTTTTTGCGGACACGCACTAATGTCGCAAGTGATTTTGATTATAGAAGATACTTTGGCGGATCCTCGTTTTGCTGATAATCCTATGGTTCTCGGGGAACCAAAAATACGATTTTATGCGGGTAAATCTTTATATGATCGCAAAAGTAATTTACCAGTAGGTGTTTTTTGTTTAAAAGACCATAAACCACGAGAATTTAGTCTGAGTGACATGAGCGATTTTCTTGATTTAGCTAGCCGAGCAGAAGAGGAAATAAACAAGGACTAATATTGCCCTATTTCACCCTAAATTGCTCTATTTCGCCCTAAATCTGTTTCTATAGTCCCATTTCCCCTAACTAGCACCTCTAGGCTAAATTAGGCCAAAAAGAGCCAAAAGAGGCCAAAATTACTTAGGAACTGCTATATACTCTGCATGTTGAGAATGTAGATCGTCGCATCATTCCTTTTCTCAAATAAAGTTACCAACTTCATACCACTTGAGACGCCTAGACTTCCTTAGGACTCTGCGTCATCAATGTAGGTATGAAAACAACAGCACCAATAGGCTATGAAATGGTCAAAACAGAGCAATTAGTAGCAAGTTTGAAATACTGCCTTTATGCACGTAAATCGACCGAATCAGAGGAACGACAAGTCCTCTCTATAGACAGTCAAATAAAGGAGATGCTCCAACTGGCAGAACGAGAGAATCTGGAGATCGTGACAATGAAGCGAGAAAGTCACTCTGCCAAGGAAACTGGACAAAGACCAGTATTTAACGAAATCATTGAAGAATTAAGAGCTGGCAAATACAATGCAATACTCACATGGGCACCTGACCGTATATCAAGAAATGCAGGAGACCTTGGAAAGATCGTTGATTTGATGGATGCGGGGAAACTTCACCAAATCAGAACATTCGGACAGACGTTCTCCAACAATCCAAACGAGAAATTCCTCCTCATGATTCTTGGATCACAAGCAAAGCTTGAGAACGACAATCGAGGGATTAATGTAAAACGAGGATTGCGGACGAGAGTGGAGATGGGTCTCTGGCCAGGAGTAGCACCGATTGGATATTTGAACCAAAGGGACATCGACAAGAAGTGCCAGCTCATAGTAGATCAACTACGGGCACCACTGGTGAAGAAGATATTTGAGAAAGTGGCATACGAAAAGCTGAGCGGAAGAAAGATATATAATTGGCTTCGATTTGAAGCCAATTTCTATACCCGAGGGAACAAACCACTTACACTCGCGGGAGTATACAGAATAATAGAGAGCCACTTCTACTATGGAATGTTTGAATATCCGAAAGATAGCGGTAACTGGTATACAGGAAAACATGAACCATTGATTACGAAGGAATTATTTGATCAGGCTCAAGCCCAAATGAAGCGTGACAACATACAACGAGAGAATAAAGAATTTGCATTCACTAAATTATTTACATGTGGATACTGCAGCTCTGGTATATCGGCGGAGGAGAAATGGAAACAGCTCAAAGATGGTACGCATGCTAAATATGTCTACTACTCATGTGCAAGATCGAGAGATAGAAATTGCAAAAACAAATATATTAGAGAGGAGGATCTAATTATTGAAATGTTAAAAATACTGGATAAGGTAAATATCAACGAATTAGGCATGAGACAAAAACTTGAAGATGAAATAGCAAGATTCAACATATTCCAAAGATCAGTGCTTGGAAGCACGGACAAGGTTGGCAATAGAAAGGATACCGACATACGAAACTATGCGAAGTATATTCTCAAAGAGGGTGCAGTGACTGAAAAACGAGAACTACTAGCGAACTTAAGATCGAGAATAGTGTACAAGGACAAAGAATTAACTCTGCTCGATTAAAATCTACTAAACAAAAAATACACGATCACTCGTGTATTTTTTGTTACAACTTTAGGCATCTGAGTCGCACTACTTGCTCAGGCAAGTGGGTTGATGCCGATAAAAAGTTGTGTTGGCGGAGAGGGAGGGATTCGAACCCTCGATACCCTTTCGGATATTCCAGTTTTCAAGACTGGTGCGATCAACCACTCTGCCACCTCTCCAGATGAACATCGTTGATACGATGAGTGAATATTAGCCGAAATTTATTGAAAAAGCAAACAAATGCACAACAATTCACATGATATAATGCCGACATGAATATATCGATAATTGTGTTCGCATTAATCGGACTCTATATAGCAGTCAGAATCGCGAAGGAGAAAAAGCAAAAACTTGCAGGGCAAAAAATGGTCTGCTTCGTCGGGCAAGATTGCGAAAAAGTCGTTTTCAGCGAGTATTCCAAATTTCTAGGCATTAGTCTCGAGAAAATGGGCATCCTTTACTATCTCGTCGTAGCAATCGTATACCTCACGGCTACAGTTTATCCCCCTCTCACAAACGATTTGGTGATGTTCGTCTTGCTCGGCATGACTTTTGGAGGCTTCATTTTCTCAATTTATCTAACATTGCTTCAGATTTTGAAGTTAAAAAACTTTTGTTCGTGGTGCATTTCTTCTGCGGTAACTTCAACAGTTATTTTTATTCTTGCACTAATAAAAAATGTAGTAATGGAAAATGCAGTCATTGAATATTTTGAAAGCTTCCAAAACATCATCTCGGCAACTAAAACATTTTCACTCGTATTAATTTATGCGATTGCAATTATGACAATATTCAAGCGCACAAAATCAATTTCATCTGTGCGCACAATGTGGCAAATAAATTTATTTGCACTATTTTTGTATGTTTTGAGCTGTATAAATAGTTATTTCGTATTCAACTCCAATGAAGCTCTCGTAGTAATTTTGCTTGTTATGAACTTCATCAATTTACAATTAACAAAACGTCTGATAATTTCCTCGACAAAAACAACTATTCAATAGATAATTAAAACAAATGCAGAACGTACAAAAAATTAGCTGGCAAGCACACGACCACATCAAGAAAGAAAAAAGCTCCGACTGGTTCTGGGCGGTTGGAATAATTGCGATTGGCGTTTCAATACTTTCAATTTATTTCGGTAATATGCTTTTTGCACTATTGATCGTTTTTGCCACATTTACACTTTTCATTCAAAAACACAATCCACCAAAATTAGTTGCTTTCGAGGTAAATCAACGTGGAGTCGTAGTAGATAAAATAATGTACCCATACTCTTCCCTAGAATCATTTAACGTCGTTGACGAAGATGGTTGGGATCGTGACAGAATAATTTTCAAATCAAAAAAGATTTTCATGCCGCTAATTGTCGTTCCTGTGGAGAATAACGTGGCTCTCGAGGATTTACGAGTTTTCTTGTTAACTCATCTAAAAGAAGAAGATATTCAGGAGCCTACTTTCCAAAAAATCATGGATAGGTTAGGATTCTAACTTGTAGAGATTTGCTCCCGTAGTTCAATGGATAGAACGCAAGTTTGCGGAACTTGCGATCCAGGTTCGATTCCTGGCGGGAGCACATTAAAACGGTCTTGACTCAAGTATCCTAATTGCCAATTCAATAACGTCCTCCTCGCTAACATCATCGAATTTTGGAATCAAATCGCGGAAATGTGTATCCGCTGGATTTTCCGGTAATCTGCCAACCAAAACTCTCAGCTGGTCCTCTGAAAGATGATCCAACGCTTTTTCAACTTCGAATAAATGAAGTTCTTTTTGATTTGGTATTTGTTCTCTCATGTGATTAATATTAACTTTTTATGGATATTTTACAACCCAAACTTCTTCAGTAAGTCCTCATTGGAATCTTTCTTCTCCGGCGCCTTCTTTTCATATTTCTTGAGAATTTCTTGTTCGACTTCTCCCCTATCTTTACCAAATTTTAGATATGAAAGTTTCTTCAAGTCATCAATTTGTTCTGGTTTGCCGACTGGAGATTTTGGAACCTTGATGTTAAAGGGTTCAATCGGAACACCGTGAGACAACATCTTCACATATGCGTTAAAGTTATTAATATTCATAATATCTTTTGCGCTGAATATCGGTGCAAATTGTGTTTCAAAGAATGTTGCGTCTTCTGAACCAACACGGAACACCGCCATAGATCCGACGTTTCCAAACACCGCGTCTCTGATTTTTTGATCAAGCTGTGCAATGAATTGATGGGCCATGTTGAGTGACAATTTGTATTTTCGCGCTTCAGACAAAATAGTTGAAATAGAATCTGTTGTGACGTTTTGGAACTCATCGACATACAAATAGAATGGCGGATAACCCTTGTCCATACTGTCAGAACGTGACAGTGCGGCCATCAAAATTTTTCCAACCAAAATCAAACCGATGAGGTGCGAGTTGATGTCACCGAGACTTCCCTTCGAGAGATTGACGAGCAAAATCTTTTTCTTGTCCATGATTTCGCGGAAATTGAAGCTGGATTTTTCTTGAGAAATAATCGGTCGCATGATATCGTTCGCGAGAAATACGTCGAATTTGCTGGTAATGTATGGCACAATGTTTGCAAGCGAAGCTTCACCTCCCGCCTTGGTGGCCACCTCACGCCAGAATTGGACAACAACGGGGTTTTTGCAACGAGACAACTTCAAATCGCGGAATTCTTTGTCGGCCATTACGCGCGAGACGTCGAGCAATGTGTGCCCTGTTTCTGGATCTTCGATGACGAGCATTGTGGCATTTCGAAAATATTGTTCGAACATCGGTCCCATTGATTCTGGATTTGCTCCGTAAAGTTTCTGAAAAATTCCAAACAATTCATTCACCACGAAAGTTTTCTGTTCGGGTCGTGTAACATCATATTCCAACATATTCAGTGCCATCGGTCTCGGCGCATAGCTCGGATCAAAATAAATCAAATCATCATATCTCTCTGGCGGGATGTTTGCCAAAATATCTTGCAAATCAGAACCGTGTGGATCGATGAAGCACACTCCCTCACCCTTCTGAATATCTTGAATAATCATCTGCTTCAAAATATTTGTCTTACCGGTACCAGTCTGTCCAATCACATAGAAATGTCTCAATCGATCTTCCGGTGCAAAGAAAATTTCCGTTTCCAAATTTCTGTGTGAATTTTTTCCAAGATAAATTCCCTCTTTTGGAATTGTGAGAGGAGCGGAAGCAGTTTTCATCTTGTTTGTTTTTAATTCGCTCGAACTGAAAGAATCGCCCGCTGGGAAATGCATGACCGTCGTTATCTCCTTTAGATTCAAAGGCAAATCGTAATCCTGATTGA
>JACCDT010398856.1_pt1 | contig 30973 bp, 31 predicted proteins | sample 7446291 | NCBI WGS metagenome assembly JACCDT01 (sample SAMN15323446, study PRJNA562643) | freshwater metagenome | isolation source: river surface water | place: USA:Blue River Watershed | collected 2017-08-17
GGTGATCAAGGTTTCCAAGGTGCTCAAGGATTCCAAGGCAATCAGGGAAATCAAGGTCTCCAAGGTCTCCAAGGTCTTATCGGAAATACAGGTGATCAAGGTTTCCAGGGACGTCAAGGCAATCAAGGTCTTATCGGAAATACAGGTGCTCAAGGCTTCCAGGGACGTCAAGGCAATCAAGGTCTTATCGGAAATACAGGTGCTCAAGGATTCCAAGGTGCTCAAGGCTTCCAGGGACGTCAAGGCAATCAAGGTCTTGTAGGAAATACAGGTACTCAAGGATTCCAAGGGACTCAAGGATTCCAAGGGACTCAAGGATTCCAAGGCAATCAAGGTTTCCAAGGCAATCAGGGAAGTCAAGGTCTTCAAGGTCTTTTAGGAAATACAGGTGCTCAAGGTTTCCAAGGCAATCAAGGATTCCAAGGCAATCAGGGAAATCAAGGTCTCCAAGGTCTTTTAGGAAATACAGGTGCTCAAGGCTTCCAAGGAGCTCAAGGCTTCCAAGGTAATCAAGGTCTTCAAGGTCTTTTAGGAAATACAGGTGCTCAAGGATTTCAAGGATTCCAAGGCAATCAAGGCAATCAAGGAAATCAAGGTCTTTTAGGAAATACAGGTGCTCAAGGATTTCAAGGAAATCAAGGTACTCAAGGAGTTGCTGGAATTACCTCAGGATATTCGTGTAATAATTGGAGATATAAAAATGTTACTACTGACACAGACCCAGGGTCTGGTAAATTTCAATTATCTAGCTTAACTCCTAGTTTGGCTGATCAGATTCATATTTCACATATTACCGATCTCGGGAGTGATGTTAAAATATTTTTGGAAAATGTAGTGGGAACTGGATCTATAATATATGTTCAGAATGAGGATGATTCATCAGTTTGGTATAAATATTATGTATCTGGGGTTGAAATACATCCTAATTATATACATTATAATATAAACTACATATCAGGAGTAGGTACATTTTCTAATAATCACCTGACAACAATTTGTAAATTTCCAAATGGCCATTCTAATGGAATTGGAAATACAGGTGCTCAAGGTTTCCAAGGCAATCAAGGATTCCAAGGTCTTATCGGAAATACAGGTGCTCAAGGCTTCCAAGGTCTTATCGGAAATGCAGGTGCTCAAGGCTTCCAAGGTCTTATCGGAAATACAGGTGCTCAAGGCTTCCAAGGTTTCCAAGGTAATCAAGGCTTCCAAGGTCTTATCGGAAATACAGGTGCTCAAGGCTTCCAAGGCTTCCAAGGCAATCAAGGTTTCCAAGGAAATCAAGGTTTCCAAGGTCTTCAGGGAAATCAAGGCTTCCAAGGCATAACTGGTCCACAGGGGCCAATTCCATTCTTAGACCAAGTTGATAATATAATATATGTCTCTCAAACTGGTGACGATCTCAATGATGGTAGAAATATTGATAGACCAGTTCAGACAATATCACAAGCTTTGTCGATTGTCTCAAGTTTGTCTCAAGATTGTACCGTTCATATAATAGATGATGGAACATATATTGAGGGATGGCAACCACCGTCTGGTTTTATTGTGAATCTATGGGCGCCTCTTGCAACATTTATGATATTTGGTGTGGGTGTTCAGATGAGAAATGGTAATTATGTTACTATAAATAAAATAGCTAATGGTATACAATCTGCTCCCCTTGTTGCATGCGTTGAATATTCTGGATATGGATATTTATATGCTAATATAGTAGAGGGAGATGATTGTATACTTAATGATCAAGATGATTTTGTCTTATTTGTTGAAGCTTCAAAGGTGATATCAACTTTAAACTATGGATTGAAATCGGATAAGACATATGCTACTCAATCTGGGCATATACACGTTGATATAAGAGATTTATATCTTGATCATAATTCTGCTGTTGGTATAGAAATGGGTAACATTGGTGGCCATGGCAAGATAGTCGGTTTTATAGACCACATAGTTTCTATAAATGGTAAGACCAGTACTTGTATAAAAATACCAACTTCTGGAACAGGTACACAATCTGTAGTGTCGTTAATACTTAGTGAAATAAAGACATCTGGGGTCGCTTATCAATGTCCATCTGGCCCAAGCTCAAATAATTTACATCTGGTATGTCCAGTGATAACTGGTACTAGGACAGGCGATCCTAGGACAATTTTAACAGAGGATACATTTCCACACGGATCTGTTGATGGTGGAATAGCTTTATTTGACGGAGTATCTGGAAAGTTTTTAAAGGACAGCGGATTGGCAATCTCTACGATCGGATCTAATCTAATTACCCTTCAGAATCCATCGACACAGAGTTATATTACTATATCTCCTTCTGGAGTTATATCTTTTACTTCTTCTTTTGGGATTCAAGGATTCCAAGGACGTCAGGGTCTCATAGGAAATACAGGTGCTCAAGGTTTCCAAGGCAATCAAGGCTTCCAAGGCAATCAAGGCTTCCAAGGCAATCAGGGTTTCCAAGGACGTCAGGGTCTCATAGGAAATACAGGTGCTCAAGGTTTCCAAGGAGCTCAAGGCTTCCAAGGCAATCAAGGATTCCAAGGTCTTATCGGAAATACAGGTACTCAAGGTTTCCAAGGGAGACAGGGATCCCAAGGCTTCCAAGGTGTTCAGGGAGTTGGTGGATCAAGTGGAACAAATGGATTAGATGGATTGGATGGGGCCAATACAAGAAGGTGGATGTATATTTCTTCCCCCACATCACCAAATGACCCAGCTTCAGGCAATTTTCTTAGCGACGATATCTCATATAGCTTATCAGGGAATATATCAATTTCATATCAAGATCAAGATGCTATTAATGTTGAGAGTTGGTTACTTAATGTGTCTAGGGGTGACTACATAAAGATTGTAAAGTCTTTTGATAACTCCATATTTGGATACTATGAAGTAGTTGATAAAATATTTAACTCTGGTACGCCTGGATATGTTGATTTAAGATTATTCCCAATTAGCTCTTCAGGCGGAAACTGGGAAAATGGAGTTGAATATTCTATATCGTATACTAAGATTGGTATGGATGGTAGCAATTCTTTAAGATGGCTTTGGTCTGATTCTGGTAAGATAGGTGGTCTCTCACAATCATATTTTACTAGTAATTCTCCTGGGGTGACCGCTGTTACTATATTATATGTGGGTCAGTATAATATTGATTATATTGATGTTGAGAATTGGTTAAATAATATTGATTTTAATAGTATTTCTTTGGGTAATGGGTATATTTCAATTTTCAAATTAGAAAATCCTGAGATTTTTGGATATTATAAAATACTATCTTTCACATACTCTGCTGATACTCAACAAAATGTTTCAACAATTGGTGTTCAGTATATAACAGGGACGGGTAGCTTTGACCTGAACAGTATTTACTCAATATCTTATACATTTAACGGAAATACTGGATCTCAAGGATCTCAAGGATCTCAGGGATTCCAAGGTCGTCAAGGATCTCAGGGATTCCAAGGCAATCAGGGTTTCCAAGGACCATCTAGTGGAGGAACAGGTGTTCAAGGCTTCCAAGGCAATCAGGGATTCCAAGGACCATCTAGTGGAGGAACAGGTGCTCAAGGTCTTCAAGGATTCCAAGGAAATTCAGGCACCTATATTAAAAAAGATAATATCACATTAACCCAATCTACTTGGACTTTCTCAACTCCATATTGGAACTATACAATAACAGATTCTGATATAACTTCCCAAGATAATTTTATAATTTACACTCCATATATGACAAATATATCAACTGTTATAGACGCCATTATTTACCCATATATATTAGTAGCAACTGGTTCAGCTACTCTATATTCAGAAAACCAACCATCGGGAAATATCATCGGTGAGATGGTAATATTAAAATAATTTTAAGAAAATGGGATTTCAATTACCTTTATATAAGAAACAGCCAGTAATTAGAACATATACCTCAAGTGATATTTGGGTTAAGCCATCAGGATTGAGTCAAATATTTGTTTTATGTGTTGGTGGTGGTGGAGGTGGTGGTTCAGGTGCTAAAGCCCCTACTTCTCCTGGTGGAGGTGGTGGAGGTGGTGGTGCTATAGTTTGGTTATCAATACCAGCTTCTTCTTTATCAGCTACCCAGAGTGTGACAATTGGAGGTGGTGGAACTGGGGGAGCAGCTAGGTCAGCTGCTGCAAATGGATTAAATGGAAATAGTGGAGGTAGTACATTATTTGGGTCTTTAATATTAGCAAGAGGTGGAAGTGGAGGTGGAGGCGGAATTTCAGGTGGAACTACTGGTGCTGTAGGAGCTGGTGGTTTATTTACTACAAGTACTCCAAATTATTTCCCAATTGCAATATCAGGTGGGAGTGGAGGACTTGGTAATAGAGGTTCAGGTAACGCAGGTCTTGGAACTACTGGTATGACAGCAAGTTTTGCTGGTGCTGGTGGTGGTGGTGGAAATGGAGTAGCGGGTGGAACAACAGTGGGAAGTGGTGGAGCAGGTGGTGGGATGTATAATGGTGTTACATTAACTCCAGGTGGCTCAGCAGGAACCTCTGGTGGAGCAGGAGGAAGTGGGGTTGATGATATAGGATTGAGAATAGTTTTTGAAAATTCAGATTTTACGATTGGATTAGGGACTGGTGGTGGTGGTGGTGCTGGTGCAACTGGTGTAAGTGCTGGTTCTGGTGGAAATGGTGGTAGAGCAGCTGGTGGTGGTGGAGGTGGTGGAACAAATACCGGAGGATTAAGCGGAGCTGGTGGAAATGGTGGGGCTGGATTTTGTGTTGTAATAGAATATTATTAAAAAAATAATAAAAATTATGGAAAGATATTGGCTTGTTATAAAAGATGGTTATGTAATCAATAGAGTTACTTGGGATGGAATTACAAATTGGGTATATCCATTTCCACATGATTTAGTCATTGAGGATATAAATAACAATGTCGGAATAGGTGATTGGTACTGGGTCTTTTCTAGCATACACTCTTACTGGATCAGGCCTTATTGCAGGAGACAAAACGATGATGATAAGAAACGATTCTCCAACTGGTCTTACTTTTTCAAGAGGTAGAAATACCTTGAGTATTGATATCTATAATACCTCAACTGTTGTTAGGGGATTTAACGTTGGGTGCATTTGGATTATTAATTATACCTCAGATTCAATTCCTGGTGACTCATATTTGAATAGTAAAACAGTTCAGAATTTAAACTTCGTTAGTACGGGACTTGCCCAACAAGTTATAGCCACTATGAGTGTGGTCTCAATACCTGAAGACTATTGGTTCATTTCTGCTTTAGGTTGTGAATTTAAATTTTTAAGTGGTTCTGTTCTATCTCAGGGAGTTGGTATATCAATTGAGAGGTTAGTATCTGAGGGGGGTTTGATTTGGGAGGATATCTATTCTGATGTTGGTGGACATGATACTGAACTTGGTACTAATACTAAATTTGCTCAATCTAGATTCTTATTTAAGAGATGGACTGGTGAATATGATCAAAATAGGATTGATCTTTCAGTTCCTAGAAGATCTAGGACTTGGTTACCAGCAACAAACTCAACGCCGGGTGTTCACGATAGTCTTATTACATATATCACATACCATTCTATTTATGGTACAGTTAGTGGATATATTTCTGGTAGTAGTGGTGGTGTAATTGATATACACTTAAATAGATATGATACGGGGGAGACTGTTTTATCTACCACCCAATCTGGTAATGGAACATATTCATTTATTTGGTTTGATGACACTGAGGACTTGTTTGTTTATGCCTATGAGTCTGAAACTAGAAAGGGAGCGTCTAAGGTTGGCACAATGAGTAGCGGATTTGATATAAATTTATCAAGTAGTGGTGGAGGTAATGAATTCAGTTATACTTGGTATGGATAATTTAATATATACTCTATGTTTACCTTAACCAGAGAAATAAATAAAATCATAAAGCAGATAAACAAGATTGCTAAGGGTGGTAAGGAAATGTACTTAGACTACTATGCACTTGTTGATGACTTGGTTAGAAAAGGTAAGTGGGATATATTTAAACAGGCCATTTATTCAGAATATTATATAAATGTTGATAGATTATCTGTCAATGATGCTAAGAAATTTTCATGGAAAGAAGTTTTGAAGAAGGTCAATAATCCAATTGATGAATTAAAATTTAATCTCTTTAAATCCAAGAATGTTTGGACACAGTCTTTAGGATTCTATTTGGAGTCAAATTCTTTCAAATTGGGGGAAATTAGAGAAACAATAATTTATCCAAATTCTGAATATAGATATTATTCGGATGTTGTTTTTGATAAATATAGAGTTACTACACAAAATAGATTTCTATCTCAATCAAAAGTAAAACTTGATGTTTATGTTAATTGTGTTATACCATATTTATTGCCGACCATAGGTGGATCGGGTGATTCAAATTGGGAACAAGTCAATATAAATTGGGAAATATTTGGTACGAATTGGTCTGAGGATCCTCAAATTCAAAAGGACTATTTAATTACTCCGTTATTTGGTGATACTCTTGGATTTTTTCTCAGAAAAGATTCCAAAGAAAGAATAACTAGTGGACTAAAAATACTTGGTCTTCCACAGGCTGAGATAGATAGGATTATAAAATCTCCAAATAATACAATAGATCATATACTAATTGATGGTAAATATCACTCAAAAATGCCCCAAAAGGTGAGAATTTCTTTTTCGGCTAAAGTTACCGCTAATTTTTTAAGTGGATCCGGATTAATACATTTTTGTGTGTATGATTTTGTAAAAAAAACGCCAAAATTTATGGATATTAATATTGGTGGTGTCATATACCAAAATGGATATCAGTATTCAAATGGTCAAGAGATTTTGATAACTGGAGATAGAATCATTGATTTGGTGCCTGGTGATATTATTGGACTAGGTGTATATAATGAATCTTCATCAGATATTGATGAAATATCTTTTTCTATTTCTGAGTCCTCAGTTCAATTTCTATGTCTTGAAATAAAAAATATGCCTCAATTTCTAACAAAATCAGATATAGATTGGTTAAGACTCAATAATTCCTATAGGGTAGATCTACCGCAAGAAATATCAACTTTTTTACCAAAACTATCTCAGGAAAATGTTAGTTTTGAAGAGTGGGACGATGAGTTATCAAGGGACAAAAACATAATTAATCTCTATACTCAGGCAATTGATTACTTGATTGACAACTATGATAATATGACGATTGGTTAAACTTTGTCTAGACTTTTTTATAGAAATTCTATAAAAAAATATAGTACAATGGAAATAAGAGTAGTTAATTATGAGATGATTTTAGAAAGGTACCAGCCTTATATTGATGGCATTGAAAAGTTGGAATCATATAAATCAGACTTTACTAAAAAAGTGGAGTCAATAAAAAATGAAATGGAGCAAATAGTCTCATCATCAAGAGTCCTAGTATTAGACCAATCAACTAAGGAGAAAAATGCGATGAGGATAAGGGAGCTTCAGGCTGAGGGCATGCGACTTGAGTCTGAGTTTAGGCTAACTATATCAGAGGCTCAAAATAAAATTTTAGAAGACTGCTTCAAAGACATAGGCAGTTTGGTTAGTATCTGGGCCGGGGAAATGAAAATTGATTTAGTCTTGAATTCAAATTCATATATCTGGGTAAGTGATAGAATAGATGTGACCTCTGACATAATGGGGGTAATTGTGGAGAAGGGACTTCATATAAAAGATGAGAAAATTGTCAATTAATAATGTCTCAATTAATAAAGGGATTGGAGGTATTTAAAGATCCAAATTTTAAGTTTGATCCTAAATACCATAAATATACTTATGGTGGTAAAAAATACACTTCAGTCACTACTTTTATTAAAAATTTCAAAGAGCCTTTTGATGAGGATTTTTGGTCTAAGAAGAAGTCAGATGAATTGGGGGTTCCTGTTGATGAGATATTAAAATCATGGAGAGAGAAAAATGAATCAGCAAATATTCTTGGATCAAGTACTCACCTTTGGATTGAGAATTATTTTAATGGTATCCATCAAAAACTTCCAACTGACTTAAGAATTATTGAAAGGATAAATAAATTCAATAAAATCTATGCCACCCATCTTTATAAACTCCAGCCAGTGGCTTTTGAATTGAGAATATTCTCAAAGATATATCCAATTGCTGGTACAATGGACTCACTTTTTCTATATAATGATAAGCTTATAATTATTGATTATAAGACAAATGGAGATTTCAAGCATGACGGGCATCCAAAGGGAACATTTTCAAAACTACTTCATCCATTTTCTGAATTCTGGGAAAATCACCATAATGAATATTCAATACAAATTTCACTCTACTCTTTAATCTTGAAGGAGTGGGGATTCCATGTATCAGCTGGATACCTTCTTCATTTGGGAGAGGAAGATGAGGCAAAAATTTGGAAATGTCACAACTTTGTTCCTCAATTGGAAGAGTATCTTCAAAATTATAATTGGAATTAGTTTGTCATATATCAGGGATTATTGCCAAGTGTCAAGTTCCCTCCTCAACACTCCAAATTTGACTTTCTCCTTGATATCTATATCCATTTTCAAATATCTTCATCAGAGACTCTCTTGATTCCATATTTTTCTTTAGATACTCTCTTCTTTTCTGAATTAGTGTTGGGTCTATTTTAGATGAATCAATATAGATAAAGTCCTGTAAATCCGAATCCCAGATTGACTCGTTTTTAAGTACCCATTTATTTAGTGTATCTGACCAATTGCAGTTTTCTGCATTTGTTATGGTATTATCGTCAATTCTAATAGCATCGGGTTTATATAGCCATTTTCTATCAATGTCATCAAAAAGTAGGTAGTCACAGTTTTCTCCCTTCCCATCTGGTAGAGTCAACAGCTGAAATCTTGGATCATCAGATTTGAAATGATTTGGCATATAGTTATGGAGTGTCCCTAATTCGGAATCAAACCATTTGAATGTGTCTAGATATGGATAATAGTCAAATTTCCAATTTTTTAATTGGATATCTAGCTTAATTTCACGAGACTCTGATCCATTTTCAATGAGTTGAAGAGTATTTGACCAATTTTGGTATTCTTTCCAAAGATATCCATTTGAAATTGCCCATTTTTTGAAAAAGTGTGAATAGTCCTCGTCTCTGATGGTATAGATTCTATCCATTATTTTCCAAGATTTCCCATTGGATTGGAAATCCCAGAGAAGAGCCCTCCCCATAACAAATCCGTTATGGGATGCCATTACCAACATTTTTACAATATCATTTTTTTGATATATGTTGAAATATGGTAGGCATTTATCATACTTCATGCATGAAGCACCAAGAGATCCGTTTTGATTTTGGTAACTAGAATAGATATAATTTTGTGTTATTTCATCACCAGAAACTAACTTAAATTGAAATTGTTTCTCATATAGGTGAGATTTGTATTGATTGGAGAATATTTCAATAGACTTAGAGTTAATTCCCTTGAATATCTTTTGGACAAATCCACCTGGTTTGCAGTGATATCTTTTTGGTGATTTCCAGATATCTTCCCCTAATCTATTTACAATTTCAATTCTTTCCTGATTCAAATATGATATTTTGGTTGGGTCTGATTCTGAAATTGAAATATAATCAACAAAATCCTTAACAAGATTTTCTTGTGGAATTCCATCTAATAGCATTTTTGCTATTTCAGATGTGTCTTTGATTTCCACCAAAATGTCCTTTAGTTTTTCAGATATTTGGATCTTTTTATTTTCCATTATTTTATTTTATTGAATGTTAGAATTCTAATTTCGGACTCGTTATGGAGTTTTCTTAGTGAATAGTACAACTTTTTCCCCTCATTTGTAAGATCTTGGAAGTTGCATATCCAATCTTCTCCGTTTGACTTTTTTGTGTATGTGAACTTAGACCACCCTATTTTAACTGATGATATCAATGGGATTGTTTCACCATCATGAAAAATTACCAATCCCTCATTGGACTTTTTTTCAAAGAAGTTGGATCTTGATATTTTTAGACTTAGGTCGTCCCCTGAGAATCCACCATTAACAATGGTAATAATTGATGATTTTCCAATTGATATATCACTATCCATAGCAACTAGATAGACATGGGTCTCCCCAACATCTGATATTTTTGTCCCCAGTGCTTTAGGATTTGGGAAAATTACAAATCCTGTGATATCAAAGTCTTTCATTTAGATTCCAAGTGTTTCTAGAATTTGGTTCCTGATACTAAATTGTGTGATTTTCATGATTTTTTCCGTTTCCCTCTTAATTACATGAGAATCTTGATTTGAAAATAGCTTAAGATAGGTTTGGAAAACCCAGAAGGCATCAAGATAGAAGTCTTGATTTGTAGATATAGTTAGAAGCTTTGATGGTGTCCTCAGGATCCTATATTGATCATCTGTTAGTCTAAGTCTGTTTTTATAGTTTTCGTAGATAATTTGATTTTTGAAGCTATCAAATTTTTGATGATTGATATTGACATCTGGGTCATCAACTAGAACATCTTTGATTTTAGAAAGCTGTACTCGGTGACCAATTAGGTTAGAAATTGCGGAAATTTGATCATCAAATGTCTCATCGTTTATTTGATCAATAGCATCTTCCGCTGCTTTGGTAACACCTTTTAGGTGTTTTTTAGTGAGGCCAACATTTTTAGCCTTACTAATCATATAAAAATTTTGGTCTTTGGCATATAGTCCCGTATCAAAATTTAACTTTCTTGACTTATCTGAGGAGTTTAAGATAAAGAAGGACTTTTGAAATTGGTAATCACCAATTTTGATTTCATCACTTAGGAGAACGAGTTCTTGTACCCCTCCTTTTAGATAAAGGTAGTACTTTTTAATATCAAAGTTTTTTTCAATAAGATTAATCTTATCCTTTAGGTATCCCTTGATATCAAAGATTTCATATTTTGGGGATACTGTGGTGATGGATATAACTCTTCCATCCCATTTTGTCACTACTTGACTACCACTTGACTCAATTGAAATTTTATCAATCTTATCAAATAGATCCTTCCTGTTGTAATCTAAGTATTTTTTGTACATGGTTATTTTTACAAATATACAAATTTTTTTACCATTTAGGAAAAAAGTATTTAATATATACTGAAAAAGTCTAAGTTGTAAGATATGCCTCTTTTACCCGCAGGTTTTCCAGTTGGTCCAACAGGACCTCCAAATTCATCAGGTACACAATATGTAGCGACTAACGCTATTTCGGATTTTAAGTGGGATCCTAATTTAGATTATGCTAATTGGGCTGATGTTGTCCAGAATCTCTTGGATAACAATGCAAATGCTATCACTGCGAAAGATGTCAGAGATCCACTTTGGACCCTTTGGAATTTAGTTGGATTTGCTCTTGATCAGGTAGCTTCCGTACCAACTGGGACTACTGGTTCACAAGGATTTCAAGGACGTCAAGGGATTCAGGGGAATCAAGGATTTCAAGGACGTCAAGGGATTCAGGGGAATCAAGGTCGTCAGGGGAATCAAGGATCAATTGGTCTCCAAGGTCTTCAAGGAAGTCAAGGCAATCAAGGACTAGTTGGAGTACAAGGCAATCAAGGCAATCAAGGATTTCAGGGATTGAGTCAAACTGGATCACAGGGTCTGCAAGGATCCCAAGGTCTGCAAGGATCTCAAGGTATAGTCGGATTTCAAGGAAATCAAGGAAATCAAGGATTTCAGGGACCAATAGGATTACCTGGGGTCGGTGTTAGAGGATTTCAGGGGAGTCAAGGGTGGCAAGGATTTCAGGGATTTTTAGGAAATACAGGATTTCAAGGCAATCAAGGAGATATAGGTTTCCAAGGTTTCCAAGGTATTCAGGGGGATACAGGATATCAGGGAAATCAAGGAGATACAGGAGTCCAAGGTTTCCAAGGATCTCAAGGATCTCAAGGATCTCAAGGTATTGCTGGATCATTTGCTGGAATAGGAGACACCGGATTTCAAGGGAATCAAGGGAATCAAGGGTGGCAAGGATTCCTGGGAATCCAAGGTTTTCAGGGTCGTCAGGGAAATCAAGGAGATACAGGAGTCCAAGGTTTCCAAGGTAGTCAAGGAAATCAAGGGAGTCAAGGTATTGCCGGATCATTCGCAGGAATTGGAGATACTGGTTTCCAAGGTTTCCAAGGTTTCCAAGGAAATCAAGGGAGTCAAGGTATTGCCGGATCATTCGCAGGAATTGGAGATACTGGATTCCAAGGTTTCCAAGGAAATCAAGGAAATCAAGGAAATCAAGGAAGTCAAGGTATTGCCGGATCATTCGCAGGAATTGGAGATACTGGATTCCAAGGTTGGCAAGGTTTCCAAGGATATCAGGGATATACTGGGCCCCAAGGCGTTCAAGGATCTCAGGGTATTCAAGGATATACTGGAATTCAAGGTTTCCAAGGAAATCAAGGTTTCCAAGGAAATCAAGGGAGTCAAGGTATTGCCGGATCATTCGCAGGAATTGGAGATACTGGATTCCAAGGTTTCCAAGGCAATCAAGGCAATCAAGGAAATCAAGGAAGTCAAGGTATTGCCGGATCATTCGCAGGAATTGGAGATACTGGATTCCAAGGTTGGCAAGGCCCAACTGGGCCATCTCAAGTTTTAACAGGTAGACAAATATGGGTAGATTCTGTCTATGGTGATAACACAACGGGAACTCCCGATAGATTTGACCTTCCATATTTGGGACTCACAGCGGCTCAAATTGCCGCAACCGCAGGTGATGTTATTAATGTAAGACCGGGTACTTATGTAACGACTGGTAAATTGGGTAAAAATAGAGTTGACTGGAGCTTGAGTGAGAGAGTTACAATAATTTGTACCCAATCATCTCCAGTTGATGGATACAATTGGCTTTTTGGAGACTATGATCTGGAGATGGCTACTTTTTCCTCAATGTCATATAATGTATCTGGATTCGCGGATCTAATTTCACCAGCAAACGGATCTGGAGTTACGAATAGTACAATCTATGTAAGAAATGTTACATCTGATCTTCATTTTAATGATACTTATATAAAATTAAATACCGGTCTCCCTCTTAATAATAGTGTTGCTAACGGAAACCCAATTATTTTGGATGCTATTCCTGATCAAGTTCTTCAATGGAGAAGGGATGATAGTTTTAACTCTGGCATTGGTTCTGATGGGTTGATAAGTTCAATTTTGTATGATCAAAACTCAGATAGGATATACATAGGAGGTCAATTTGACTACTATAATGATTCATTTATAGGATTTAATTCAAATCCTTCTTCTGCTGATGGTGGTGGATATTTAACATCTTCCAATATTACACACCCACGTATAGTCAGAGTTTTTGCTGACGGGTCTAGGGACTTTTCATTTAATGAGGTTCTTGATCAATTTAAGTTTATAATGTTTGGTATATCTGGATACATATATGATAGTCCAATTGCGGAATTTGACACATCAAATGCACAATATAAAGAATCTAATGGAGCTGCAATTTCAATAATAAGACCTGTTGAGAATAATTCAATAATATTCTCAGTCTCGTCTCAACAACATAGAGCCCTCCACAAATTTAATTCAAATGACCAAAGGGACTCGACGTTTAGACATAGACAAAGTAATGTTATTTTTAACAGGATACAAACCGCTAATCTTTTGGAAGTTGGTCCAGATGGTAATTATCTATTGGGTGGGTCTATGAATTCAGATCCTGGTACAGACGTATTTAAACTTGACTCTAATGGCAATATAATATTTCAGTTGCTTAATATATCACCTTCGCAAATATTATCATCTTATGACCGTGTTGTTGGTGGAATTAGAAGTGATGGGAGGGCTGTTATTTTGGGAGCTTTTACTCAATCTAATACATTATCCTGGATAAGCTCAAAAATAATAGAGGTTGATTACAACTCTCCTTATTCAATAACAAGGCAATTTAATAGTATTTCTCCAATAGATGGTTTTGGTCCAACTACGGGAGATCCCTTTACGACACAAGCGGTTATTAGGTGTTGTGTAATTTTAGATGATGATTCTATGCTAATCGGGGGTAGGTTCTCTACGTTTAATGGCGTATCCGTTCCAACAAATTTTATTAAACTTAATAGTGATTATACAATAAACTCCACTTTTAGTTCAAATTTGGGAACTGGGTTTTCTCCTGCTACTGGGATATCATCTGTCGTGGGAAGTGTTGAATGTATTAAAATTGACAATCAAGGTAATATCTTAGTTGGTGGCAATTTCACCTCCTTTAACGGAAATACCAACTGTAGATACCTAGTTAGACTAGATCCAGATGGTAATTTGATAGATGATTTCAATACTCTCGGTACCATATCGGGGTCATTTAACGGATCCGTTAGAGCAATAGAGGTACAGCCTGATAATAGAATAATTGTTGGTGGTAGTTTTACCACATTTAATGGCGAAATAGCAAGAAGAATTATAAGACTTGGTAGATCAACCTCCATACATCTACATCAGTGTATAGTGGAATCATTTGTTGAGAGAGAGTCAATAGTGAGTCTTTCCACTGATCTTACATCATCGGTATATTCTTATAACACACATATTGATAATGGGTATAGTGGGGTTTATATCTATGGTAATATAACAACTGATATGTTGGAGTCGGTTCCTTATCTCCAGATAAGGAATATGGAAATGGCAAGGCCACAGGATATTCAGATTCTTGTAAGGGATACTGATAAAAAAGTAAGATATATTAACGCAGAAGACCTTTTATCTGGTACTTTTTCTGGTGGTGGATCCGGGGCTCAGGGAATTCAAGGGGCTCAGGGACCATCAAGTGGAGGTTCTGGATCTCAAGGATTTCAAGGTGTGGCTGGATCTGGGGGACTCGATGCGAATGTTTATACATGGAGAATGGATAATAATACTGGACTAACACCAAGTGTCCAAGGATTCTTTTCTGTTTTTTATTCTGGTTGCCCATCAACTATAACAACTGGGTTTAACTACAGCTCAATAACAACAATAAAAATTCAAGATACGAGTGCCAATTCTATCAATCTAACACAGTTTTTGGATAAAGCTAATGTTGGATCGGTTCTATATTTTAGAAGACCCGATCAGGATTCGCCAAATATAAAGGAATGGTATTTTAATATAACAAGTAAAACATTTGTCCCTTCTGGTGGTGGATATTTACAACATTATAATCTTGGAGTTTCTATGATAGGCTCTCCAACAACGCCAATAAATGATTTCCAAACTGGATCTGCTTCAACAGATTATTATGTCGGATTTGATTTTATTGGGGCTATTGGAGTAACAGGAGTACAAGGACTCCAAGGTAGTCAGGGAAGGCAGGGATTTCAAGGATATCAGGGACATCAAGGGAGACAGGGATTCCAAGGCAGTCAGGGAGTTCAGGGATTCCAAGGCAGTCAGGGAAGACAGGGATTTACTGGGAATACAGGATCTCAGGGACCCGCCGGTGGTGGTACTGGAAATCAAGGTTTCCAAGGTTCCAAGGGAACGGCTGGGATAGGAAATACAGGTACTCAAGGTTTCCAAGGAGCTCAAGGCTTCCAAGGTCCTCCATCTGTGGCTCTAATATCATCAAATTCTGGTTATTTTATTCCAAATAAGACTGATTTATATATTGGTGGATCATTTTCTGGTTGGAACAGTGGTCAGTGGGATGTAATTATGGCTAGTGCATCAACTGATATTAAGAATTCGGATGTATCTTGTGGTGTTCCACTTCCAATAGATGTTCCAATAGATGCTAATATATCTATATGTGGTATTGCCTATTCAGAAAAGACAACCAGAGATATTTCTACTGTGGTTTGGATATTCTCATGTGATGCCACTAACACTAGTATACCAATTGAGAAGATAATGCCATACAATTCTTATCTATTTGAATCAAATGATACTGTTTGTTTTAGTGATTCTTTCACGGTAGTTGAGAAAATATTAGCTTGTAATACATACATTGTTGTTGGATTTGGTGCTGATTTGTCTGAGTCTAATATTATTAGATTCTCATATACCCTCCGTATAGAATTTTAATTGAGGAATGATAGGAATGTTTTTGACTCCTTTTCCCTTCTCTTTGATAGTCCACCGAACTTTTCAGAAGTTTTGAATTTCTTAATAAGTTCTCCTGCTTTTTCATATTCCCCTAACTTTATTCTTTTAACTATATCTGAATTTCTTAATCCCGATACTCCAGTATTGAAAGCTATTGATACTAGTGAATCAAACATATCTTGTGTTATTAGTACCACCTTACCCTCATCTTCCCATTGTTTGAAAATCCTTCTTACTCCATCTGCAGCCTCTTTTAGATCTGTCTTTAGTAGTTCATTGGACTCTATTTTGGATATTTCTTGTCCAACTTTATACTTTGATTTTGATATTGGTTCGGCGTGTCCCCAACCAACTGTTATCATACCATCTCCTAATTTATATGCTTTTGATGAATATCCCTCATGATCCCTAATCATATCCCACCCCCTTTGTGAGAGTTTCATCTCTGGGGCGTGTCCAAATCCTTTTTCTTTTAAAATGTCATCTATTGATTTTGATATTTCATTTTTTACCAAGTCTGAGTCTATTTCCCTTGAGATTTGCATAATATCCGATATTGGAAACAATATCAGAGATGATATTAAGAAGCTTCTAATTATTTTCATCCTTGATTTTGAATCAAGATTTCTTAACCTCTTTATAAGCAATTTGAATTTTTCTTTTAGATCAGAAAAACTCAACGCTTCGTTTATAGTAAACTCTTCAAATTTTTTTATATTTCTCATTCTGCTATTACAATTATTATAAATTGATCTGGTCCACATATTGACCATTCACAATCAAATTCTAACTTTATTCTATTCACGGCTCCAAAAAATTCAGACATCACATTTGCCATTTCTTGTGGGCTAAGATCAATTAGTGGTATCTCATTTTGAATTGAATAAAGCCCAATTCCATGTTGGTTATTTCTTATAACACCTGATCTTTTTCTACTAATCACAATAGCATATGAATTAAGATAATTATCACTATCCCCAGATAGAATTCCTAAATTGTTATGGGTGTCCTTTTTTATTCTGAAATATCTTGATTTTATCATTTTCATATCAAAATCCCAATCCTGAAGTGGTGATAGAACATCCTTAATAAATTCAATTTTGTCATTTGACTCTAGTATGGATTTGAACTTTTTCATATTCTATATATTGATAAAACAAAATGGGACTTTTTAATACCATTTATATGAGCAAGAAAAAATCATTTGAGTGTAGGCATAGTTTCACAGTATTTCCAAATGATCTAAACTTTGTGGGTACCCTTTTTGGTGGTAAGCTATTGGCTGAAATGGATATTGCCGCTGCTAAATTGGCTAGAAGGTTGGTCTATAATAATCCAGATGTTGATGGTTGTGTTACTGTATCCTCAGATGCTGAATTTATAAAACCAGCCTTCCAAGGAGATATAATAAAAATGGTTGTGAAGCTTAAGACTATTGGTAGATCTTCACTTGGTATGAGAATTCAAGTTGAGCGTGAGGATTTAAGGGGACATGTTGAATTAATAGCCACTGGTAATTTTACGTTTGTTTCCGTTAAGGATAAAAAATCAATGCCACACGGTGTTTCATTTAATGATGAGGTAATAACCGATTAGAATGAGCTACGAAACAGTTTCTGAGAAGAGGAAAAGATCACTTGATGGTCTACTTACTGATACCTCAGATATTATTGAACTAAATGAGACTGATTGCATTAATTATTTTAATACCCTTATACTTGATGATTTGAAAAAAAAAGTACCAGATCTAAATTGTTGGATTGCTGGCGGCGCGATAAGAGATTTTTTTATTCACGGTAGGCATCTCAATGATATTGATGTTTACTTTCCCGATCCTATGGAGTTTGCAAAACTCAGAAAACTTCTTTCCAAGAATTCAGGAGTTATTTACCAAAATATAAATTGCCAAAAGTATCATTTTTATAGAGAAAATAGTGATATTCATGCAATTGTTGATGGAATTGACCATCAATACCCAATTGTTGTGGATCTCATAAGGATTCATTCTATATCTCCTGAGGTAACAATCTCAAATTTTGATTTTACTATCTGCTCGGCTGCAATTCACAAGGATAGATTTATTTGTCATAGAAATTTTAAAGAGGATATTTCCGAAAGAAAATTATCACCAATAAATCCAAACCCACAGAGTATTTTTTACAGGTTCCAAAAGTTTAGTAAATTGGGGTTTACTATGTCTAGTGGGGATATTAAAATTTTGACAGAGAAATATATAAAGAATGACACTTGATCTAAATATCATTCAACATAATTATATTATTAGGATAGTTGTTTTTTCTATTTTTCTTCATAAAAACGACATTGGTGACAAGGATCTATTTGTTAGGAATGTTGAGAGATTTCTAATGTCTAAAATACCATCAATACTCTCAAGTTTTAGAATATCCTTTCCTCCAATATCAAAAGAGGATAGGAGATTGATGGTAATTGGTAAAATTCTATATGAAGATAAAAATTTACTTGATTTGATAGTTGTTAGCTTCTCAACACCACTTAAATCGGTAAATATTCAAATAGATATATCTGACGAGGAAAAGTGGGAAAATTTTCTTCTGGGTTAAAATTTAGTAAAAATTTTTAATATATACCAATATGAAGTACTTGCAGATTTTTAATAAATTCGTAAATTCAATTCTTCTAAATGAGGCAAATGTAATCTTCTCACCCGATTTTAAGAAGGTTCTTATGAAGATGAATCACCCACTCGCTGAAGAAATACTTAAATTTGAGGGCCAAGATAAACCAATTTCAAACAATTACTTTAATATCAAATCAGATGCGAATGATGTTATAACATTTATAACCGATAGAAAGCAAAAGGAACTCGCCGCTAAAGTTAATTGGGGTAAATATGAGTTGTCAAAGTTTGATCCACTAAATCCTAAAGTTGAGAATAAGAAATATTACGACAATCTTGGTATGGATTTACCAACTGAAATAAAACCTATACCTGTGGGAGAGATTGGGGAAGTTGAGAGAATGTGGACTAGTCCTTCAAGTGGTAAAGTTTGGTGTAAGTTTGTTCCCATAAATAAGGACTATGATCCCATAATGATCAATATGAATAATCTGAAAAAAATGTGGGATGATGACGTATTTTTCAAACAAAATAGACAGGATATAAAAATTGGTAGGGGACTTAGAAATCTACTTACTGGATTGGGTATAAAATTTGTAGATAAAGATATTGAAGAATTTGTCAATAAATGGAAAGCTACAATTGATAGAATTAATGATATTTTCTCCAATTTTGAAATTGTCTCTGGTCAAAAAATTGCATATTGGTATGATTTTAATAACTACTTTGATCAAGATAGAGGAACACTTGGTAATTCTTGTATGAGAGAAGTTGATTCAGAATTTTTTGATATCTATACTTCCAATAAAAACGTAGAGATGGTTATATACAAGTCCATTGATAACGAAGATAAAATTATGGGAAGGGCACTACTTTGGACATTTGATGATGGTAAGAAATTTATGGATAGGATATACACTACAAATGATTCGGATGTTGAGCTTTTTAGACAATTTGCTAAAGATAGAGGATTCTATTGCAAATACCAAAATAGTTCAACAACTAACTTAAGATCATTTTCTCCAGATGGTTCTGTAGTTGATCTCGGTGGTGTTGATATAACATTAACTAAGGAAATGCATGGTAGCTATCCATACCTTGATACATTTAAGTATTATAGTCCAAGAACTGGTATAATAACCAACGTTTCAAACAGAAGAGCTGGGTTCATAGAATTGCAATCAACGGATGGATATTATGATGGAGATCCCGATGAGGAAGAAAATATGATCTATGTTCCGTTTTATGGTAGGGAGATATCAGAAAATGAATTGATATACGTAGAGTGGTGTGATAGAAATCCATCAGGTAGGTTTTCGGATGGATATCGTTTTGAGGATGATTGTTTCTATTCAGGTTATTATGGTAAATGGGTATCAAATGATCTATCAGAAAAGATTGGTAAAAGATGTAGTGTTACGGATGAGTGGAGATTGGAGGAAGATTTAAAGAAGATCTATCACAAAGGACGAGGGTTGGACAGATACATAATTAGTAACTACCATGTTAGAGGAAATGATTATAGGATATCAAACTATCATGATATGTATATTCCTAATGACTTAGCTATTCAGGTCTATAGTGATAGTACAAGTCCTATTGATTGGAGGATAAAGGACGATGGATCTTATAAAGAGGTAGATGGCTTGGCAATTGATAAGGCATCTCTTATTAAAAAAGAAATTTCAAACGAATCTAAGAGACATATATCTAGATTCGTAGAATTCAAAAAATAAATATCAGAATGATCAAAAAGTTTAATGAATATGCAAGTGAAGAAATTGATAGAGGGGAGTGGCCTTCTGCTCCCGATTTAAAATCTTCACAGAATCTAACAGATAGAGAAAAAATTGAGACGATAAAAAATCTTTACATTGACTGTGAGGATGGAAGAATATCACCTGAGGATATGGTTTCTAAGTTAGGAAATATCTTAGATGTAAACAAATCGTTCCCGGGATCAACTAAAATGTAATTTATTTTTTAGACATTCAATAATTTCATAATATAATTACTAATGCCAAAAATTGAAATTGAGAGAAAATTTCTCCTTAAATCATTGCCTGTCATATCTCCCGATAGATCAATTTTAATTGACCAATTCTATTTAAAAAATTCAAAAGGAATTTGGGAAAGAGTTAGGAAGTGGGAGGTCGGTGAGGATACTAAGTACATCCACACAATAAAAAAATCAATTTCAAAATTAGAGAATATTGAGGATGAGACAGAAGTTTCTGAAGATTTTTATCTTCTTTTCAAGTCAAAATGTGAATCATCCAAAGATTCAAGATTCATTAAAAAGACAAGACATATTTTCCCACATGGTGAATTAATTTGGGAAATAGATGAATTTCATAATGACTATAAGCTCATAATTGGTGAAATTGAAATTCCTAAAAAGGACTACAAGTTACAAATACCAAAATATATTAAAGACCTGGTTCTGTTGGAGGTCTCTGGTATGAGTCAATTTTCTAATAGAAATTTATCGATCAGTATAAATTAAAAAGGAGGGAAATTTCCCTCCTTAGTTTAGCTCACGGGAGCCACATGCTTCACACGCATTACAAATATACAAATTATTATTTAATAATCAAATTTATTTATGATTTTGTTGCCTTTGGATAAATATTTTTTATCATCATCCATTTTAATATACCAAGAAAATGGACTACCACCTTCATAAAGATGTTTCCAATAGAATTCCTCACATTCCACCTCGTTATCAAAATCGTAGGTGAATTGTCCTTCAATTTTTCCTTCAATGTCTAATTCTCTCCAGAGTTCTATTTTTTTCACTTTTTAGAGTCGTAGGTTTTGTTAATAATTTTAAATGTGCCAGAAGAGTGATTTACAACCACCCCCTCAAATGGCTTATCCTCAATTTTATCAATCCCCTTGGAGTATTTTTGGACTAAATCGGGTGTCAAGATAACACCAGACTCAACAATGTCTACTATTGGTATCCCCATAGAAAAGGCAACATTGGGGAAATACAAATCCTCACCCCTTCGGTAGTATTTACGATCTTTAATATCCCAAACAGAAAACATCACCCAACCTTTTTTCATCTGAGAGTGTGGGTTATTACCACTTCCTTGAATACCAGCTCCATAAGATTCACCTCGGATCACTAGAGATTTTCCGACCTTTTTACAGAAGTCCACTAGCTTATTTTTGATGTTATACCTATCAACATGTTCGGTATATGGATTTACCGAGTCTAATTTTAGCTCTAGGTTCCTACCAAGAACACCAAACTCATCAGTTTCAATATTGTAGTAAAAAGAGCAAGATTGTCCATCAACCTTCAGAGTAAGGTCAACTTCCTCACCAAATGGAAGATCCGATTCAATGTTTTCAAATCTTTCTTCATCGGTTTTAGGAATGCCGAATGGAAGGAATCCCTTGGCTTTAAGGTCTTGTGGTAAAGGAGGATCCCAATGGTGGACTCCAATTTTTTCCCCAACATCATCGCCAATTCCAAACTCCCCAAGATTGTATGGCAGAATTTCCATGGGTACAACAATTCCTTCACTCCACTCTCCTCTGAGTTTAGCAGCTTTGATACGATTTGGAGAATATTTTCGATATCCCTCGGTCCAATTTTCAAGAGGAAGAACGCTGTCGGGTCGGATGTAGACAATCTTGTCACCCTCTTTATATAGACCCTTTTCAGTCACGCACTGGAATCCAAGAATCCTAACGAGATCAAGTCTATCAGCATTCGGATGTGATTTTACCTCAGAAATAATCTCAATTGTAGCATCTCTCATAATGCTAATATACATTATTTTTTCAATTTCAAAAATATTAAATTAAACCCAAATTTTAATTTTGATCCTTCTATTTTTTTACTTGATCCATGGAATCTAAATATCCTAAAATTTGAAACGTTCTCAATCCATTTAATAAATTCTGTTCTTCTGATTAGGTCTAAATTTGGACTTTCGCCTGAAAAACATAGTAGAATGCTTTTTAGATGCCCTTCTTCTAGTGATTCAATTTTTCTCCAATTATGGTTAACCGCTCCGAACCATATATCATCATTGTCAAGATCTAATTCAATATCTGTTAATATATCCAAAGAATGTGCAAATTCTTCAAATTTATTAAGGTCTTTCTCTTGTGGTTTATAGTAATTTATTAATTTAGTTGAAATTGTGTCATACTTTTGGGTCATCTTCTATTTCATTGAATAGTTCTGATATCTCTTCTAAACTTAGTTCTAATTTTATTTTTTCTCTTCTGGATCTACCTTTATTCCACCTTGACCACTCGGTCGCGTCAATTTTATCGTTTAGTTCACGTAGTTCTTTTTTATCAGCTTCAGTGAATGGTTCTTTTGTTACTAATTTCCTTCTTTTGAAACAAAGATCTTGGAAATATGGATATGGACATTCATCATCATCCTTTGACATAAATCCATCAAAGTAGATTTGATCCTCCATGTCAGACTCATGACTTCTAAATTCCTCTTGATCTTTAAATGATTTAAGATATTTCATGTCATATATATAAATCCTAATGACAATTTTTATGATGTCTAAAATCCTTTATTCCAATTATTAGACTGACGATACCCACAAGTCCCCAAAATCCAGTGATAATTGGATTGTGTAGAATGTGTTCAATATCCAATCCACCAGATACTAATAAGACAGATTGGACAAATTGAATAAGATGTAAAGCAGCATGAATCACATTCATGCCACCAAGTCCGATAAGAGCAATTTTAGTCCACTTGGTCATCATCAAGTTGAATTTCATTCAAAAAATCCTGATACATTACCATCATATCAATATATGTATCAACATCAAAATTCTCAGCGTTATTCACTGGATTGAATTCTTGGGGAGTGTTGGGGTTATTCATAGAACAAATATATGAAAAATTATAAACTTTTGGGTCAGGGTACATAAAATAATATGTAAGTATTCAAAAAATTTTGGCACGATTTTTGATAGGGTATAAATAAAAATAATAAAAAACATGAACAAAAATGTAATTCTCGGAATTGATTTGGGGACCACAAACTCTTGTCTTGCAATAGTTGAGGGTCAGGATCCTATTGTTATCACTAATAGTGAAGGAAAAAGAACAACTCCATCGGTTGTTGGTTTCACCGATTCTGATAGAAAAATTGGGGATCCAGCTAAGAGACAAGCTGTTACAAATCCTAAAAATACTGTATTCTCTATTAAGAGATTTATAGGTAAGGACTTCTCAAAGTGTGGGGATGACATTAAGTCAGTTCCATATAAAGTTGTTAAGACCGGAAATAATGTACCAGGTGTTGATATAAATGGTAAAATTTATACACCACAAGAAATTTCAGCTATGATTCTTCAGAAAATGAGGAAAACAGCTGAAGATTATTTAGGATTTGAAGTTAGTAGAGCGGTTATTACTGTTCCCGCTTATTTCGGTGATGCTGAAAGAACAGCAACAATTGAAGCTGGTGAAATCGCAGGTCTAAAAGTTGAAAGAATTATCAACGAACCAACTGCAGCAGCTCTTGCATATGGTTTAGATAAAAAAGATAAGGACTCAAAAATTCTAGTATTTGATACTGGTGGTGGTACCCACGATGTATCTGTTCTTGAAATTGGTGATGGTGTATTTGAGGTAAAATCAACTGATGGTGATGTTCACCTAGGTGGTGACGATTTTGATAATGAGATTATTAATTGGATGGTTTCCGAATTCAAATCTGAACACCAAATGGATCTGTCAAAAGACCCAATGGCTCTTCAGAGATTGAAAGATGCAGCTGAAAAGGCAAAAATTGAATTGAGCTCAACCACTGAGTCTGAAATCAATCTACCCTATATCACTTCTAAGGACAATATGCCACTACATTTTGTGAAGAAACTCACAAGGGCTCAATTTGATAAAATGACATCACATCTTGTAGAAAGAGCTATTAAGTGTGCTAAGAATGCCTTGAAGAGCGCTAATATATTAACATCAGAAATTGATGAGATTATTCTAGTTGGTGGTTCAACAAGAATTCCAGCTATTCAGGATGCAATTGAAAAGATGTTTGGTAAGAAGCCAAATAAATCAGTAAATCCTGATGAGGTAGTTGCAATTGGAGCCGCTATTCAGGGAGCTGTTCTTACTGGTGGAATTCAGGATGTTCTTCTTCTTGATGTAACTCCACTTTCACTTGGCATTGAAACAATGGGTGGTGTGTTTACTAAATTGATTGAGGCTAATACTACCATTCCAACTAAGAAGTCTGAGACATTCTCGACCGCCTCAGATAATCAACCATCGGTTGAAATCCATGTTCTTCAGGGTGAGAGGCCAATGGCTAGGGATAATAGGAGCCTAGGTAGATTCCACCTTGACGGCATTATGCCAGCCCCAAGAGGAATTCCTCAGATTGAAGTCACTCTAGACATTGACGCAAATGGTGTTCTATCAGTAAGTGCTAAGGATAATGCTACTGGTAAGGAAAATAAGATCCGAATTGAAGGCGGTTCTCAACTATCTAAGGACGAAATTGAGAGAATGAAAAAGGAGGCTGAGGAAAATGCTGAGGCTGATCGAATTGAAAAGGAAAAGATTGATAAGCTGAATATGGCTGATAACATGATTTTCCAAACTGAAAAACAAATCAAAGAATTTGATGAAAAGTTGACATCCGATGATAAGACTGAATTGGAATCTATCCTTAATGAACTTAGGGAATCACATAAGTCTGGAAGTGTTGACCAAATTGATGCACAATTGTCCAAATTGAGTGAGACTTGGTCAAGGATATCAACGAATCTATATTCTCAGACACAATCACAGGAATCGGGAACTGAACAATCACAGGATATACCTTACGAGGAAGTAAAGTGATACTAGATTTTAATGACAAAGACTCTCTTCTAATTGGAGAGTCTTTGTCATTAAAACTTTGGAGTGAAAATCTATATACTAATAAAATAAAATAATAATATTTTAAATGAGGATAAGTGTGCTACCAGAAGATCTTGTTAGAAGGTGTGTTTGGGATAATTATGTCTATTATATAATAGGGTCTGAGAAAGAGGGTGAAAGAATTCTCAAAGAAAATAAGGAATTTGAAATATCTGAAAGAGATGCCTTAATTATAGGATTATTGAAAGTCATTGAAACAGATAATCTTATACATAAGTTCAATGGTTATATTGTTGATCTTCTTACTAATAAGTCCATAAATGATAAAGGACAGGTTCTAATTAGAAAAAAGGTTATTGATGTTTCTGTTGATAAGTTTCTAGATAAATTTCCACCATATTGGGTACCGAATTTGGTCTATAAGAAGTCACTTGATGATCTAATATCTTATGTAGATAATTTCAAATCTGGTATAGCTGACTTGGAGATAATAAAAATAGAAGATAAGTTTGGCGTTTATGACTTTCTAAATTCAAATTCTATTAAAAAATTAATAACATTTAACTACTAATGGATACTGAAGAAAAAGAACAAAATACTGAAGAGATTATTAACCAAGATCCTGATTATAAGGATATGTATGTTAGACTCTATGCTGATATGGAAAATCTGAAAAAGAGATTAGCTAAAGAAAAAAACGATTCAGTAGAAAAAACAAAAATTAAAATGATTGAATCCATACTTGATATGGATAATGATATTTCTATTGCTCTAAAAAATATGAGTGGTGATATACCAGAGGGAGTCAATCTTATAGTTAAGAAGCTAAAAAATTTCCTTAAATCTCAGGGGATTGAGGAAATTTTGGTGGATAAATATGATTCTGATATACATGAGGTCATTTCCGTTATTGAAACTGGGGAGGAAAAAATTGTTGAAGTGGTTTCTAATGGATATAGAATGGGGGATAAAATCATAAGATTTCCAAAAATAATTATTTCAAAATGAATAACGGGGGATATTTCTCAATAGAAAGGAATGAAAATGGATTCTCTTTATATTGCATAAAGGATATGGAAGATGTGATGTCTGGTCATGTTTTTATCAAAAAGGAATGTGGTAATCTGTATAAGATGGATTCAATTAATGTTAATTTGGATTATGTAGATAGTATATCCAATAGCCTCTCAGAGGATGCCATCTATAATTATAATGACTTGATATGGGAAAGAATTTCTATATAATGGGCTGGAGTACCAGTTTGGACAAAAGCATTCCAGTTTTAGTGGATAGTAATTGCGTCAAGTATTGTGGGGGTCCTAAATTTAACACATATTCCGAATGTCTTTCATATATTATTAAATTGAACAGATCTTTTGATGAAAAAGTTGGTCGGTCTGATATTCGTGACAAAAGGATTAAAAAAATAGATACAATTTTATATGGGAAGTAATTGGATGTATTCAGTTGATAGACCTCTCAAGAAGAGTCTTTCTGAATTTGACTCAGATGAGTATTACTTTATAACCAACAGAAAATTCCTTAATCAGAAGAACTACACTGAAGAAATTGGATTAATGTTTTCTAAAATCATGAAGGAATCTATTAAGAACTCATCACATTATTTTGATGATACATTTTTCACCGATCCCCTCCCAGAAAAGGGAGAATCCGCTGAAATTTCTTCTCAAAATGGTGAGAATCTACTTTCTTTTATCATGCCAGCATTGCAAAACACATTTTCTAGATTCTATATAAATCCACCAAGTTTATTTTATTCAGTTGGATATAGCCAAAATGATGTGGAAGTAAAATATAAAAATCCAAGACTTCTAATATTTCAATCTTCGTTTGATGCTGACGAATTTCTGAAATTTCTATCTGAGAAACTTAAAAAGAATCTAAATATTTTAGATAATTTTAGTTACATAGACCACTATTCCAAAATTATTGATATAATAATTGATGATTATGTCTCTGGTAAGGTTAAATTTGTACAAGATATAAAAGACCTTAAATCAGAACTAAGATACTTAAAAATAAAAAAAGGACTCCAAATATGAAAGATTACTATAAAATACTTGAAGTTGATAGAGGGGCTTCACAAGATGATATTAAGAAGTCCTACCGAAAGCTTGCCATGAAATGGCATCCTGATAAAAATCCAGGCAATAAGGAAGCGGAAGATAGATTCAAAGAATGTGCTGAAGCATTTGAAGTTCTTTCTGATCCTGAAAAGCGAAGAAATTATGATCAATTCGGTTCATCTGGATCCAGGGGAAGTAATCCATTTAGTGGACATGGGTTCAATATGGACGATATATTCTCAAGATTTGGTGACATTTTTGGAGGTTTTGGTGGGTTTGGTGATGGTGGTAGATCTCAAAGAACAAGGCGAGGATCGGACCTAAGAGTCAAAGTTCAAGTTACTATCAATGATATAATCAATGGAGTTGACAAGAAAATAAAATATGTCAGGCAAGATGTCTGTAAAGATTGTTCTGGAAAAGGAGGGAAAGATTATTCAAAATGTAACCATTGTGGTGGATCTGGGAATAGGTCAATTACACAAGAGACTCCTTTTGGGGTGGTTAGGCAGATTGTGACATGTAGCAGTTGTCATGGTGAGGGTAATGTTATTAGGGATGTTTGTAAGTCATGTAGGGGGACTGGATCTACTCCAAATCAAGAGACGATTGATATAAGCATTCCAAAGGGTGCTGTTGATGGAACATATTTAAGGATCTCTGGTAGAGGTAACTTCATTAGAGATGGACAACCTGGTGATCTCCAGGTTATAGTTGAAGAGATACCAGATTCAAATTTTAAAAGGCAGGATAACAATCTAGTTTTTGATCATAAAATATCATTTATAGATGCTGTTCTTGGATGTGAGAATTCAATTAAAACACCACATGGTCAAGTTAACTTTACAGTTAAGCCAGGAACTAAACATTCCGATTCTATAAGGATTATGGGAAAGGGGGTTCCAGTCATAAATAGCTATATTGGAGATTTAATAATTAATATCTCAATTAATGTGCCAACAAATCTTTCCAATGAGGAAAGAGAGATACTAATGAAATTAAAATCCTTGAAAAATTTCCAATGAATTCCATCGGTCTATGTATGATTGTGAAGGATGAGTCCCATGTCATTGAAAGATGTCTCAACTCAGTAAAAAAGTTAATAGATTTTGTTTTAATACTTGATACAGGATCTTCCGATGGAACTCAGGATGTTATAAAAAATTGGCTAGATAGAAATGACATCCCGGGCGAAGTTATTCAATCTAATTGGGTTGATTTTGCTTTTAATAGAACAGAGGCGTTAAATAAGCTTAATGAATATCCAGTTGATTACGGTCTTATGATTGATGCGGATGAAATATTGGTGTTTAATGATAATTTTGACTGTGTTAAATTTAAGGAATCGCTTATCTTTGAATACTATATGATACAAACTAGGTCTGGGTCAAATTATTATAGACCACAATTGACTAAAAATAGATCTGGATTTAGGTATGAGGGTGTTGTTCATGAATTTTTAGTAATTGATGAGTCTAGAAGCTTTGATTATACTTATGGATTTTATAATATACCCATTCAAGACTCAAACCGGAATAGAAGTGGATCTAAGTTCAATAAAGATATTGAGATTTTAGAGAAGACTCTTTTGGATGATATTAGTGAGTATATGAGGTCTAGGTATACATTTTATCTCGCTCAGAGTTATAGAGATATTGGCAATTTTGAAATGGCTATAAAGAATTATTCATTCAGATCAAAAATGGGATTTTGGGGAGAGGAAGTCTTTATAAGTTTGTATAATATTGCAAACCTAAAGAGAATCTCTGGACATGATCAAAGTGAAGTGATTGGACTATATCTTGATTCATTTGAACACTCCCCACATAGGCTTGAACCAATACATTGGATTATTCAATTATTAAGAATATCAGGAAAAAATAATAGGGGATATATTTATGGGAAATATGCTATTGACAATTTAAGAGTTCCAGAAAATTCTCTTTTCGTTGAATCTTGGATATATGACTATGGCATTTTAGATGAATTTTCAATTTGTGCCTTCTATTCTGGTAGAAAAGATGAGTCAATTTGGGCTTGTAATAGACTTCTATCAGAGGGAAAGATTCCAGATCACTATGTTGATAGGATAAAAAATAATTTAGCATTTTGTAATGGTTAAAAATTTAGTTTCATATTTATACATTAGAGATCCCAATAATATTGAGGATTCTCTTGGTGTTAATTTAAGATGTATACAAAAGTATTATCATATATTTGATGGTATTAGGGTTATTTATATATCAACTGACTTTCAAATAAGTGAACCTCAGAAGGATGAGATCTTACGAAAAATTGGAATAAAAAGTGCTGAATTTGTTATAAATGATCCAGAGTCTAGGGAATCAAAATTTTTTATTGAACAAATTACAAAAATTAGAGACTTATCAATCCCAGATAGTATCACATTCTATCATCATAGCAAGGGAACTACATACGGTAATCCAAATGTGGATAAGTGGGCATCATCAATGTATTATTTTAACCTGAATGAGAAAAATCTAGACACTGTTGAAGGTCAATTTTCAAATGGTAAAATATTCGTTGGTACGTTTTTAGTTGATTTTCCATCTCCACCTTGGGTCTATTCTGATTGGCATTTTAGCGGAACCTTTTTTTGGTTTAGTAATTCTATTTTTAACGTTTCTGGGTGGGACAACTTTGATTTTGGTAGATTTTCTGTTGAATCTTACCCAGGTGAGAAGGTCTCAATAGATATGATGTATAATTTAAATGGACTATCAAATATGGGATGTGATTTGAGATATTCGTATTACTGGAGAGAAATTTTTCCTAATATAGTGGATTTTGAAGACCGTCAAGAAATAGATAACATTGTATATGGTAGAAAATACGACTATAAAAATTCTATATCAGAAAGAGAATCTGCTTGGATTGGTCATTATGACTTTGCCATAGATTTGGTTTTAACAATGAGACCAAAAGTTGTTGTTGAATTGGGTGTTGACTGGGGATTTTCTAGCTTTTCTTTCGCATTTCCAAAAATAGGTGATGTTTATGGAATTGATTGGTTTCAGGGAGATCCACATGCTGGATTTAGGGATACTAAGTATTATGTGGTTGATCTTCTGAAAAAACTAAAAGAGGAATACGGAGTTAATTTGAATATAATAAAGGGAGATTTTGGTGATATATCAACTATATGGTCGAGACCTGTAGATATTTTACATATAGATGGGTTTCATACATATGATGCTGTGTCAAGTGATTTTAAAAATTGGGAAAAGTTTCTAAGTGATGAATCGGTTGTACTTTTTCACGATGTTGAGTTATTTGAGGGTGTTAATAAGTTTTTTACTGAACTAGACGGATTTAAGTTAATTAGGAGTGGATCTTGTGGGCTTGGTTTATGGACAAA
>JACCDT010983002.1_pt1 | contig 30925 bp, 26 predicted proteins | sample 7446291 | NCBI WGS metagenome assembly JACCDT01 (sample SAMN15323446, study PRJNA562643) | freshwater metagenome | isolation source: river surface water | place: USA:Blue River Watershed | collected 2017-08-17
CCTTGGACGGGGCCGACATCAGCACCTTGCGCGCCCCCGCCGCCAGGTGGCGGGCGGCGCTGTCGTGGTCCAGAAACAGACCGGTCGACTCGAGCACCACGTCCACGCCCAGCTCGCCCCAGCGCAAGGCCCCCGGGTCGCGCTCGGCGCTCAGGCGGATGCGCCGGCCGTTGACGATCAGGGTGTGGCCCTCGACCGCGACCTCGCCGGCAAAACGGCCGTGCACGCTGTCGTACTGCAGCATATAGGCCAGGTAGTCGGGCTCGAGCAGGTCGTTGATGCCGACGATCTCGATGTCGTCAAAGTGCGCGACGGCCGCGCGAAACACCATGCGGCCGATACGGCCAAATCCGTTGATGCCCAGTCGAATGGGGGTGCTCATGCCTAGCTCCAAGCAAGCGCCCAGGCCAAGCGGTGGTCCGGGCAGGTTTCAAAGTTTCAGCTGATTATGAAACTTTGTTACCTGCCCGACCAGGGGGACATCCCCCAGCCCCGCGTTGTTCGGGTTACGTAACCCGCTGCGGGTTGCTGTTGCAGATCAGGCGCGGCGCTTGGCCGACACCACCCGGACCATCTCCAGGCACTGGCGGGCGTAACCCCACTCGTTGTCGTACCAGGCGACGATCTTCATGAACTGGCGGTCCAGGGCAATGCCCGCGGCCGCATCGAACACGCTGGCGCAGGGCTCGCCGCGGAAGTCGGTCGAGACGACCTTCTCGTCGGTGTAACCGAGCACGCCCTTGAGCGCGCCCTGGCTTTGCGCCCGCATCTCGGCGCAGACCTCGTCGTAGCTGGCCTCGCGCTCGAGCTCGATGGTCAGGTCAACCACCGAGACATCGCTGGTGGGCACGCGGAAGGACATGCCGGTGATCTTTTTGTTGAGCTCGGGGATCACCTTGCCCACCGCCTTGGCCGCGCCGGTGCTGCTGGGGATGATGTTCTCCAGGATGCCGCGCCCGCCGCGCCAGTCCTTGCCCGAGGTGCCGTCCACGGTTTTCTGGCTGGCGGTGGCCGCGTGCACGGTGGTCATCAGGCCACGCTTGATGCCCCACTTGTCATGCAGCACCTTGGCCACCGGGGCCAGGCAGTTGGTGGTGCACGAGGCGTTGGAGATGATGGCCTCACCGGCGTAACGCTGGTGGTTCACGCCGTACACAAACATCGGCACATTGTCCTTGGACGGGGCCGAGATCACGACCTTTTTGGCGCCTGCGGCCAGGTGCAGGCTGCTGGTGGCCTCGGTCAGGTAATGCCCGGTGCACTCGAGCACCACGTCCACGCCCATCTTGCCCCAGCGCAGGTTGTGCGCATCGCGCTCGTGCGAGAGGGCGATGCGGCGGCCATTGACGATCAGCGCATCGGCCTCGTGCTCGACCGTGCCATCAAAGCGACCGTGCACGCTGTCGTACTTGAGCATATAGGCCAGGTAGTCGCTGGCCTTGGGGTCGTTGATGCCGACGATCTCGATGTCCTGGTAGCCGTGCTTGAGCGCGGCGCGCAAGGCCAGACGGCCGATCCGGCCAAATCCGTTGATGCCCAGTCGAATGGTCATGGTGGAGCTCTAGAGGAAGTTACTAAACGGGTACGTAACCGGTGGATGGGCCGGGGCCCTGGTCGCTGGCCGCCAGTCTAGGCGGTCCAGCTTGCAGCAGCCTGTCCGCCGCTGCAGCCCCTCTGGTCCGGCCGGTGCCGGGCCTCAGCGCGCGAGCACCGCCTGCACGGTGGCGGCGACGTTCTCGGGCGTGAAGCCAAAGTGTTGGAACAGCACCGGGGCGGGCGCGGACTCACCGTAGGTGTCCAGGCCCACCACCGCGGCGCAGCCGTATTTCCACCAGCCGTCGGTGCTGCCCATCTCGACCGCCACGCGCGGCAGGCGCGCCGGCAGGACGGCCTGCTTGTAGTCGCTGTCCTGGCGGTCAAAGGTGGTGGTGCTGGGCATCGAGACCACGCGCACCGCGATGCGCTGGGCGGCCAGCTGGCGCTGGGCGGCCAGGGCCAGGTGCACCTCGGAGCCGGTGGCGATGATGACGGCTTGCGCCTTTTTCTTCAGGCCCACATCGGACGGCTCGGACAGCACATAGGCGCCGCGGCTGATGTCGCCCAGGTCGCCCAGATCGCGCTTGGGCAGGTAGGGCAGGTTCTGGCGCGAGAGCAGCAGCGCGCTGGGCTTGTTCGCCTGGCGCAGGGCCACGGCCCAGGCCACCGCCGTCTCGGCGGTGTCGGCGGGGCGCCAGACGTCCAGGTTGGGGATCAGGCGCAGGCTGGCGGCGTGCTCGACCGACTGGTGGGTCGGGCCGTCCTCGCCCAGGCCGATGGAGTCGTGCGTGAACACATGGACCACGCGCTGCTTCATCAGCGCCGCCATGCGGATGGCGTTGCGCGAGTAGTCGCTGAAGGTCAGGAAGGTGCCGCCGTAGGGGATGAAGCCGCCGTGCAGGGCCACGCCGTTCATGATGGCGGCCATGCCGAATTCGCGCACGCCGTAGTTGATGTGGCGGCCGATGCGACCGTCTTCGCCACGCACCACATCGCCAGCCAGGTCCATGCGCAGGCTGGGCGTGTGCGGGGTCTGGGTCAGGTTCGAGCCGGTCAGGTCGGCGCTGCCGCCCAGCAGCTCGGGCAGGGCCGCGGTGAAGTGGCCCAGGGCGATCTGGCTGGCCTTGCGGCTGGCCACGGTCTCGGCCTTCTCGTGTGCGGCCAGCACCGCGTCGACGGCCACCTGGTCAAAGGCGGCGGGCAGCTGGCCGGCCATGCGGCGCTTGAACTCGGCGGCCAGGTCGGGATGCGCCTTGGCGTAGGCGGCAAAGGCCTTGTCCCACTGCGCTTGCGCGGCCTTGCCACGCTTGCGCGCGTCCCAGGCGGTATAGACCTGCTGCGGCACCACAAAGGGCTCGTGCAACCAGCCCAGGGCTTCGCGGGTCAGGCGGATTTCCTCGGCGCCCAGCGGCTCGCCGTGCGCCTTGGCGGTGCCGGCGCGGTTGGGCGAGCCCTTGCCGATGGCGGTCTTGCAGACGATCAGCACCGGCTTGTCGGGGCTGGTGCGGGCGCTGGCAATGGCCTTGGAGACGGCCGCTGCATCGTGGCCGTCCACGGCGTCGATGACCTGCCAGCCGCAGGCGGCAAAGCGCTGCGGGGTGTTGTCGATGAACCAGGGCGCGACCTGGCCGTCGATCGAGATGCCGTTGTCGTCGTACAGCGCGATCAGCTTGTTGAGTTTCCAGGCGCCGGCCAGGGCCACGGCCTCGTGGCTGATGCCCTCCATCAGGCAGCCGTCGCCCAGGAAGACATAGGTGTGGTGGTCGACCACGGCGTGGCCGGGGCGGTTGAACTCGGCAGCGAGCAGCTTCTCGGCCAGCGCCATGCCCACCGCGTTGGTGATGCCCTGGCCCAGCGGGCCGGTGGTCGTCTCGACACCCGGGGTCACGCCCACTTCGGGGTGGCCGGCGGTCTTGCTGTGCAGCTGGCGGAAGTTCTTGAGCTCTTCGATCGGCAGGTCGTAGCCGCTCAGGTGCAAGAGCGCATAGATCAGCATCGAGCCATGGCCGTTGGAGAGCACAAAGCGGTCGCGGTTGGCCCAGTGCGGGTCGGCCGGGTTGTGGCGCAGGTGCTCACCCCAGAGGGCAACGGCCATGTCGGCCATGCCCATCGGCGCGCCCGGATGCCCCGAGTTGGCTTGTTGAACGGCGTCCATTGCGAGGGCGCGAATGGCATTCGCCATAAGGGTCGTGTTGGCCATGGGGGCGGGGCTCCGGGTTGCTGGGGAAAACCATGATTTTAAAGGAGAGCGGCAGCGCCCTCTGGCAAGATGGCGCCATGAGCTCCAAGTGCACCGCCATGTTGCTGGCCGCGGGGCGCGGTGAACGCCTGCGCCCGCTGACCGATCAGACCCCCAAACCCCTGCTGAATGTGCGCGGCATGCCGCTGATGCAATGGGCCATGCAAGACCTTCAACGCGGGGGGGTGCGGGACTTGCTCATCAACACCGCCTGGCTGGGCGAGCAGATCCCGGCGCGCTTGGGCGCCTCGCTGACGCACCCGGCGCTGCCGCCCATGGCCTTGCACTACAGCCACGAGGGCGCCGACTTTGGCCATGCCCTGGAAACGGCGGGCGGCATTGTGCGGGCTTTGCCGCGGCTGGCCGATGTGTTCTGGGTGGCCGCCGGCGATGTCTGGGCACCAGGCTTTGACTACCGCCTGGACGGGGCAAAGTCGCTGCTGGGGCCCACGGCCCTGGCGCACCTGTGGCTGGTGCCGCGCGCGGCGCACACGCCCGATGGTGACTTTGGTCTGGACGAGGCGGGGCGGGTGCTCAACTGCCCGGCCGGCGATCCCCGTCGACAGTGGACCTTCAGCACCATCGGCCTGTACCGCCGCGCCTTGTTCGAAGCCCCCCACCAGGCCTTGCCCCCAGGCAATCCTGCGGGCCAGGCCCTGCCCCTGGCGCCCTTGCTGCGCGCCGCCATGGACCAGGGCCTGGTGCGCGGCACGGTCTGGCGCGGCCCTTGGGTGGACGTGGGCACGCCCGAACGCCTGGCCGCGCTCAACGCAGGGGCTTGAGGCCCCCCCACACAAGACACCCGGCAAACGCGCTAACCTATGGCCTGACTTGCCGATTCCTTTGGCCCACCACACCCAGCACCCACCATGTCTTCCAGCGACCTGTCCCTTTACGCCCAGCGCCGTGCGCAGCTGGCGGCCCAGCTGGGCCCCGGCGGCCTGGCCATCGTGCCCACCGCCCCCGAGCGCCCACGCAACCGCGACAGCGATCACCTGTACCGGCACGACAGCTACTTCTACTACCTCACTGGCTTTACCGAGCCCAATGCCTGGCTGATCCTGACGGGCGAAGGCCAGGCCACGCTGCTGTGCCAGCCCAAGGACAAGGCGCGCGAGATCTGGGACGGGCTGCGCCTGGGCCCGGAGGCCGCGCCGCAAGCGCTGGGGGTGGACCAGGCCATGTCGGTGACCGAGCTCGACGCGCTGATGCCGCGCCTGCTCGAGAACCGCCAGACACTGTGGTTCCCCTTTGCCATCCACAGCGGGCTCGAGGCCCGCGTGGAGGGCTGGCTGCAGTCGGTGCGCGCACGGGTGCGCTACGGCGTGCTGTGCCCGGCGGTGCAGCGCGATCTGTGCACCCTGCTCGACGAGATGCGCCTGGTCAAGGACGCGCACGAGCTGGACATCATGCGCCGCGCCGCGCGCATCAGCGCCGGGGCCCATGTGCGCGCCATGCAACGCAGCGCCGCCATGCTGCGCGCGGGCCAGACCCTGCGCGAGTACCACCTGGACGCCGAGCTCCTGCACGAGTTCCGCCACCATGGCTCGCAAGCGCCCGCCTACGGCTCCATCGTCGCCGGTGGCGCAAATGCCTGCATCCTGCACTACCGCGCCGACAAGGCCTTGATTGCGGATGGGGACCTGGTGCTGATCGACGCCGGCTGCGAGCTCGACGGTTACGCCAGCGACATCACCCGCACCTTCCCGGCCAATGGTCGCTTCAGCGGCCCGCAGCGCGCGCTCTACGAGTTGGTGCTCGCCTCGCAGGATGCCGCCGTGGCCGCCACGCGGCCGGGGGCGCGCTTTACCGACCCGCACGAGGCCACGGTGAAGGTGCTGGCGCAAGGCCTGCTGGACCTGGGCCTGCTGCAGCGCGATCGCCACGGCAACGCCGAGGACGTGATCGCGCAGCGCCACTACTTCGATTTCTACATGCACCGCACCGGCCACTGGCTGGGCATGGACGTGCACGACTGCGGCAGCTATATCGAACCCTCGCAGGTGGGCCAGGTGAGCGAGCGGCGCGACCCGCTGAGCAACGAGCTGATCCTGGACCGCCCGAGCCGCATCCTGCGCCCCGGCATGGTGCTGACCATCGAGCCGGGCCTGTATGTGCGCCCGGCCGAAGGCGTGCCCGAGGCCTTCTGGAACCTGGGCATCCGCATCGAGGACGACGCGGTGGTGAGCGCCAACGGCTGCGAGCTGATCACCCGCGACGTGCCGGTCGACCCCGACGAGATCGAGGCCTTGATGCGCGCCTGATCCCGGCGTCTGTCGCCGCCGTGCAAGCGTGGATTGTTGCGTTTGGGTCAAAACCGCTTGCACTCTTTGCATGGGGACGCCCCCCCGGCCACCCCCCCTGCGCCACCTACAATGGCCCCACCAAGGCGCCCCGCACCCCGGGCGCGCCAGAACGCTGACACGGAGACCCCGATGAGCAACAAGCTCCAGGCCGAACAAAAGCGCAACCTGCTGCGCAAGGCCGCCCTCGAATACCACGAGTTCCCCACCCCCGGAAAAATCGCCATTGCCGCCACCAAGCAGTTGGTCAACCAGCACGATCTGGCACTGGCCTACTCGCCCGGCGTGGCCGCGCCCTGCGAGGAAATCGTCAAGGACCCGGCCGCGGCCTTCAAGTACACCAGCCGCGGCAACCTGGTGGGCGTGGTCACCAACGGCACCGCGGTGCTGGGCCTGGGCGACATCGGCGCGCTGGCCGGCAAGCCGGTGATGGAGGGCAAGGGCGTGCTCTTCAAGAAGTTCGCCGGCATCGATGTGTTCGACATCGAAATCGACGAGAAGGACCCCGACAAACTGGTCGAGATCATTGCCGCGCTCGAGCCGACCTTTGGCGGCATCAACCTTGAGGACATCAAGGCCCCGGACTGCTTCTACATCGAGCGCAAGCTGCGCGAGCGCATGAAGATCCCGGTCTTTCACGACGACCAGCACGGCACCGCCATCGTGGTGGGCGCGGCCATCCTGAACGGCCTGAAGGTGGTGGGCAAGCGGCCCGAAGACATCAAGCTCGTGACCTCGGGCGCCGGCGCGGCCGCGCTCGCCTGCCTGAACCTGCTGGTGCACCTGGGCATCCGGCGCGAGAACATCTGGGTCACCGACCTGGCGGGCGTGGTCTACGAAGGCCGCACCGAGTTGATGGACGCGGACAAGATCATTTACGCGCAGAAGACCTCGGCGCGCACCCTGGCCGAGGTGATCGAGGGCGCGGACGTGTTCCTGGGCCTCTCGGCCGGCGGCGTGCTCAAGGGCGAGATGGTGGCCAAGATGGCGGCCAAGCCGCTGATCCTGGCACTGGCCAACCCCAACCCCGAAATCCAGCCCGAGGACGTGAAGGCGGTGCGCGACGACGCCATCATGGCCACCGGTCGCTCGGACTACCCCAACCAGGTCAACAACGTCCTGTGCTTTCCCTACATCTTCCGCGGCGCCCTGGACAGCGGGGCCACCACCATCACCCTCGAGATGGAAGTGGCCGCGGTGCATGCGATTGCCGAGCTGGCGCAGGCCGAGCAAAGCGAGGTGGTGGCGGCGGCCTATGCCGGCCAGCCCCTGGCCTTTGGCCCCGAGTACCTGATCCCCAAGCCCTTTGATCCGCGCCTGATGATGAAGATCGCGCCGGCGGTGGCGCAGGCCGCGGTCGACAGCGGTGTGGCGCTGCGCCCGGTGACCGATCTGGACGCCTACCGCGAGCGACTGCAGGGCTTTGTGTACGCCTCGGGCACGACGATGAAGCCGATCTTCACCGCCGCCAAGCGCGCGCTGAAAAAGCGCGTGGCCTACAGCGAGGGCGAGGAAGAGCGCGTGCTGCGTGCGGCGCAAATCGTGGTCGACGAGGGCATTGCCCGCCCGACCCTGATCGGCCGCCCGGCGGTGATCGCCAAGCGCATCGAGAAGTTTGGCCTGCGCCTGCAAGAGGGCCTGGACTACGACGTGGTCAACGTCGAACAGGACGACCGCTACCGCGACTTCTGGCAGACCTACCACCGCATGACCGAGCGCAAGGGCGTGACCGAGTCGATTGCCCGCATCGAGATGCGCCGTCGCCTGTCGCTCATTGGCGCCATGCTGGTGCACAAGGGCCATGCCGACGGCCTGATTTGCGGCACCTGGGGCCACAACACCATGCACCTGACCTATATCGACCAGGTGATTGGCAAGCGCGCGGGCGTGACCACCTTTGCCGCCATGAACGGCCTGATGTTGCCCGGTCGCCAGATCTTCATTGTGGACACCCACGTCAATTACGACCCGAACGCCGAGCAACTGGCCGAGATCACCATCATGGCGGCCGAAGAGATGCGCCGCTTTGGCATCGAACCCAAGGCCGCCTTGCTCAGCCACTCCAACTTCGGCACCTCCAACCAGCCCAGCGCGGTCAAGATGCGCCAGGTGCTGGGCCTGCTGCAGGCGCAGGCGCCCTGGCTGGAGGTGGACGGCGAGATGCACGGCGACGTGGCCCTGGACGCGGCGGCGCGCCAGGGCATCATGCCGCACAGCGCCCTGGAGGGCAGCGCCAACCTGCTGGTCATGCCCAATATCGACGCGGCCAACATCGCCTACAACCTGCTCAAGACGGCGGCGGGCGGCAACATCGCCATTGGCCCGGTGCTCTTGGGTGCGGCCAAGCCGGTGCACATCCTGACCCCCAGCACGACGGTGCGCCGCATCGTCAACATGACCGCGCTGACGGTGGCCGACGCCAACGCCCAGCGCTGACCCGCCGGGTCGCCCGGCGCGGGCCCGCGCACGGCCCGACCATGCACCCCTGTCTGGCCGCCATCACCCTTGGGGTGGGGCGGCCAGATCGTTTTGCAGGCCGCAGCACCCGATATCCGGGTCAAATGCCTGTTTTTTGGGCAAGCACTTGCATTTTTGTGCACTTTGCCCCACACTACCGCCCTTGAGTTTTCCGGGTTTACCCGGATTTTCCGACCCACTTTCCAAAATTGACAGGCGAGGACGTGATGGTGTCTCTGCGTCGCCGCGTTGGCGTGTTGTGGCTCGTGGCCGGCCTGGTTTGCACCACTTTGGTGCAAGCGCGGCAGGACACCGCCCCGGCCAGCGCGACCACGGTGGCCGTCCGCGAATTGCCCAAGGAAGGCCAGGAAACCTACCGCCTGATCCACGCCGGCGGCCCTTTTCCTTACGAAAAGGACGGCAGCGTGTTCTTCAATCGGGAGCGCATCCTGCCGGCAGCGCCGCGCGGCCACTACCGTGAGTACACGGTGAAGACGCCGGGCTCGCGCGACCGGGGTGCCCGGCGCATTGTCTGTGGGGGTCAGGAAGTCCGCCGGCCCGAGGCCTGTTTTTACACCGCCGACCATTACGCGAGTTTTCGCCTGATCGTCGACGGTCGTTGAAGTTTGTTGTTGTATCCGACATTAGAAAGAAGACCGAGATGGAATCGCAGCAGCGTCCGAACACCGACCTCCCGCTCAAGGGGGTCCGGACCAACATCGTGCAATCGATCCGCGCCTACCGGGTGAGCGATTTGCAGGAAGCGGCCCAACAGCTGGGCCACCACTTCCTGTACGCCAACCTGGCCGACGCCCAGAGCAAACAGGACGTGCTGGACATGATCGGCGCGCAGTTCACCCTGCCCTCGCATTTTGGCAAGAACTTTGACGCCCTCTACGACTGCATGACCGACCCCCTGCACAAGTCGGGCCCGCAGCCGGGCTTTGTGGTGGTGCTCGAGCAGATCCCGACCAATGCCCGCTTTGACAAGGAAGCGCGCGAGCAGCTGCTCGACATCTTCCGCGACACGGCCGACTACTGGAACGACCGCAAGGTGCCGTTCCGCTGCTTCTACTCGTTCTCGGTGGCGCGTGCCACGCAAGCCGGCCAGCCGGTGCGCGAAGAAGCCGAAGCCGAGAGCCCCGAAGAGAAGATGCCGACCGACAAGCTGGTCGACGTCTCGCCGCTGGCGCTGCGCATGAGCAGCCCCTTCAACGCCGGCTACTGGCTCGCCGCCGCCTGATCCACAGGCCCTGACCCAGGGCCCCAGAGCCCGTCCTCGGACGGGCTTTTTCTTGGCCGCTTGCCCCCGCCCGCCACCAGGGCATCGACAAGGCAAGGGCTTCCCTGCATGATTTGCCCTTTTGGCACCTGACCCATGGCTGGCCTGCACATCACCGACATCGAAGCGGCCATCAACCACTGGCGGCGCAAGAACCCATCGCCCGACGGGGTGGCGCTGCCGCGCGAGCTGCGCGCCCTGGCCGAGGTCTATGCCCTGATGGTCTACTACCACGAGGACGAGGCCGACGAGTTTCGCCTGCCGCGCGCGGCCGCCGAGGCCTGGCAGGACTGGTACGCCAGCACCCCCGACACGCCCTGCATTGCGATCTGCTCGACCAGCCAGGGCGATGCCGATTGCAAGGGCTGCGGGCGCACCTTCGAGGAGGTGCAGATGTGGCCCGAGATGACCCCGGGCGAAAAGCGTGTGGTCTGGCGCCGCATCCAGCGCGAGGGCACGGCCTGGCGCTTTAACCGCTATGCCGAACGCGCCGCCGAAGCGCGCCAGGAAGCGCAGGCGGCCGCCCGCGCGCAGCCGCCGCTGCCCTTCGAGCCCAGCTGAGCGCGCCGGCGCTTATTTCCAGCGCTCGAGTTCGATGTGCACGCTGCCGCGTGCATCGCCCATGAGCAGGGCGCCGTCCTGGATCGTGGCCTGCAGCTGCATGCTGCGCTCGGCCATCTTGGCCAGCTGCCCCGAGGCCTCGCTGGGCACGCGCCAGACCTGCAGCTTGTCCATGCGCGCGAGCTTGCCCTGCATGCCGCGCCACCACACATCGGCCGAGTGGGCAAAGGCATAAAGGTGGACCGCGTCGGCGCGCTGGCAGGCCTTGAGGATGGGCCGCTCCTCGGGCTGACCCACCTCGATCCACAGCCGCACATCGCCGCGAAAATCCTTGAGCCACACATCCGGATCATCGGGGTCCGACAGGCCCGCGCCAAACGCGAGCGTGCCGTCGCCGCCGCAGACGTCCTGCAGCGCATGGGCGTTGAGCGCCAGGGCCAGCAGGCGCACCATCATGCGCTCGTCGGTCTCGCTGGGGTGGCGCGCCAGGGTCAGCGCGTGATCGGCGTAATAGCCGTGGTCAATGTCGGCCACCGAGAGGTTGGCCTTGAAGATGGTGGAGCGAAGGGCCACGTCGGGCCTTCAGACGCGGCGCGCCAGTTCGGCCGCCTTGCCCACATAGCCCGCGGGCGTGAGGGCCAGCAGGCGCTGGCGATCGGCCTCGGGAATGTCCAGGCGGCGCACCAGCGCATGCAAGGCCTCGGCGCTGACGGTCTTGCCGCGCGTGGCCTCTTTGAGCATCTCGTAGGCGCCTTGCACCCCGTGGCGGCGCATCACCGTCTGGATGGGCTCGGCCAGCACCTCCCAGGCCTGGTCCAGGTCGGCGGCCAGGGCCTCGGTGTTGAGCTCGAGCTTGCCCAGGCCGGTGGCCAGCGAGGCGTGCGCCAGCACGGCATAGCCCAGGGCCACGCCCATGTTGCGCAGCACCGTGGAGTCGGTCAGGTCGCGCTGCCAACGGCTGATGGGCAGCTTCTCCGAGAGGTGGCGCAGCAGCGCGTTGGCCAGGCCCAGATTGCCCTCGGCGTTCTCGAAGTCGATCGGGTTGACCTTGTGCGGCATGGTCGAGGAGCCGATCTCGCCGGCCTTGGTGCGCTGGCGGAAGTAGCCCAGCGACACATAGCCCCAGATGTCGCGCGAGAGGTCGATCAGGATGGTGTTGCTGCGCGCCACGGCATCGAACAGCTCGGCCATGTAGTCGTGCGGCTCGATCTGGATGCTGTAGGGCTGGAACTGCAGGCCCAGGCCCCATTGCGCCGGCACCGGGCCGTCTGCGGGCAGGGCCGGGGTTTCGACCACGCGGCGCGCAAAGCCCTCCCAGTCCACCTCGGGCCAGGCGCTCAGGTGGGCGTTGTAATTGCCCACCGCGCCGTTCATCTTGCCGCGCATGGGCACGCGCGCGATTTGCTCGCGCACGGCCTGCAGGCGCCAGACCACATTGGCCAGTTCCTTGCCCACGGTGGTGGGGCTGGCGGTCTGGCCGTGGGTGCGGCTGAGCATGGGCACCTCGGCGTGCGTGTGCGCCATGCCGCGCAGGGTCTGGATCAGGCCATCCAGGCCGGGCAGCAGCACCGCATCGCGCGCGGCCTGCAGCTGCAGGGCGTGGCTGGTGTTGTTGATGTCCTCGCTGGTGCAGGCAAAGTGCACAAACTCGGCCGCGCGCTCGAGCTCGGGATGGCCGGCAAAACGCGACTTGATCCAGTACTCGACGGCCTTGACGTCGTGGTTGGTGGTTTTCTCGAAGGCCTTGATGGCCTCGCCGTCGGCGACCGAGAAATCGCGCACGAGCTGCGCCAGGTGCGCGCGCGCCGGCGCCGACAGGGGCGGGAATTCGGCAAAGCCCTGCTCGGACAGCGCCACAAACCAGGCGATCTCGACCTCGACGCGGCGGTGCATGTAGCCGAGCTCGCTCATCAGCGGGCGCAGGCGTTCGAGCTTGGCGGCGTAGCGGCCATCCAGGGGCGAGAGGGCAGAGATCGGGGATAGGGACATCCCCCGATTGTAGGCGGGCGACCACCCCCACCCCCCATGAGGGCGGCCGCCTTGCCCTAGAATGCACCGAACACAGCTGTATTGGGAAGCGCTTCATGAAGTTGATCGGATCGGCGACCAGCCCCTATGTGCGCAAGGTGCGCATTGTTCTGGCCGAGAAAAAACTCGAGTGTGAATTCGTGACCGAGGACGTCTGGTCGGCCGACACGCGCATGGCCCAGACCAATCCGCTTGGCAAGGTGCCCGCGCTGGTGATGGAGGGCGGCGAGGTCATCCACGACTCGCGCGTGATCGTCGAATACCTGGACGCCCTCTCGCCGGTGGGCAAGCTGATCCCGGGCACCGGGCGCGAGCGCGCCGAGGTCAAGACCTGGGAGGCGCTGGCCGACGGGGTGCTGGATGCGAGCGTGCTGGCGCGCCTGGAGGCCACCTGGGGCGGGCGCAGCGAGGCCCAGCGCAGCCCCGCCTGGATCGAGCGCCAGCTTGGCAAGGTCGACGCCGCCCTGCTGGCCATGGCCCGTGGCCTGGGCGACCGCCCCTGGCTGCACGGCATCCACATGAGCCTGGCCGACATTGCGGTCGGCTGCGCGCTGGGCTATCTGGACTTCCGCTTCCCGCAAGTGCCCTGGCGCGAGCGGCATCCCCAGCTGGCGCAATACCAGTCGCGGCTGATGCAGCGCCAGAGCTTTGTCGACACCCAGCCCTGAGGGCCGCAGCGCTCAGGCGCGCAGCTGCCTCTTGAGCCAGCGCATGAGCGCGCCGATCAGCGGCAGGTGCTCGTAGAGCTCCTCGGCCGCGTCCCAGTAGTCGCGGTGCAGCAGCACCTGGCCCTGCGCGTTGAACACCAGCTGGCTGGCGCCCCGGATGGTGTGCGGCGTGCCCGCGCGACCCCGCGCAAAATGAAAATCCCAGGTCAAAAAAGCCTGCTCGCCCTCGAGCACCTGCTGCGTGACGACAAAGCGCGGCTGCTGCAGGGTCTGGAACATGTGGGCAAAGATGCGCTCGATGGCCGGCCAGCCCTGAACCTCGTTGAAGGGGTCCTTGAAGCGCGCATCGGGCGCATAGCAGCGCGCCATCTGCGCCAGGTTGTCGGGCGCGAGCTGTTCGTAAGCGCGCACCAGGGCCTGCAGGGCAGCGCGGTGGGTGTCGGGGGCCATGGTTGAGGACATCGGTGGGTGGGGGCTCAAAGCCCGGTCATGCGGCGCACCAGCGGCAGGCTCCAGCGATAAGGCAGCAGGCGCAAGGCCTGCAACCAGAACGTGAAGCGCCGCGGGAACTGGATGTTGAATTGTCCACGCGCCCAGCCCCGCAACATCGCCCGCGCCGCCTCGGGCGGCTGCATCAGGGCGGGCATGGCAAAGGCGTTGCCGGCGGTCAAGGGGGTGGCGACAAAGCCCGGGTGGATCACGCTCACGCCGATGCCGCGCGGCTGAAGATCCAGCCACAGCACCTCGGCCAGGTGGGTGAGCGCGGCCTTGGTCGGGCCATAGGCCAGGCTTTGCGGCAGGCCATGCCAGCCGGCCACGCTGCTGACCAGGCTCAGGTGGCCGTGGCCCTGGCGCAGCAAAATGGGCAGCACCGCATCAAGCAGGCGCAGCGCGCCGCGGTAGTTGATGTCGTCATGGCGCAGCAGCTCGGTCAGGTCCAGCTCGTCGGCGCGCATGGGCTGGTAGTGACCGGCGCAATAGAGCACCAGGTCGAGCGGGCCTTCGGCGGCCAGCGCTTGCGCGGCCGTGGCCAGCGCCTGCGGCGAGCTCACGTCCACCGCGCGCCAGCGCACCTGCGGGTCGGCTTGCGACCAGGCCAGCACCTCGCGCGGGGCACGCGCCGACAGGGTCACGATGGCCCCGGCCTCGCGCAGCGCGCGGGCACAGGCCAGGCCAATGCCCGACGAGGCCCCGACGAGCCACACGCGTTTGCCCTGCCAATCGGTCAGGCGTGGATTGAGTGACATCAAGGCCTCCCAGGCAAGGGGCTGGCGCGGCGGAAGGACAGGGTCACCTCGCCCAGCGTCACACCGAGCTTGCTCATGCGGGCGCGGTTGAGCAGGACCTCGCGGTCCATCAGGTACATCCAGTCGTCAAACTCGACCTCCCAGACGCGGCCCTCGATCGGCAGGGCCATGGTGTAGCGCCAACGCAGGGCATTGCCGCTGGTCTGGCCCTCGGCCTGGCCCACCACATCGTCGGCGCGGCCGATGTAGCGTCCGCCAGGCAGGGCCTGCAGGCGCCAGATGCGGCGCTGGCGCTCGCCGTCGCTGTAGTCAAAGTGCTCGTCAAGGACGCCCTGATCGCCCTGCCAGCTGGCGTCGATGCGCACCGTGAAGCGTCGCCGGACCTGGCCAAAGCGGTCGGTGAAGATCCCCCAGGCGTCCACCCGGCCATTGAAATACTCGCGCAGGTCCAGCAGCGGGCGCTCGCGCGCCAGGTCTTCGACCTGCGGGCCGGCGCAGCCGGTCTGGGTGAGCGGCAACAAGGCCGCGCCGGACCAGAGGGCCAGGCGGCGCAGGCTGGCGCGGCGGTCGGCACTCACAGGTGAAGCGGTGGTGTGGGTCATGGGGTCTCCCGTTGAGGCAGCGGTTCAAACGTCCACAGGCGCGTGCGCAGCAGCAGGGCGGCGCCCAGCTTGAGGCCGCACGGCAGCAGGGCATAGGCCAGGGTCAGGGCATGCAGGGCAGCGGGGTCCTGGCGCCCCGGGGCATAGCCCCAGGCGGCCAGCAGGGGCAAGGCCAGGCCGGCGGCCAGGGCCAGGTTGAGTTTGGTCACCAGCTGCCACCAGCCCATGTAGGTGGCGGCCTGCGCCGGGTGGCCGGCGGCGGCAATGCCCTGGTTGAGCCAGGCCCCGGGCACCGTCAGGTCGGCCCCCAGGGCCAGGCCGGTGGCCAAGCAGATCAGCGCAAAGGCCAGCTGGTCGCCCGCGCCCAGGGTGCTGGCGCCCACAAAGGCCAGCACCGACAGGCCCATGCCCGCCCACCAGGTGCGCGCCAGGCCCACGCGGGCCAGCACGCGCAGCCACAGCGGCAGGGACAGGGCGGCGGCCACAAAGTACAGGCCCAGAAAGAGCGGCACCTGGGTGGGGGCGGCCTGCAAGCGGTCTTGCACAAAAAACAACACCAGGGTGGCCGGCACCGCGCTGGCCAGGCCATTGCACAGGTAGACCAGCAGCAAACGGCGGAACCAGGGCTGTGTCCAGGGCAGCCAGAACGCCGCCGGCGCGTCGGGGGTGGTCGCTCGAGCCGCCGTGGCGTCTGCGGCCCGCTGCCAGGCCCAGAGGCCGCCCATCAGGCCCAGGGCCAGGGCCAGCGTCGCCCAGGTCCAGCCGGCCAGGGCTGGCAAAGCGCTGGCCAAGAGCACGCCCAAGAGGGCCCAGCCCTCGCGCGCGGCCACCCAGCGGCTTTGCGCCAGGGCCCCGTCGCCCTGGCGCGCGGCCCAGGCCTGGTGCACGATGGCCAGGGCGCTGTAGGCCAGCTGGCACAGCATCAGCATCAGGGCCAACCAGGCCATGAGCGCCAGCGGCGCCAGCTCGGGTGCAAAGAACAGGCCAGCAAAGCCCCCCAACACCGCCAAGGCCAGCAGCGACAGCGCCAGGCGCTGCCGCAGCGGGGGGCCCTGCAAGAGGCGATCGCCCCAGCGGCCCAGCCAGGGGTCGATCAGGGCGTCCAGGCAACGCGTGCCCAGCAGCAAGAGGCCCAGCCAGGCCAGCGGCAGCGCGCCGCTGCGCGCATGGTGATCGGGCAGCTGCACATACAGCGGCAGGGCCACAAAGGCCAGCGGCAAGCCGAGCAGGCCGTAGCGCAAGGTCTGGGCGCGGCTGGGCAGGGGGGTCGCGCTCATGTCAGGCCCTGCAGCAAGCCGGTGCGCAGCGCCGGGGCGCGGGTGCGCGGGTCCAGCCAGATGCCAAAAAAGCGCGGCCCAAACGCCGGGTCCTGCACCGCGCCCAGGGGGCGCTCGTTGTGCCAGAAGGTGGTGGGCTGGCCCGGCTGCAAGCGCCCGGCCAGGCGGTCGCCCGACTGCACGTCGGGAAACAGCGCCTGCATGCTGCTGCGCCAGTCCTGCGTCTGCGCCGGGGTCAGGGGGGACAGCTGCTGCATCTCCTGGATCGAGCGGCGCGCAATGTCGGCGCCCGCAAAGGCACGCAAGTAGCGCAGCTCCAGCACCAAGGGGTGCTGGGCAAAGGCCTCGGGCCGAAAGTCCGGCAAGGCCCACAAGCGGGCGTCGTAAATGGCCAGGCCCCAGACGGTCAGGCGCACCGGCGCGCTGACGCGGGCCCCCGGCAGGCGCGCCTCGGGGTCCAGGCGCCCGGCCTGGGCCGGTGGCGCGAGCAAGCTGGCCGCCAGGGTGCCGGCCAGGGCGCCCAGGCAGGCGCGGCGGGCGGGCTCAGGCCGGGCGGGTGAGGGTGAACTGAACGACATCGATGCTGCCGTCGTCAAAACCGGCCTCGCAATAGGCCAGATAAAAACTCCACAGGCGCACGAAACGCTCGTCAAAGCCGAGCTGGCGCACCTGCTCGATTTGCGCCACAAAGCCGTCGCGCCAGCGGCGCAGGGTCTCGGCGTAATCGGCGCCAAAGGCAAAGCGGTCGACCACCTGCAGGCCCGCGGCCTCGGCCTGCTGGCAAAACACCTGCGGGCTCGGCAGGCAGCCGCCTGGGAACACGTATTGCTGGATGAAGTCGGTCGAGTCGATGTAGCGCTCGAACAGGTCGTCGCGGATGACGATGCTTTGCACGCAGGCGCGACCGCCCGGCTTGAGCAGGCGCGCCAGCTGTCCGAAATAGGTGGGCCAGTACTCGCGCCCGACGGCCTCGACCATCTCGATCGAGACGATGGCGTCGTAGGGGCCGTCCTGGATGTCGCGGTAGTCCTGCAGGCGCAGGTCCGATTGCTCGGACAGGCCGGCCCATTTCATGCGCGCACGGGCAAAGGCCAGCTGCTCGGTCGAGAGGGTCACACCGGTCAGGTGCGCGCCCATTTCCTGCGCCGCCAGCTCGGCCACCGCGCCCCAGCCGCAGCCGATCTCGAGCACGCGGTCGCCCGCCTGCACACCGGCCATGCGCAGCGCGCGGCGCATCTTGGCCTGTTGCGCCTGCACCAGGTCGCCATCGAGCTGGCCCTCGAACCAGGCCGAGGAGTAGTTCATGCTCGGGTCAAGAAACAACTCGTAGAAGGCATTGCCCAGGTCGTAGTGCGCATGGATGTTGCGCCGGCTGTTGCGCCGGGTGTTGCGACGCAGCAGGTGGCGCAGGCGGTAGGCCAGGCGCCCAAACCAGTGGCCGTGGATCAGGGCGTCGAGCTCGCGCCGGTTGGCCAGGCCCACGCGCAGCACCTCGGTCAGCTGCGGGGTGCTCCAGTGGCCCGCCAGGTAGCTCTCGGCCAGGCCGATGTCGCCCGAACGCAAGAGCTGCTGGAACACCGACCAGTCGTGCACCTGCACATGCGCATGCGGGCCCGGGCCGCTGCTCTGGCCCAGCACATGCTCGGCCCCATCGGGGGTCTGCAGCACCAGGCTGCCGTGCGGGATGCGCTGGAGCAGGCGCAGGATGCGGCGGGCGGCGGCGGGCATGGGGCCGGCGGCACGGCCGCCGCTGCGGGGCAAAGTGGTGTCCATGGTCAACTCGTGAGGGAATCGGGAGGAATGTGGGGGGCCGAGCGCGTCACCAGCGCCGTGGGCGGTTCGGGCTTGCGCCAGAAGGGCACGCGCTTGCACCACAGGCGCAGCGCATGCCAGTGAATGCGCAGCACCACCGCCAGGCTCAGCAGCGGGTGGCGCCAGGCGGCGCGGCGCAAGGCCTCGGGGGTGGCGGGCTCGAGCGTGCCGCTCCAGCTGGTCAGGATCAGGGGGCCGGCATCGTCGTCGTGCGTCACGCGGGCCACGATGCGGCCATGCGGGTGGGCGGCATCGGGGGCGCTGCGCAAAAACCGGAAGCGGTACTGGCCCTCGACACGGCAAAACGGCGACACATGAAAGACCTTGCGCGCCACCAGCTCCTGGCCGTAACGCGGCTGGTCCAGCAGGTAGGCATGGCGCTCGCCAAAGGTGTTGTTGACCTCGGCCACGATGGCCGCCAGCGTGCCGTCGGCCCGCTCGCAGTACCAGAAGCTCACCGGCTTGAAGCGATGGCCCCACAGGCGCGGATAGGTCTGCAACCAGATCTCGCCATCGGCATCGTGGATGCCCTCGGCGGCCAGCAGCGCCTGCATCCAGCCCAGGGCGCCACCTTGCGCCGGGCCGCGCCCGTCGCCATGGTCGGCATCGGCAAAGGACCACCAGCCCAGGCGATTGATGGGCAAGGCGGCCTGCGCAGCCTCGCGCTGCAGGCGGCGCATGGGCAAAAGCAAAAAACCGGTGGGGTAGGCAAAGGCATGGTGCGCCGGGCGCAGCCGGGTGTGGCGCACCTGGCCGTGCGCCAACAAAACCCCTGCGCTGCCCCGCTCGCTCATGCCGTGGCGGTGGGCGCAAAGGCGCCGCTGTGGATCTGCTTGAGCAAGGCCGCGCCCGCTTGCAGACCGGCCTTGAGGCCGTCTTCGTGGAAACCGTAACCGCACCAGGCGCCGGCGTACCAGGTGTTGCGCTCGCCCTGCAGGGCCGGCAACTGGTCCTGCGCGTCGATGGCGGCCAGGTCAAACACCGGGTGCTCGTAGCGCATCTCCTGGATCACCTGCGCGGGGTCGATCGGGCGCACCGGGTTGAGCGAGACCATCACCGCCTGCGAAAACGGCAAGGGCTGGAGCTGGTTGAGCCAGTAGTGCAGGCACACGCGCGCCGACTCGGTGCCGTCGTCGGGCGAGCGCTCGTAGTTCCAGGCCGCCCAGGCCTGGCGCTGCGGCGGCATGACCGAAGCGTCGGTGTGCAGCACCGCCCGGTTGGGCTGGTAGCGGATGGCGCCCAGCACGCGCTGCTCGGCCGCGCTGGGCTCGCGCAGCAGGGCCAGGGCCTGGTCGCTGTGCGTGGCCAGCACCACGCGGTCAAAGACCTCGCTGCGGCCGTCGGTGATGATGCGCACGCCTTGCGCCGGATCGGCCGAGCGCTCGATCAGGCGCACCGGGGTGTTCAGGCGCGCATCGGGCACGCGGGCCACGATTTTCTGCACATAGTCGCGCGCGCCACCGGGCACGCTGAACCACTGCGGGCGCTGGGTGATCTGCAGCAGGCCATGGTTGTGGCAAAAGCGGATCATGGTGGCCACCGGAAACTGCAGCATCTGGTCCGTCGGGCAGCTCCAGATGCAGCCGAGCATGGGCAGGAAATAGCCGTCGCGAAAGGCCGGGCCAAAGCGGTGCTGCAGCAGAAAATCGGCCAGCGGCTGGCGCAGCGCCTGCTCCTGACCGGCGCGGGCAATGCGGGTGCACAGGGCGTTAAAGCGCACGATGTCGGCCAGCATGCGCCAGAACGTGGGGCGCCAGAGGTTGGCGCGCTGGGCAAACAGGCCCGAGAGGTTGGTGCCGCTCCAGACCAGGGCCGGCGCGCGGGCGCTGGCGGGCACCTGCACCGAGAACGACATGTCGCTGGGCACCGAGGGCACGCGCAATTGCTCGAACAGGTTCAGCAAATTGGGGTAGGTGCGCTCGTTGAAGACCAGAAAGCCGGTGTCCACGCCCCAGGTGCGCGGGCCTTGCGGGGTGGGCAAGGTCACGTCCACCGTGTGGGTGTGGCCGCCAAAATAATCGCCCGCCTCGAACAGGGTCAGGTCGGCGTGCTCATGCAGGGTGTGCGCCGCCGCCAGGCCGGAGATGCCCGAGCCGACGATGGCCACGCGCATGCGCCGGCTCATGGGGGGCTCCGGCGGAACGCCGCCGGCACCGGTTCGGCCAGGCTTTTCTCAATGGCCGACACCATGCCGCGGCTGTTGGGCGCGGTCATGCTGTTGTAGCTGTCGACCACCCGGCCGTCACGGCCAATCAGGTATTTGTAGAAGTTCCAGCGCACAGGGGTGCCGCTTTGCGCGGCCAGTTGACGAAACAGGGGAATGGCCTTGCTGCCGCTCACATGCGAGGCCACGAACATCGGAAAGCGCACGCCAAAGGTGCTCTCGCAAAACTCGGCAATTTCTTTGTTGCTGCCCTTTTCCTGGGCAAAGTCATTGGACGGGAACCCCAGCACCACCAGGCCGCGCTCGCGGTAGCGGCTGTGCAAGGCCTCCAGGCCCTGGTACTGGCCGGTAAAGCCGCAAAAACTGGCGGTGTTGACGACCAACACCACCTGTCCGGCGTACTGGCAAAGGTTCTGCGGCTTCTCGTCCTGCAAGCGGGCAATGGTGTGCTGCAGCAGGGGCGGGCAGGCGGGCGCCTCGGGCGCGGTCTGGGCTTGGGCAGGCGCCGCCAGCCCGATCGCGGACAGGGCCAGGAGCCAGCATTTGACGATGAGGTTCGACATTTGCCCTCTTAGATTCAATTTGTGACTGATCAGTTTAAACTCCCGTTTTGACATTGTCATCCCCCTGCTTGCTGGAGGTTATTCATGGCCCGATCGTCCCCGCCGTCCAACGGTTTTCGCGGCAACAAACAGGGCTTGCCCAGCAAGCCCTGCGCCGCCTGCGGCCGCCCCATGACCTGGCGCAAGCGCTGGGCCGCCACCTGGGAGACGGTCAAATACTGCAGCGATCGCTGCCGCCAGGCGCGGGGCCCACGCGGCGCCGACGCCGCATGAGGGCCGCGCCCCGCCGGCTGGTCCTGATCCTGGGCGATCAGCTGGCGCACGACCACCCCGGATTGGCCAGCTTTGACCCGGCGCAAGACCGGGTGCTGATGATCGAGGCGCCAGGGGAAGCGGTGCGCGACGGCACCCAAGGCAGCGGTCTGTGGTCCCACAAAGCGCGGATCGTGCTGTGTCTGAGTGCCATGCGGCACTTTGCCCACACGATTAAAGCACGAGAGTGGCCACTCACCTACTTTCCACTGGAGCGGGACGGCCCCGCCAGCTTGTGCGCCCGCCTGGCCGAGGTGCTGGCCCGCCTGGCCCCGCAGGAACTGGTGCTGATGGCCGTGGGCGACTGGGCCCTGGCGCAAGACCTGGCGGCCACCGCGCAGGCCGCCGGGGTGCCCCTGACCTGGCTGGACGATCCGCACGAATGGTGCTCGCGGCAGGACTTTGCCCGCTGGGCCAAGGGCCGGCGCCAGCTGCGCATGGAGGACTTTTACCGCCACATGCGCCGGCGCACGCAGGTGCTGATGGACGGTCAAGCGCCCGTCGGGGGCCGCTGGAACTTTGACGCCGACAACCGCAAGGGCTTTGGCCGCCAAGGCCCGGGCGTGGTGCCCCCGCCGCCCCGCTTTGCGCCCGACGCCATCACGCAAGAGGTGATGCGCCTGGTGCAAACGCATTTTGCCGACCACCCCGGCTCGCTGGCGCACTTTGCCTGGCCGGTCACGCGCGAGCAGGCGCTGGCCGCGCTGCAGGATTTTGTGCAGCACCGGCTGGCGTCCTTTGGGCCCTGGCAGGACGCCATGTGGACCGACCTGCCGTTTGGCTGGCATGCGCTGCTGGCCAGCAGCCTGAACCTGCACCTGCTGGACCCGCGCGAGGTGGTCGCCGCCGCGCTGGCGGCCTGGCGCGCGCAGGACCTGCCCCTGGCCAGCGTGGAGGGCTTTGTGCGCCAGGTGCTGGGCTGGCGCGAGTTTGTGCGCGGCGTGTACTGGCTCGACATGCCCGGCATGGCGCAGGCCAATGCCCTGGACCACCAGCGCCCGCTGCCCCCCTGGTACTGGGACGGGCGCAGCCGCATGGCCTGCATGCGCGCGGCCATCGGGCAGACGCTGGCGCACGGCTATGCGCACCACATCCAGCGCCTGATGATCACCGGCCAATTTGCCCTGCTGGCGCAGGTGCAGCCACAGGCGCTCAGCCGCTGGTACCGCTCGGTGTATGTGGATGCCCTGGAGTGGGTGGAGATGCCCAACACCCTGGGCATGGCCCTGCACGCTACCGGCGCGCGCATGACCAGCAAGCCGTATGTGGCCAGCGGCCAGTATGTGGCGCGCATGAGCAATTACTGCCAGGGCTGCGCCTACCAAAGCGCGCTGCGCAGCGGCCCGCAGGCCTGCCCGATGACGGTGCTTTACTGGGCCTACCTGCTGCGCCACGAGGCCACCCTGGCGGGCAATCCGCGCATGTCGCTGGTGCTGGCGGGGCTCAAGAAAATGGGCGAGGACGAACGCCGCGCCATCTTGGCGCAGGCCGACGCCTTGCTGGCGCAAGACGATCTGGGCCAGGGCCTGCCGGCGGCGGCAGAACCGGCCAGCCTGTGGGATGATTCAGCCCCTAAGATTGTGTGACCCGGCCTGTTTGGGCCATGTTTTGGAGCGCCCCATGGTGGACAACGGACGTTTGCAAATCCCCTCGATGAAAGACCGCTGCTCGGCCGCCGAATGGCAGGCCCGGGTTGACCTGGCCGCCTGCTACCGGCTGGTGGACCTGTACGGCATGTCGGACATGATGGCCAACCACATCTCGATGCGCGTGCCCGACGAGGAGGGCGCCTTCCTGATCAACGCCTACGGCATGATGTACGAGGAGATCACGGCCTCGAGCCTGATCAAGATCGATGTGCACGGCAACATCCTGGCCAAGCCCGACTTTGGCGCGCTCAACTACGGCATCAACCGCGCCGGCTATGTGATCCACAGCGCGGTGCACGAGGCGCGCCCCGAAGTGGGCTGCGTGATCCACACCCACAGCTGGGCCTCGATGGCGGTGTCGGCCCTGGCGTGCGGGCTGCTGCCCATCACCCAGACCTCGATGCGCTTTCTGAAGATTGGCTACCACGACTACCAGGGCGTGGTGCTGTCCGAGGACGAGAAGGCCTCGCTGGTGGCCGATCTGGGCGACGGCGAAGCGCTGATGCTGCGCAACCACGGCGCGCTGGTGGTGGGCCGCACCGTGGGCGAAGCGTTCAACTGGATGCACCGGCTGGAGCTGTCCTGCCGCACCCAGCTGGCGGCCATGGCCTGCCAGTCGCCGCTGGTCTCGGTGCCGCCGCCGGTGCTGGAAGAGACCTGGAACAACTACCAGCCCGGCACCCGCCGGCCCTATGGCCAGATGGAGTGGCCGGCGCTGCTGCGCAAGCTCGACCGCCTGGACCCGGGCTACAAAACCTGAGGCCCGGCCCATGCGCCAGACCCTCCGTTTGCTGATGTCGCAGCACGCGCTGGATGCCACGGCCGCCGAGCGCGCGGCCTTTGACGCCGAGCACGCCAGCTCACACACCTTGGAGTGGGTGAGCATCGAGGCGGCGCTGGCGGCGCAGCGGCGCGACCTGGACGCGGCCTTCATCTCGCGCGAGGTGACCGGCGCCTCGACCAAGCACGAAATTCACCCCGAGCTGCAAGCGGTGTACGACCTGCTGCTGGCCAACCAGGGCCTGCGCTGGGTGCACATCCACTCGGCCGGCGCCGATCGCGCGGTCTATGTGGCGCTCAAGGCGCGCGGTGTGCAGATCAGCACCTCCTCGGGCGCCAATGCCCCGGTGGTGGCCGCCAGCGCCCTGGCGGGCATGCTGGCGCTGGCGCGGCGTCTGCCGCTGCTGTGGCGCGAGCAACAGGCACGCGCCTGGATCCCGCTCATGGGCCCGGGCCGCATGCCGCGCGACCTGCCGGGGCAGACGGTGTGCGTGATCGGCTGGGGGCCCATTGGCCAGCAGCTGGCGCGCCTGGTCAAGGCCCTCGACATGCGGGTGATCGCGGTGCGCACGCAAGCCCGACCCGACGAGGACGGGGTGCGCATGGTGGGCTTTGCGCAGCTGCACGAGGCGCTGGCGCAAAGCGACTGGCTGGTGCTGGCCTGCCCCCTGACCGCGCAGACCCAGCAGCTCATTGGCGCGCGCGAGCTGCGGGCCATGCCCGCGGGCGCGCACCTGATCAACGTGGCGCGCGGCGAATGCGTGCGCCAGGACGAGCTGTGCGAGGTGCTGCAATCGGGCCACCTGGGCGGCGCCTACCTGGACGTGTTTGCGCACGAGCCGCTGCCGCAAGACTCCCCGCTGTGGTCCATGCCGCAGGTGCTGGTCACGCCGCACGCGGCCGGCCATTCGGACGGCAACGAGGGCCGCGTGCAGGCCATGTTCTGGCAGGGCCTGCGCCGCTGGCTGCAAGGCGGCGCATAAGAACGCGCGCGGTGGCCGCAAGCGGCCAGCGCGGCAACGGGCTCAGCGGCGGGCAGCCGTCAAGCGCCGCCAGAGGCGGGCGCTCCACTGGGCCAGGTCGTCGAGGTAGGTGAACACCACCGGCACCACCAGCAGGCTCAGCACCGTGCTGGTGATCAGGCCACCAATCACCGCAATCGCCATCGGCGAGCGAAAGCTCGCGTCGGCCGTGCCCCAGCCGATGGCAATCGGCAGCATGCCCGCGCCCATGGCAATGGTGGTCATGATGATGGGGCGGGCCCGTTTGTGGCAGGCGTCCATCAGCGCGTCCCAGCGGCTCATGGGCGGCACCGCGGGGGTGTCGCCATGCGCGGGCTTGCCGCGTCGCGCCTCGATGGCGTATTCGACCAGCAGGATCGAGTTCTTGGTCGCAATGCCCATCAGCATGATCAAGCCGATCAGCGAGGGCATGGAAAAACTCTTTTGCGCCAGCAGCAGGCCCACAAAGGCGCCACCGAGCGACAGCGGCAGCGCCGCCAGGATGGTGATCGGGTGCAAAAAGCCCTTGAAGAGCAGCACCAGCACGATGTAGATGCACAGCACGCCAATGCCCATGGCCAGGGCAAAGCTGGCAAAGAGCTCGCCCATCACCTCGGCGTCGCCGATCTCGACCACCTTCACGCCGGCGGGCAGCTGCTGCAAGGCCGGCAGCTTGGCCACTTTTTCGGTGACCTCGCCCAGGGGCTGGCCCGAGAGCTCGATCTCGAAGTTGATGTTGCGCTGGCGGTCGTAGCGGTCGATCACCGCCGGGCCGCCGGTGATCTGCACGCTGGCCACCTGGCCGAGCATGACCGGGCCGCGCGCGCCGGGCACCATCAGGCGCTCGAGCGTGGCCAGGTCCTCGCGCGCGTCCTGGTGCAGGCGCACCACAATCGGCACCTGGCGCTGCGACAGGTTCAGCTTGGGCAGCTGGGCGTCGTAGTCGCCCAGGGTGGCCACGCGCAAGGTGTCGGCCATGGCGGCACTGGTCACGCCCAGATCGGCCGCGCGCGCAAAGTCCGGTCGCACCGACACCTCGGGCCGCACCAGGCTGGCGGTCGAGGCGATCTGGCCCAGGCCCTCGATGGTGCGCAGGTCGCGGTCCACCGCCAGCGCCGCCTCTTGCAGCGCCCGCGGGTCCTCGCCGGTCAGCACCAGCACGTATTTCTCGCCCGAGCCGCCCAAGCCCACCTTGCTGCGCACGCCCGGCACCTCGGCCAGCACCTGGCGGATCTCCTGCTCGATCAGCTGTTTGCGCGGGCGCTCGCCGCGCGGGCTGAGCTGGATCGTCAAGGTGGCCTTGCGCGCCTCGGCGGCGCCGCCACCCGCAAACGGATCGGTGCCGGCGCTGCCGCCCCCAATCGTGGTGTAGACGGTGCGCACATGGTCCACCTTGGCCAGGCGCTGGCGCGCCGCCTCGGCGCTTTGCAGGGTCTGGCTGAGCGTGCTGCCCGGCGGCAGCTCCAGATAGACCTGGGTCTGCGAGTTGTCATCGGGCGGGATGAAGCCCGTGGGCAGCAGCGGGATCAGCGCCACCGAGCCAAAGAAGAACAGCGTCGCGCCGATCATGGTGACCAGGCGATGGCGGGTGCACCAGGTGACCCAGCGCATGTAGTGGCGCAGCCACATCGGGTCGCGCTCGGTGTGCGCCACGATGGGCTTGAGCATGTACGCCGCCATCATGGGCGTGAGCATGCGCGCCACCACCAGCGAGGCAAACACCGCCAGCGCCGCGGTCCAGCCAAACTGCTTGAAGAACTTGCCGGCAATGCCGCTCATGAAGGCCGTGGGCAGAAACACCGCCACCAGGGTGAAGGTGGTGGCAATCACCGCCATGCCGATCTCGTCGGCCGCCTCCATCGCCGCCTGGTAAGGGGTCTTGCCCATGCGCAGGTGGCGCACAATGTTCTCGACCTCGACGATGGCATCGTCCACCAAAATGCCCACCACCAGCGACAGCGCCAGCAGGGTCACGACGTTGATCGAAAAACCCAGCCAGGCCATGCCCACAAAGGCCGGGATCATCGACAGGGGCAGGGCCACGGCCGACACAAAGGTGGCGCGCCAGTCGCGCAGGAACATCCACACCACCAGCACCGCCAGAATCGCCCCTTCGTAGAGCAGCTTGAGCGAGCCCTCGTACTCTTCCTCGACCGGGGTCACAAAATCAAAGGACTCGGTGATCTCGATATCGGGCCGGTCAGCGCGGATCTGGGTGAGCATCTGGCGCACCTGGCGGCCCACCTCGACCTCGCTCTCGCCGCGGCTGCGCACCACCTCAAAGCCCACCACCGGGCGCCCGTCGAGCAGGGCCGCCGAGCGCTGCTCGGCCAGGGTGTCCTGCACATCGGCCACGTCCGACAAACGAATGCGCGCGCCGCGCGAGGTGGCCAGCTCGATCTGGCCGATCTGCGCGGCCGTGTCCACGGTGGCCAGCAGGCGCACCGGTTGCTCGCCGGTGCCCATGTCCATGCGGCCGCCCGAAGCCTCCTGCTGCACCTGGCGCAGCTGGCGCGAAACCTCGGCGGCGGTGATGCCCAGCGACTGCAGACGCACCGGATCGAGCGCGATGCGCACCTCGCGGCTGACGCCGCCCACGCGGTTGACAGCGCCCACGCCCTTGATGGCCAGCAGCTTGCGCGTGAGGTCGTTGTCGACCCACCAGGACAGGGCCTCGTCGTCCATGCGCGCCGAGCGCACGGTGTAGGCCAGCACCGGGGTGCCCGCCAGGTTGATCTTCTGCACAATGGGCTCGCGCAGGTCGCCGGGCAGATCACCCCGCGCGGTCTGCACCGCCGAGCGCACCTCGTCGAGCGCCTCCTGCACCGGTTTTTCCAGGCGGAACTCGCCGGTGATGATCACCACCCCGTCCTGCACCTTGGTGTAGATGTGCTTGAGGCCTTGCAGGGGCGCGATGGCGTTTTCCAGCTTGCGCGCCACATCGGTCTCGAGCTGCGAGGGCGAGGCTCCGGGCAGGCTGGCGGTGACGCTGATGGTGGGCAGGTCCAGATCGGGGAAGTTCTGCACCTTCATGGCGCGGTAGCCGATGACGCCGGCCAGCGTCAGCAGCACAAACACCATCAGCGACGCAATCGGGTTGCGGATGGACCAGGCGGAAACATTCATGTTGCGATCCGTCAGACAAAGGGGCTGATCGGCCCGGGCTTAGGGCGTGACCACGCGCACGCGGTCACCCTGATTGAGAAAGGCGCCACCACTGGCCACCACCCGCGCCCCGGACGCCAGGCCCGAGAGGATTTCCATCTGCCCCTGCACCAGGCGGCCGGTCTGGACCTTGCGCTGGGCCACGCGGTCGCCCTCGGTCAGCTCGTAGACGTAGCTAAAGCCCTCGCGCACCACCACCGCCGATTGCGGCAGCGTCATGGCCTGCGACTGGCCCAGCTGCAACTCGCCGCGCACATAGGTGCCCACCCGCACCGCCGGGTGCTGGCCCTTGAGGTCCACATAGACCAGCGCGTTGCGGCTGGCCGGATCGAGCGTGGGCGCGACCATGCGCACCTGGCCCGTCATCTGGCCCCCGCCCGGGGCCTGCACCGTCACGCTGGCACCGACCCGGATGCGCGGCAGCTCGGCCGCGGTCACCTCGGCGCGCCACTCCAGGCGCCCCTGGCGAATCAGGCGAAAGAGTTCGGCACCGGGGCCCGGCACCTGGCCCACCGAGGTCAGGCGCGCCGAGATGATGCCGTCGTCGGGGGCGCGCACCTCGGCCTGCGCCAGGCGCAGCTGGTGCAGATCGGCCTGCGCCCGCAGGGACTGCACGCGCGCGGCCGCCTGCGCCTCGCTGGCCACCGCCTGGCTCAGCTGGGCGGTGCTGAAAAAGCCCTGCTGCTGCAGGCTGCGCGCCCGCTCGGCCTGGGCCCGCGCCTCTTGCGCCAGGGCCTGCGCCTCGGCCAGGCTCGCCTGGGCCTGGGCCAGCTCGGCGCGCAGCGTGTCCGCTTGCATCAGCGCCAGCACCTGGCCGCGCTTGACCGCATCGCCCACATTGACCCGCACCTCGCGCAGGGCCAGGCCGTTGATCTCGGCGCCAATCACCGCCTCCTGCCAGGCCTGGACGGTGCCGGTGGCCGGCAGCGTCAGGGGCAGGGTCTGGGTGCGTGGCTGCACCAGGGTGACCGACAGCACAGGGCGTGCGGTGGGGGTCGAGGCCGCCGGGGCCGGGGCGGTCTGCGCCAGCACCGGGCCGGCCAGGGCACAGCACAGGGCCACGCCCGTCCAGTTGGCGCGCCAGCGGCGCTGCATCGTGTGGACCATGGTCATCAGAACTCCGCAATATGAGGCCCGTGGCATGACGCGCAGGGCCGAGAGGCAAAACAACAAGTGTAGCGGCGCAAGCACAAGCCGTGCCGGGCCGAGGGCTCAGGCGGGAGCGGTCACCATCACGGCCGCCCACAAGCGGCGCACCGCCGCCTGTTCGTCGGCCAGGGCATCGGCCGGCCACTGGGTCGGCTCCTCGTTCAGGCGCGCGCGGTGCTGGGCACGGCGCAGCGCCCGGTAGGCATCGGCGGCGGCATGGCCCACGCCAGCGGGCAAAAGGCCCAGCTGTTCGGCGCGCTGGAGCAGGGCGATGTTGCCCACGTTGTCGACCAGACCCGGGTGCGTGGCCGAATGCGCCAGCACCAGGAACTGCACCGCGAACTCGACGTCGACCATGCCGCCCACGCTGTGCTTGAGGTCAAAGTGATGGGGCGGCACCAGGTGGGCGCTGCGCACGCGCTCGCGCATGGCCACGATTTCCGCGCGCAGGCTCTGCGCGTCGCGCGGGGCCGCCAGCACCGCCTGGCGCACGCGGTCAAAGGGCGCGCGCAAGGCCTCGTCGCCCATCACAAAGCGCGCCCGCGTCATGGCCTGGTGCTCCCAGGTCCAGGCGGTGTTGCTGCCGCGTTGCTGCTGGTAATCGGCATAGGCCGCAAACTCGGTCACCAGCAGGCCGGCGTTGCCGTTGGGGCGCAAGGCGGTGTCAATCTCGAACAGATCGCCTTGCCCGGTCTTGACGGTCAGCCAGTTGATCAGCTTGCGCACAAACGTGGCGTAAATCTCTTGCGCACGCTCGTGGGGGTCCTGGTAGACAAACACGATGTCGAGGTCGCTGCCATACCCCAGCTCCTTGCCGCCCAGTTTGCCGTAGCCGATGATGGCCAAGGCCGGCGTGTCGCGGTGCCGGGTCTTCAGTCGCTCCCAGCACCACTGCGCGGTCACGCGCAGGACCGCATCGGCCAAGGCGCTCAGGTCGTCGGCCACCTGCTCAACGCTCAGCACGCCCTCGACATCGCGCGCCAGGGTGCGGAACTGCTCGGCATGGTGGGCGCGGCGCAAGAGGTCGAGCAGGCTCTCCTCGTCGTCCTCGCCGGTGCGCTGCAGGGCACGGCGGCGCGAGGCCAGCTCGGCCTCGAACTCCTGCGCGTCAAAGCGGCTTTGGAACAGGTTGCCGCCCGCCAGCTCGTCGATCACCCCAGGGTGCTGGAGCAAATAGCGCGCCGGCCAGCGCGCCGCGCCCAGCAGGCGCAGCAGGCGCTGGTGCACCGAGGGGCGCTCGAGCAGCAGGGCCAGGTAGCTTTCGCGGCGCAGCAGCGGCTCGATCCAGTCGAGCATGCGGCGCACCGCCTCGTCGTCGGTCTCGCCTGCGGCCAGCCACTGAGAGGTGCGCTGCAGCAGGCGCTGCAAGCGGCCACGCGCGTCTTCGCGCAAGGACTGCACGCGCGGGGTGGCCAGCAGGGTCAGCACGCGCTCGCCCAGCTCGCCCGAAAAGCCTTCGGCCTGGCCGCTGACCTCGCGGGTCTTGCCGCCGCAGCCGCGGCACTCGCGGTCGCCGCCCAGCAAGCTGTCAAACTCGTGCGCCACTGTCTCGCGGTGGCGGTCCAGCTCGGCCAGAAATTCGCGCACCCCGGGCAGGCCCATGGTGCGGGCCAGGTAGGCCAGATCGGCATCGTCGGTGGGCAGCACATGGGTTTGCTGGTCATCGAGGTACTGGATGCGGTGCTCGACGTTGCGCAAAAAGGTGTAGGCCTGCGCCAGCGCCAGCGCGGTCGCCTCGGGCATCAGGCCGGCGCGCGCCACGCGCTGCAAGGCATCGAGGGTGGAGCGGGTGCGCAGCTCGGGGAACTGACCGCCACGCACCACCTGCAAGAGCTGCACGATGAACTCGATCTCGCGGATGCCCCCGCGCGAGAGCTTGATGTCGTTGGCACGCTCGGGATGGCCGGCGCTGCGTTTGGCCGAGTGCTCACGGATTTGCCGGTGCAGCACACGCAGGGCCTCGAAGACGTTGTAGTCCAGGTATCGGCGGAACACAAAGGGCAGCACCACCTGGCGCAGGGCCAGGGCCGAGCCGTCGCGCTTGGCCCGCTGCGGCGCCACCACGCGGCTCTTCATCCAGGCAAAGCGCTCCCATTCACGGCCCTGCACCAGCAGGTACTGCTCCAGGGC
>JACCDT010020555.1_pt1 | contig 30895 bp, 39 predicted proteins | sample 7446291 | NCBI WGS metagenome assembly JACCDT01 (sample SAMN15323446, study PRJNA562643) | freshwater metagenome | isolation source: river surface water | place: USA:Blue River Watershed | collected 2017-08-17
CGGCTCCTCGGCTGTCATGCGCTCGATCATCGCCAGCGCGATGTCGATCACCTTGGCGCACGCCTTCTCAGAAGGGCTGTTCATCGTCGATCCTCTCCTCGCTGGTAAAGCGATGCCCGCGGCGCATGTTGCACGCCAGGGCCGTCAGCAGTTCGTGGTCGGAGCCGGCGCAGCGTCGGGCCAGCTCGATCAGGTCGTACAGCCCGAGGAAGATCGGGCCGTCGTGGCGCAGCACGGCGGAGCCGTGGCGGGTGATCTCGGCGTGTCCGCCGTCTTCGAGCACGATGCGCTCGGGTTGCACGACGCGGAAGCTCATCAGAACGGCTCCTCGCCCGTTTCCAGCTTCTCCATGTACTGGCGCACGCTGATGTCCAGCGCACGGGCGTCGGGCGCCGAGTCGCTGATCTTGCGCAGGTCCGCCAGCACTGCGCCCTTCGTCGTCAGCTCGTCGGTCGGCTGCTTACTGGTGAGCGTCATGCCGCTGTAGCTGTAGCTCACCTTCAGGTCGTAGCCCTCCAGTGCCTTCAGCACGGGCAGCAGGGAGCCCAGGTCTTCGGCCTCGATCACGAGCTTCACTGCGCGTCCTCCAGCCGAAAGACCAGCTCCAGCTCGTCTTCATGCCAAGGGCCTCGGTAGAAGCCGGCGCCCGCCAGGTAGTACTGGCGCTCGCCCTTCGGGTTGGTGCGGATGTCGACCACGGTGCCGGTGCGGCCTGCCTGGTCGCCGATCACCGTGATCCGCACTCGGTCGTTGCGGTTGAACATGGGTCGTACCTCCTGTCCCCGTCTGATTCCGGGCGGAAGGGCACCACCGTGGCGGTGCCCCACCGTTCGGCGTCACACGTCGTAGACGCTGTGGCCCTCACCGATCTTGCGCAGCGCCTCGGGCACGCTCAGGCCCGACTCGGGCGACCAGCCACCGTTGAACAGGTAGCCCGCGACCTCCCGGTCCAGGCCGAGCAGCGTGGCCCCGGCCCGCACGAAGTCCTTGTAGCCCGCGGTGCGCTGGGCGAGGCTTTGCAGCCAGTCGAGCGGCGACACGTTGATCTCGCCGTCGCTGTACTGGATGAAGCCGTAGCGCTCGGCCCGAGCGACCGACAGCAGGCCCTGCTCCTTCGCCGTCAGCACGATGGCCCACCCGGCGATGCAGTGCTCGGTGCCGCACAGGTGCTCCAGCTTGTCGAGCTTGGCGTCGGCCTCCTCCGCCGACTGGCAGTAGACGGAGTCGTCGGAGAAGCACGCCCAATCGCCCTGGTAGTAGGCGTCGGGCTCCATCTCGATCACGTCAGCGATCTTGTTGAACAGTTCCTGGTTCACGGTCATCTTGCGTACCTCCTGGTATGGGGTCGATCAGGTCGAGCGGTCGTTGGTCGGTCAGTAGTGCGTACACGGACACGAGGAAACCGGCCGTTGCCGTGCCGGCGATGGTGGCCACGAGGAAGCCACCGAGGACCACGAGCAGGTCGTGGATCACGCCACCGCCTGGCATTGCCACTCGGCCGGCGTCGCGTCGTCCACCTCGAAGATGAGCAGGCGGTCGAGCGAGATACTGTCCGGTACGGTGTACACCTTCGGCCCTTGGGTCAGGTCGGCGGTGTGCTCGGGCCACAACAGGAGCGTGGTCTGGCGGGTGTAGCCGCCGTCGCGGTTGGGCATCCACGCGATGCGCACCGAATGGCGCCGGTCGTCGGTCGGCTCGAAGTGAACGGTCAGGTGCTCGGCGTCAGCGAAGCGCTGCCACTCGTCGGGTGCGGCGAGCATGGCGTTGCGCATGTCGGCGGCCGCCTCGGCGCGGGTGTCGTAGCGCACGCTCATCGCTCGGGCCCCTCGTCGTGTGCGGCTTGGTCGGCTTCTGCCCGAGCGGAAGCATCGCGCCTGGCCGCCTGCCGGGCGCGCCTTGCGGCCTTCGCCTCGACGATCGAGTCCTCCAAGGCTTGGGCGGCCAGGTGGGCGGCCAGCCGCCGTTCCCAACGGAGCACGGCCGAGCCGTTGGCGCTGGGGGCGGTGGAGCGGTGGGAGCCGTCCGCGTGGTGCAGGTCGGCGTCACCGCGTCGAAGGTGCGTCATGGCGTCACCGGATCCAGTAGGTCACGCCGTCGAAGTCGATGGCGGTGTAGTCGGTCTGGAGTTCCTCAGCCGCCTGCTCCCAGTCGATGCAGCGGGCGGGCCACTTGGCGTCGCTGTCGATGGCGCCGATCTCCTCGGCCAGCTCCTGGGCGTACTGCTCGAAGTAGGAATCGCGGATGAGCTGCACGCCGTCCGTGGCGTTGTCGTCCGAGTAGTTGTCGATCGCCTCGATCAGCCCGATGAGCACGCCGAGCTCGTCGGACGCCTCGTCGTCGTCGCAACCGGCCTCGATCAAGTCCGTCAGCTCTCCGAAGCGGTCCACGATGTCCCGGCTGTCGATGATGTCGTAGCTGTTGCTGATCATGGTTTCGTACCTCCGTAGTTGGTTCCATCATGCGCCTATCGTGGGAAATCCGCAATAGGCAGACGGCGCAGATCGTTCGGTCAGATGTACGCACGTCGCAGGTCGGTCTACCGCCGGCCGGAGCTCGGCGTCGGGACCGATCACAAGCGCGGGGGCCACAGTCCGGCGAGCGGAGTGCAGGGCCGTGGCCCCCTGGTTTGCGATCAATCGTGGGTTCGGTGCTCGTTAGGCGTCCCCTCCCCTGGCCGGGCCGCGGCCAGCGGCCACGATGCGGCCGTCGAGGTAGTGAACGAACGCGTCGGCCTGCTCTTCGGGCGTCATGCGCCACCGCGACCACGGGCCATCGGGGTGCAGTTCCTGATAGGTCATCCCCTCGCGCACCTCGGTGTCGTAGTCGGTGGGCACGGCGTCGCCTTCGTCCTGGCCGTTGAAGGACCATTGCGGGTGCCAGCGATCACCGCAGCAGCGACAGTCGCGGCCAGCGTCGCAGCCGTCCCAATAGAGGCCGATGGCCTCGGCCCGGCTGTTGGCGTGATCGGCGTCGGTCGCCTCCACGATGACCGTGACGCCGATTCCGGCCGTCTCGTCGTAGTGGAAGGACCCGCCGGAGTTGTTCTGACGGTAGCGGTAGAAGGGCATGGGTTCGTACCTCCGTGGGTTGGGTAGTGCTCGAAACGCAGCGTCGGGCGATGCGCTTTGAGCACCCCCGGGCCGTAGCCCGGGAGCACCCTGGGGGGATCAGGCAGCGAGAGCGGCGTCAGCGTCGTCTGTGGCCCGTTCGGAGGGGATCACGATGCGGGGCAAAGCACGGCGCATGGCGTGGCGCAGCACGGCCGACGAAAGGCGGTAGGCGGCGGAATCGGTCGACTCACGGAGCAGCGGATGCGTCGACCAGGTTGGGTGGCCCGGCCCCCAGTGACGCAGGGCGTCGGCCAGGGTGAACCGTCGGCACCCGGCCCGGTAGATCGGCGTCGGGGCGGAAGGGCACCACCGTGGGACGTAGGCGTAACTCTCGGAGTAGTCGCCGTGCACCGCCGGTTGTCGGTAGGTCATCTCGCCCGTGTAGTCCTCGGCGAACCAGAGCTTGTAGCCGCGGCCGTCGTCGTCGAGCAGCAGGGCGGTACCGGCGCGGTTCTCGTCCTCGCATTCGTCGCACCATGGGGTGTGCGGGCCGTCGCCGTCCCAATCGATGCGCTCCGGTTCCTCGGCCAAGATCTTGGAGAAGTCCTCGCCCCAACCCGAGTGGTTGCACCCATCGCAGGAGAAGTAGGGCGGGCAGACTTCGTCGCCGCAGTCTTGGCACGTCTCGCCGCTGGCGCTGCATTCGCCGGCGTCGATCCAGTCCGGGCGGTCCATCTCGCGCAGCTCCCGGATGATGTCGTGGAAGTCGGTGCCGTTGTCCAGCTCCTTCCGTGCGTCTTCCTTCCACGCTTCGGTGGCGCAGGATAGGCAGTAGATGCTGGAGTAGTTCTCCGTGCTGTAGACGTATGCGTTTGATTTGCTCATGGTTTCGTACCTCCGCTGGATTGATCGCGTTGGACCTTTGACGGTCCCTAGGGCCACCGTTGGGCGGTAGTCCTAGGCACCGCCCCCGCCGTAGCGGGGACAGCCCCGGTGTCGGGCGCTAGCCCTTGAACTTCGGGTCGATGCAGTAGTCGAAGTCCGGGAGCATCGGGTCCCCACAGAGCAGGGCAGGGCAGGGGAAGGCGGTCTGGTCGACCGTGGCACACGCCGGGCCGATGAGCACCGCCGTGGGGGCGATCGTCGTCGGTTGGGAGGTGGTGGCGGCCAGCCCTACCGGGGTGGCGGCCAGGGCGATGGCGGCGAGGCACAGCGCCCGGCGCAGGGTGCGGTAGCTCATCGCACCATCTCCGCCCCATCGACCAGCGGGATAGCGTAGCCATCGGTGCTGGCGTGCATCCGCAGGTCCCCCAGGATGCGGGGTTGCGTGCGGACGCCCATGATGCGGACTCGACCGTCACGCAGCGCCAGTCGGATCACCCATGGGTAGTCGGGATTGACGGGCGACGACTGACCGTCGACCCGTGCGACGGTACCGCCGATGAACAACTCATCGCCCGGGGCGTAGCTCACTTCTCGCATGGGTTCGTACCTCCATGGTTGCTGATGGACTCATCAGGCAGCGCCTTACGCTGCGACGCCATCCCGGCGTTTCGTCCTTCACCGCTCCCGGCAGTTCCAAGGCGGACAATCAGGGTGCGGGCAGGTCGTCCAGCCAGCAGCGATATGGGCGTCGCGGGTCGCCTTACGGTCGACCAGCCCGGCGTCCCATAGCGCTTCGCGGCGCTGGATCTCGGCCCACAGATCACGGGCCACCGTCATGACTCAGCATCTGCCGTGCGGGCGAGTTCGGTGAAAGAACCGCCGCCGTCGTTGCGGAAGATGACATACCCATGCGGGTTCGTCAGATAGGGCCGGTTGTAGCGGATGAAGTTGCGAACCGACTGGTAGTTGCCGGACACGGTGCCGAGCGTGCCGAGCAGTTCGGTGCCGTCCGGCCGCAAGGGGCGAGCGACGATTCTCACGGGTTCGTACCTCCATGGTCACTGACGAGCCATCATCAGAGCACCGTCTCACGGTGCTGACGCCATCACGGCGTTTCGGCTCTGCGGTCAGTCGGTCGCGGCGTCCTCCAGCTCCCGGAGCGGTGCCCGACCGTCCTTCACGACGGCCCAGCGGCCAGCGGTCCCCCGCCAGGCCGTCGAGTCCAGCTCGACCGACCGCCCGGCAGGCAGATGCACGCCGGGGCCTAGCGACCCGCCCCAACGGGCCACGTCGCTGAGGACTCGCCCCAACCGGTCGAATTCCTCAGTGCGGTTGCGGTCCCAATCGTCGGTGGTGCTGATGGTCCCCTGATGTTGGAGGTACCACCCATTCGCTATCCCGGCGCAGAAGGCGAGATCGTCGATGTCGTCCCGGCGCATCCCGGTGATCGAGTAGGTGCCGTCCTTGTGATGGGTGATCTTCACGTCCGTACCTCCGTGGTCACTGACGAGCCATCATCAGGGGACCGTCTCACGGTCCCGACGCCCTCTCGGCGTTTCGGCTCTGCGGTCAGTAGTCGATGAGCTGGGCCAGATCCCCCTGTGTCCTGCGCAGGTAGTCGCGATCGGGGGTGTGACCGCGGGTCGCAATGTGCGCCCGTGTCACATCGCTCGCCCCACAGGGGAACGAACCGGCGAAGTAGTCCGGGTGTGAGTAGGGCACCCATCCATGCTGCTGCGGCCCGTAGACCGCGGTCCCCCAGCGAGCATCGGCCGGGGCCTGGTCGTAGACCGTTTCGAATACCAGTCCGGTGATCGGATCGGCCCAGCCGAATACGGTTGCCTCAGATGCTGCGTAGTGGGTGGTGTGCATCGTTCGTACCTCCGTGGTCACTGATGGTTGGACTCATCAGGCAGCGCCTCACGCTGCGACGCCTCCCGGCGTTTCGTCCTGTTCAAGCCAGATCGCAGTAGGGCGAGTCGCAGGTGTCGCAGTACCAGGCACCGGTGAAATGCGCCCGATGGCCGACGTGCGGCGCTTCGTCCAGCCACTCCGGGATCGGAGGGGGCGGGGGAAGCGGGGGGAGCGAGGACTGATCCTCACGAGCGAGGAAGCGGGGGAATTCCATGTTCGTACCTCCGTGTCGGGATCCGTAGTGGAGCTGACATCCACCACTATGGACCCACTGCGGAATATCCGCAAGACCCACATTCGGCGTATCTCTACGTACGTCGTGACTGTCACCTCTCTGTGGTCTGTCCATAGGGCAGTGATCGAGAGAGAGCAGAGGGAGAGAGCACCATGACTCAGAGCCCCCCAAGCCAGAGCCATTGAAGTCTGCTTCAGGTGTCACGCTTCATGCATTGTGCTTCAACGATCCTGATCCCCTGCACAGCACGCTGTGACCAGGGGACCAGGGGAGGCACATGTACCAGCAGGGGGGGTCGATGTGAACACGTCTGGCGGCTCTTCCTGGTCTGTGACAGGTCACTGGATGGGTTTGCCGTGGAGATCTCGGATGTACACGCACGATTAGGGGTTCACCTGGCGGTCAATCGCCAGTGGCGATTCCGCATCAGGTGACTTGCCCGGGCTGCTGGCGTGTTTGGCGCCAGTCCCCTCTCTCCGCTGTGCATCTCCCACCCCGAAGGGCAGTCCAGAGGCTCTCTGCGCTCCGCACCTTGTCCCTCGCCCTGCTCGGGTGGGCGCAGCCCAGCTCGCTTGCGCTCGCCGAGAAGGATTTGGCCTTCGGCTCTCTCCCCCCTGGCTGCCGTGGGTGGACTCGGCGGCAGCCAATGTTCGCAGCGCCAGGTGCGGCGGTGAGGAGGAAGCCCTGAACGGCTCGCTGCTTCGACTTGGACCCTGGGACACCTGTCCGACCAGCAGAACCAACTGCTGTTCAGGGCGTCGCCCGCTGACCGTTACGTCGAGGGGGAACCATCGTGCGTTCCCTTCGGGGGCGACTGACTCCGGTGACCCTCTGACGGCCGGTACCCCGCTGGTGAAGCGGATCGCTTGCCCGGTCAGAGCCGGTAGGGGGATCCAAGAAGGACCCCGATGCGGTGATCGTACACCGGGGTCCTTCCTTGCGCTAGGTCAGTCGTCCCGACTCCGGTCGTAGATCTCGATGCTCCGCTCTTCCGCGTCGCGGTCGTCCTCGTCGGCGAGTGCTTGGTCGCTGGAGCGGTACGGGTACTCCGGGATCTCGGCCATCAGACGTGCACCACGTTCACGCCCTCGGGCAGCCAGGCCGGCCGCTCGAACCCGACCACGTACACCGGCTGGCTGCGGTCGTGCCACCGGGTGAGCACCTGAGGACTGGAGGCGTAGATGTCGCCGTGACCCATGTGCGGCAAGCAGGCCACGACCCCGTGGGTGGAGGCCCACACCTTTCGCTCGATCTCGCTCACCGCTGCCTCCATGCGTCCTGGACCGTCTCCCGGCGGTCGCTCTCGTCCCACCCCTTCAGGACGGCCGTCGTCGCGACCATCTCGGCGAACAGGCCCTCGATGGTGTCGGCGTACACGAACACTCCGTCGCACTGCGCCCAGTAGAGGCAGGGTTCGTAGTGCACCTCCCAGTGCCCCATCAGTCCTCCACGTCCGTGCACAGCTTCCCGTGCCTCACTTGCGCCACCCCTGCTTGAACCGGCCGGGGCTCGTCTCCCGCCACATCGTCACGAAGAGAGGCCCGAGACATATCCGCTTCCGGTTCACCTTCCACCCGTACCCGTGGTTGTCCCTGGTCCCCAGGTACCACCGGAGCTGGTACTTGCGGACCTGGATCGAATGCCACCTGAGCGTGATCTTCGCCATCAGTCCTCCACGTCCGTGCCCAGCGAGTCGAAGTACTCGGCCTCCTTGATCGCGTAACACTCGACCGAGCACAGGTTCGCCTCGAAGTTGATCTCCACCTTGTCGGTCCACTTCCCGCACTGCCAGCACGGCCGCGGGATCTTGGACACCACGTAGTTGAAGTTCGGGGTCACAGGTGAGCCCCCATCCTTCTCAGCTGCGCCCGGTTGTTCTGGAGCCGGCGCCCCGACACTCCGTGCGCCTTGAACGTGTAGACCTCGCCGGCGGGCGACTCGATCCGCACCCCGCCGCCGTTGACCAGCTTCCACTTGAACCCCTGGGCGCTGATCTCTTCCAGCAGTGCTCGTACCTCCTTCGCCATCGCGCTCATAGCACTCCCATCCGGGCCAGGCGGTAGGCGACCGCCGTGCCGGTGAGGCCGACATGCCGGCCGATCTTCCTCATGGGGATGCCGAGTCGGTGGGCGCGGAGGATCGCGTCGTCGCGTCGCTCCTGCGCCCGTTCGAGCTCGTTGGCCGCCCGTTCCAGCACCTTCAACAGCACTTCGTTGTCCATGCAGCAAATGTTAGCAGCCCCAAGATGGACCCGCCAAGAAACTTGCCGCATCGACCCCCATCCTGGGTACCGATACGATGACGATCGACCTATGCGCCACCGCCCCGGCGCGCACCCCTCTTACGCTGCGGGAGCCGTTCCATGAACCCCGAGTACGTCGCCCTCGTTGCCGCCTTCTTCGGAAGCGGAGTCCTCGGAGCCCTCATCACGAGCTGGTTCAGCAGGCGGAAGACCGGAGCGGAATCGGAAAACATCAGGATGCAGACGGCGGACATGCTCATCACCAAGCTCAGCCTCCAGCTGAACGACGCCTTCGAGCGAATCCGCAGCCTGGAGGTGTCCGAACGCCGGCTCCAGCAGGAGCTCGACGACTTGAAGACGTACGTGCACGACCGCGGGCTCCCCTGGCCGCTGATGCCGTGAACGACGAAGGGCTCCCCGGAGGGAGCCCTTCATGACCGGAGGTACGAATTCGCGGCCTCCCGGATGATACCCGCCCTTCCCGGCGCTGTGAAGGCCCCCCCTTGCCACCAGGTCGTATGCTGTCCGCAACCGGACCCATCATGGACCCCCGAGAGGAGGTGATGGAGATGGCCTCACCCAAGCGAGTGATCCCCGCGAAGCCGGTCGGCTACAAGATCTGCTCCGGCGGGACGACCCTGAAGGTCCCCGTGTCGAAGAACCACCCGAAGCGGACGAAGTAGATGCAGGGCCTGGCCAAGCAGAACTACCTGGAGGCTGAGCGCCGCCGCGAGGAGTTCCTCACGGAGATCCGCGGTGGCCTCAGCCCGAAGGAAGCGTGCGAGCTCCTCGGGATCACGCCGGCGACCTACCGGGCGTGGCGTTCCCGCGACTCCTTCTTCGCCGCCGAGGTGGACTCGATCCGCACCGGCGCCCGCCAGTTCAAGGAGGAGGCGCCGACCTGGGAGAACTTCGCGGAGTTCCGCAAGCTGTTCTTCGGCCACGAGACGCCCTTCCACCAGGCGATGATCGTCAACGCGCTGGAGCAGACTGCGCCGGGCGACATCACGATGGTCCTGGTCCCGCCCGAGCACGGCAAGTGCCTGGCGCTGGACACCCCGATCCCCACTCCGACCGGCTGGACGACGATGGGTGATGTCCAGGTCGGTGATGAGGTGATCGCCACGGACGGCACGCCCACCAGGGTCACGTTCAAGAACGAGGTGGCCCTGCGTGATACCTACCGGGTGACTCTGGACGACAAGTCCGAGTTCGTGGCCTGCGCCGGTCACCGGTGGATGGTCCGTCACGGCCATCGCCCACCGAAGATCTTCACGACTAGGGAGATGGCCGCCCTGCCTGCCGGCTCCCAGCTCCAGATCCCGTTGGTGGCTCCCTTCGTGGGGGTCGCTGCCGACCTACCGATCCACCCTTACGTGTTGGGGGTCTGGCTGGGGGATGGGCATTCGGCCGGCGGTCGCTTCACGAATGCTGACGCGGAGATCGTGGAACGCATCCGTTCGCTGGGGTACGAGGTGACGGACGGCGGAAGCCACAACACGGGACGTGCCCACATCTACGCGATCCGAGACGACGCCGAGCGACGTGCCGCCGAGGAGAAGGCCCGGCGCCTGGTCCTGGACGAGGGCTACAGTTTCGCGGCGGCAGCCAAGGCCGTAGGGTTGGGCGAGGGCAACGTCCACAAGATCGTCGGTCCCGTCAGTGGGCGCTACGTCGGGTGCCGCCCGAGGGTTCTGGCGTCCCAGGTTGAGGCTGCGCCGAAAGTCCGCTTCTTCCAGGCGAAGTTGAGGGATCTCGGAGTGCTGAACAACAAGCACATCCCGTCCCGCTACCTCCGAGCCCCCCTGGACGACCGGATGGAGCTGCTCCGCGGGCTGATGGACACGGACGGGTGGTGCTCGAAGGCGGGACGGAGTGGGCTGGGGTTCTCCGACGAGAGGCTCAGGGACGACGTGCTCGATCTGCTCTGCGGGCTCGGGTACAAGCCGATGGTTTCGTCCTTTGAGACGACGCATCGGCGTGCGTACCGGATCGAGTTCTCGACGGACGAGCGCAGCGTCTTCAACCTTCAGCGCAAGCTGGTGCGCCAGAAGCGCGGGAAGTTGCGGGACCGTCGGGTGCTGAAGATCGAGCCCGTGGAGCCGGTCCCCACGCAGTGCATCCAGGTGGCACACGAGTCGCACTCGTTCGCCATCGGTCGGGCCTGGGTCTACGGGATGAACACCACGCTGTTCGAGGACTACGCCTCGATGAAGCTGGCGACGGACCCGGAGTACCGGATCACGGTGGGATGCGAGGCCCAGGGCCTCTCCCGCCGCATCCTCGGCCGGATCAAGAACCGCATGGAGGAGAACGGGCCCTTCAAGAAGTACGTCCAGCAGTTCGGCCCGTTCGTGCCGCAGAACATGGACGGCAACGCCAGCCGCCAGACCTGGTCCCAGGACTACTTCAACGTCTACAAGCGCCGCGGCTTCGACGAGCGCGACTACAACATGGTCGGCATCGGCTTCGGGTCGAACATCGCCGGCTCCCGTACCGACCACCTCCACTGCGACGACCTCCAGAGCCTGAAGACGATCGCGCAGACCGAGAAGATGGTGGAGACGTTCCGCCAGGACTGGCTGTCCCGCCCCGGCGAGACGGGCATCACCACCATCAACGGCACCCGGGTGGCGGACGGCGACATCTACGAGAAGCTGGAGGAGCACTTCTCCGGCGAGGACTTCTTCCGCGTCGTGCGCCTGCCGGCCATCGTCAAGGACCACACCACCGGGGAGGAGCGCCCCCTGTGGCCGCGTGACCCCGACAGCCCTCACAAGCAGAAGGGCTACACGATGGAGATGCTCGACCGCCTCCGCAAGAAGGTGGGCGAGGACGCCTGGTCGCGCAACTACATGCAGAAGCCCCGGGCCGCCGGCCTCGGCACCTTCACCGTCGACATCGTGGACCGCTGCCTCAACCCCGACCGCGGCATCGACGACCCGCTGCCTGACAACGGCCCCATCTACATCGGGCTCGACCCCGCCCTTGGCGGCATCAACTGCCTCACCGCCTGGCAGGTGTCCTCGAAGAAGCTCTACCTGGTCGCCATCCAGGAGGACCGCGGCCTCGCCCGCAACGAGCAGATCATGGACGGGCTGGAGTCGATGGTGCTGCGGATGCAGGGCCTCGGCGGCAACGTCACCGACGTGGTGATCGAAGCCATGAACTTCCAGCGCGGCCTCGCCCGGGACGAGCGCCTTCAGGAGATGGCGGTCCGCTACGGGTTCTCCCTCCGCGAGCACTTGACCGGCGTGAACAAATACGACCCGGACATCGGCGTCCCCTCCATGACGAGCACCTTCATCAAGAAGGAGATCGACATGCCGTGGAAGGCCGACGAGCGCACGCGCGAGCTGGTCGGCGAGTTCCGGGAGCAGCACCTGCGCTGGAAGCCCGGCGTGAAGGGCAACGTGCTCCGCCAGGACATGGTGATGTCCGAGTGGTTCGTGTGGATCCTGTGGCAGTCCCGCCGCCGCAACCACCTCGCCGCCGGCACCAACTTCAAGGGCTCCGGCTTGCCGTGGACCCCCACCACCTCCGGTCTGCTTCTGCCGGCCGGCGCCAGCCCCTTCTACGGGAGGTAACCGAATGCCGACGTTCCGCAAGAAGCCGGTTGTGATCGAAGCCCGCCAGTTGACCCACCAGTCCTTCGACGAGGTGGCCGAGTGGTGTCGGGGCAAGGGGAATGGTGATCCCTTGTTCATCAGCCTCGCTCCGTACCTGTTCATCGAGACGCTCGAAGGGCCGATGCGGGCGCAGATCGGCGACTGGATCATCAAGGGCGTGCAGGGCGAGTTCTACCCCTGCAAGCCCTACATCTTCGAGGCGACCTACGAGGTGGTGGAGTGAACGACTGGATGACCATTTGGTCGCTCATCGAGCAGCGCCGGGAGCGCAACAGCCCTGTGCTCAGCCAGATGATCGAGGTGCGCGACCGCTACAACGCCGACTGGGTGGTGCCCGACGTGAGCAAGGAGGTGGCCCCCGACCTGCCGCCCCTCACCCCCGCGCTCATCGCCGAGACGATCGACAACTTCGGGATGCGCGCCGCGAGCGTGCTGCCGATGGTCTTCTGTCCCGCGGTGAACCCGGCGAAGCAGACCGGCGTGCGCTCCAAGGAGTACGCCCGGATCCGCCGGCGGATCATCACCGCCACCTACCACGACTCGAAGGTGCAGCTGAAGCTGCGCAAGGCGATGCGCCACCTCGCCGGGTACGCCACCACCGCGCTGGTCGTCGTGCCCGACTTCAAGCGGGGGGTGCCGGTCATCAACGTGCGCGACCCTCTCGGCGCCTACCCCGACCCCCGCGCCGGGGAGGACTTCTGCGAGCCGGAGAACATCGGCTTCGTGTTCGCCAAGAGCGCCGACTGGATCAGCTACAACTACCCGCAGGCCACCGAGCTGCTGGTGAAGGGCGGCCGGGCCACCTCGATGTGGAACATGGTCGAGTGGATCGACCGCAACCACGTCGTGATCGGACTGCTCGGTCCGCAGGAGCCCGAGGCGATCAGCTACCTCTACGAGCCGGCCAGCCTGTCGATGGAGCTCGCCCGCTGGGAGAACCGCATCGGCCGGGTGTCCGCCGTCGCGCCCCAGCGCGTCACGCTCGACCGCATCGTCTCCCAGCTCGCTCACGTCATCGGCATCACCGACCTGATGGCCAAGATGATGACGCTCGACCTGCTGGCCAAGGAGAAGGCGATCTTCCCCGACCGCTACATCATCGGCAAGGTCGGCGCCCAGCCGCAGATCGTCGGCGGCGAGTGGCAGGACGGCCGTACCGGCATCGTGAACGTGGTGCTCGACGCTGACGGCATCGGCACCATGAACTTCGCCGGCGACCCGACCGCCTCTCAGGCCATCGACCGGCTGGAGCGCAACGCCCGCATTTCGAGCGGATTGGTTCCCCAGTTCGGTGGGGAGACGTACGGCGCGCTCCGCACCGGCCGCGGCATCGACGCGCTCATGGGCGCCGCGGTCGACCCTCGCATCCAGGAGATGCAGGAGGTGGTGCAGGCGTGGCTGCCCACCCTCAACGAGATCACCCTGGAGACGTACAAGGCGTACTGGCCGAACAAGAAGTTCACCCTGGTGTCCGGCTGGCCCACCGACTCCGGCGAGGTGACCTTCACCCCTTCGGAGCACATCGAGACGCTCGCGAACGCGGTGAGCTACCCGATCGCCGGCGCCGACGTGCAGTCGACCAACATCATCCTCGGCCAGCTCCTCGGTTCGGAGGCGATCAGCCGCCAGACCTTCCGCGAGCGGCACCCGTGGATCGGCGATCCCGCCGAGGAAGCGGCCCGGGTGGAGGAGGAGACGATGGAGCGCGCTGCCCTCCAGAGCATCTTGAACCAGGCGATGCAGCCCCCGCAGGCGGGCGGCATGTCCCTCCCGCAGCTCGCCCTGATCGAGAAGTCGCGCCGCTCCAACCCGGCGGGCGACATCTTCGACGCGATCGAGCTCGCGCAGAAGCGGATGCAGGAGATGCAGGCCCAGCAGGCGCCGCCCGCGCCGCCCGGTATGGCCGCCCCGCCGGAGACGATGCCGGGCATGGCCCCCGAGATGGCCGCGGCGCCGCCCGGCGCCGACCAGGGCGCCACGATCGGGGCGAACAACAACCTCGCCGGCCTCCGGGAGTTGATGAACGCCCTCAGCCAGACCAGCCGGACCGTCTGATGACGCTGGTCCTGTTCATCGTCATCGCCATCGTCGGGCTCGGCACCCTCGCCGGGCTCATCGCCCTGTACGACGCGAACGCCGACCAGGCGCACATCAACCAGCACCTGCGCAACGAGATCGAGGACCTGCGGAACCAGCTCCGCGACTTCCTCGGCAGCGACATGGCACGGATCTACGAGCTCGGCCGCCAGGCCAAGGAGGACGACGATGGCTGACACCCAAGCCCCCCAGGCGCCGAACAGCCAGGCGTACGGGATGCGCGGCGACCAGATCGCAGCGCAGCAGGCGATGCCGCTGCCGCAGACGGCGCCGCAGCAGGGCGCCCCGACCACCCCGGCGCAGGACGCCCAGGCCGTCGACCCGATGGCTCTCGCCCGCGACTTCGACCCGGGCATCACCCCGCTCGCCGCCCCGAGCACCCGCCCCGACGAGCCGGTCACCGCCGGGCTGTCCCTCGGCGCCGGAGCCGGCCCGGAGATCTTCTCCCAGCCGGCCCGGGCGAGCCGTGCAGCGGACACGCTCACCGCGCTGGCGCAGTCCACCGGCGACGACCGCTACCTCCAGATGGCGGCCCGCATCCGTCAGGGCGGTGGTGCCCGATGACGATCCCGTTCGGAGGCAGCCCGTCCGGTGGGTTCAACGTCCCGCGCGACCGCCGTGCGCCCGCCGGCGGCGGCCAGAACGCGATCACCTTCGAGGAGGCCGAGCAGCAGGCGCGCGTCGCCCGCCGTGTCGGGCTGCTGAAGAACGAGCTGCCGGGCCTGGCCTACTCCAACGAGTCGCTGCTGCTCGATCTCGCCGCCGGTCTGGACGACGACGCCGACATGATGCAGGCCGCCATCGACTCGATGACGATCGCCGACCAGGACATGATGCTGGCCGAGCTGAAGGAGATGCCCGAGGAGCAGCAGCGGGTCGTCTACGACACGATGCACCCGACGAAGCGCGGCGCGGTGGACGCGCTCGGGTGGAAGCCGCCGAAGGAGAAGCGCGGCGGGTTCGGCGGCTGGATCGACTCGATGAAGCCGACCGGGCTGAAGGACGCCGCGATGACGGCGATCAACCCGCTCGGCGCGGCCCGCGACGCCATCCCCCGCAAGGCGAACCCGACCACCTACATCGCGGCTGGGATCGCCGGGGCCACGAAGCTCCCCGGTGTGAGCCACGTACTCGGCGGTATGGACTACATCGCCGAGGAGACGAGCCGCCCGATGCGGGTTGCCCCGATCCAGGAGTCCGGCCGCCGGCTGCTCGACGAGACGGGCATGTCCGAGGAGCAGCTGTTCGAGCAGACCGGCATCAAGGCCCACGCCGGCAACTCGTTCGGCAACAACGACGGCGGCATCCTCGGCGCGCTGGGCTACAACGTCACCGCCTTCGCCGGGATCGCCACCGACCCGTGGAAGGCGGCGCAGACCTGGAACGCGATCGGCCATGAGGGCTCCGACGACTTCCTGCCCGAAGTCCAGATGGAGGTGTACTCCAAGTTCGAGGACGAGTTCGGCCAGGACGAGGCGAAGGACATGCTGCGGTGGGCGAAGGGCATCGCAGCCGGGCACTCGATGGACGAGCTCGCCGACATGGAGGGCATGGAAGGCGACCAGGTGGAGGCGTTCAAGGCGCAGGTCGCCTCGCTCGCCGCGGCCCCGCAGTTCAAGCAGCAGGTGGCCCGGCTCACCTCCGGCCAGGTCAGCCCCGGCCGCACCGTCGCCCGCGTCTGGTGGGACGACCCCACCAAGGATGTGAGCAAGGGTGCCACCCGGTATGTCTCGGGCGGCATGGACGCCGTGTGGGCCATCGGCGCCGACCCGACGCTCGTCGCCGGGAAGATCACCAAGTCGATCAAGGGGGCGAAGTGGGCCTTCAAGACCGGCGACAAGATGGACGACCTCCTCCGGCACCAGGAGAACGTCCGGGCGCTGATGATGGCCGACGAAGGCGTGGAGGGCTTCGATCTCGCCGACGAGCTCGCCCGGATCGCTGAGAAGCACGGCACCAAGAACCGCACCTCGAAGCTGGCGCAGGTGATGGACCGCTGGTCGCCGGTGACCGCCGAGGCCCAGGCCCGTGCCGTGTACGAACCGGCGAAGGCGATCTCGGAGGCGGTGAAGACCGGGGACTACGCCACCTTGGTGCGGAAGCTGCCGATGATGGAGACGCAGATCGCCGACATCAAGAGGTACGACGCCACGCTGAAGACCATGCAGCGCGAGGCCGGCGAGGCCGCCACCGGACTGACCAAGCCCGATGCCGTCTTCGAGTTCTACAAGCACGCCGCCTCCAACAAGTCGATCATCAACGGCGTCGACGACGTGGCCCGGGTGCAGATCAAGAGCCAGCGCATGTTCGGCCGGGACGGCGGCGGACACCTCGTGGTGCCGCACATGACCAACCCGCAGCGCAAGGTGATGGAGGCCCGCGAGTCCTTCCGCAACTGGCGCTACAACCTGGCCGAAGGCGAGGCCACCTTCGGGGAGCGCGCTGGGGCGCTCACGGATCTGAAGGCCAGCGCGGACGAGGCCCATCAGTCGCTGGTCGACGAGGGCCTGGCCGAGCCGTTCGACCCCGACGACTGGATCGTGGACTCCGACACGTTCACCTACCAGCGCAAGCCGCCCGAGGGCATCAAGAAGGTCATCAACCAGCTCATCGAGATCACCACCACGCCGACCACCCGCGCCGGGTACGTGCCGGTGACCGACGACGTGGCGACCAGCGCCCAGCAGTTCCGGGCGTTCAGCGAGACGATGGGCATCATGGCGGGGGACAGCATCGTCACTCGCATGGAGCGCTACAACCGCTTCGTCAACGGCACCATCCAGGACCGCCACGCCCTGATCCAGTCGATGACGATGGACATGGCGTCCCTCACCGGCATCAACGCCACCGACGAGGGCGCGGCGATGATCCGCAAGCACGTCGAGCACAACAACCAGGTGTACGGCCATCTCGATGAGGTGGCGAAGGCCAACGGCGAGGACGCCTCCCGCCTGATCGTGAAGCAGGGCATCTTCGAGAGCCAGATCGCCCAGGCGCTGTCGGTGCCCTCGGCCAAGGACATGCTGGTCGCCTCTCGCAACGCCAACATGCTGCGGTGGGTCACCGGTACCACCCGCAAGTCGTGGCTGGAAGCCGGCATGACCCGGGTGTGGAAGCCGGCGCAGCTGATGCGGCTCGGGTTCCCGCTCCGCGCCGGCGCCGACGAGGCGCTCCAGTTCATCGGCCGCGTGTCCCTCAGCGACTACGTGGACAAGGCGGTGCTCCAGAAGTGGGCCGGCATCCGCGACCTCGAAGGGCAGCTCGTCCGCCACAACATCACCGGCGAGGTGCTGATGGCCCCACAGGGGGCGATCAAGCCGATTCGCAGCTTCACCCGCTCGTGGGCCACGATCTTCGGGGTCACCGACAACGAGCTCGACGAGGCGGCCAAGGCGATCGCGGCCCGCAACCCGGAGTGGATCAGGGGCACGACCGCCGAGCGCGCCGCCGCCTTCAACAAGGCCCGCGCCGAGGCCCGGGGCAACCTGAAGGCCCTGCCGAAGTCGGTGCGTTGGCTCGACGAGATGGCCCACGACACCGCCATGAAGTCGAGCGAGTGGTTCCACAAGACGGCCGCCTCGAAGTACGTCTCCCGGCAGGACTTCGCCGAGGGCCTGCTGAAGCTGCGCGGCGACCTGGCGAAGCGCATCGAGTCCAACCGCTACATGTACCTGCACCCCGTCAGCCAGCAGGGCGCCACCGAGGTGGCCGGCGCCACCTTCACCGGCCTGCGGCCCGGGGTCGACGATCCGCTCAGCGGCGCGGGGATGCTGGCCTTCGATAAGGACAGCCCCACCAAGTTCAAGTACGTGCCGGTCACCCGCCGGTCGAAGGAGTGGGAGTGGGTCGGTCACGACGACCCGACCAGCTTCTACCTCAACTACGACCACTGGATGCGGTCGATGAACGCCAACAGCCCGTCGTTCCGGGCGCAGGCCGACGAGCTGCTCCACCACGTCCCGCAGACCGTGATCGACGAGCTCACCGTCTTCGGCGGCGAGGGCATCGACGCGGTGAAGGAAGCGCGCCGGTTGGTCGCCGACGCCGACCCCGAGCTGTCGAACATCCTGATGTACGCGGCGGAGAACGACGCCAGCGCCGACACGCTGCGCACCGTGCTCCAGGAGCGCGGCCTGATGGACTCCGAGGTGGACCTGGAGTCGCTGCTGGAGGGCTGGGACGACCTGTCGCCGCAGGCGAAGGACATCCTCACCGACACCCGCCTGCTCACCAGCAAGCTGACCGCCGACTGGAACACGGTGGTGGACCGGGCGGCGAACGGCGGCCACAACGCCATGCGCCGACTCGATCAGGCCAGCAACCAGCGCGGCCTCGTTCGGGGCCAAACGGTTGACGGGCGCCCGGTGGCCGAGCCGCTGCGCGAGGGCCATACCCGGGTGTACGGCGTGATGGTCGACCGGCGCCACGCCGAGGACCTGCTGCGCATCTTCTCCGACGAGACGACGGCGCAGACCTTCGCGGAGCGCCTGGGGGAGCATCTCGGCCAGGACAACCTGAAGCGGCACATGAAGCCGGTGTGGGACGCCGCGGTGCCCACCAGCGAGGGCTACGACCTGGCGACGTGGATGGCCGGTGTGAAGGCGCAGATCATCGCCGGGAAGGGCTCCTACATCCCCGCCATGATGACCGGCACCTCGAACCCGGTGATCGCTCAGAAGGTGCGCGACGCCCTGGCGGACGTGTTGCCCGAGCAGGTGCTGCGGCCGACCATCGGCTATCTCGACCACCCCGACGATCTGTTCACCAGCGCGTTCGGGATGGAGAAGCTCGACGACTCGGTGGTGGCGATGAGCCCCAACCAGGCCGCCATCATGCGCCACATCAACCCGGACGACCAGGTGCGGATGCTGAAGGTGCGCCGCAAGGACGGCACCGTGATGTGGGCCGGCGAGGAGGAGCTGGAGACGCTGGCCGGCAAGACGGCGTGGATCGACGGCACCGAGGTGAACTCCTCCTTCGGCATGAAGTCCCACGTCCGCTTCGACCCGGGCACGAAGTCGGTGTCCTTCAACCCGAAGCTGATCGAGCAGGACTTCAAGGAGGGGATGAAGTTCCTGCGCGGCGAGGGCGGCACGATGAGCCGCAAGGGCGCCACCTGGGGCTGGGACGACGCCGAGGCCGCTGAGATGGGCTCGACGTTGGCCGACTGGCTCGACGCTCATGGGCTGGGCAACAGCGGCATGGACCTCGACCAGATGATCGGGCTCTACCGCAGTCCGCAGCGCCACAAGGGCCGCCTGCCCTTCGAGGACGTGATGCGCGACAACGAGGTGTGGGACGACTTCGTGGAGCTGGCCTCCACGGCGAAGAAGTCCGGCACCCGTGACGTGGAGACGTGGTTCCGTCAGGACGTGGCCGACCAGTCGAAGATCGTGAAGGGCGCGCTCGATCGGATGGGCATCGACGTGGACGAGCTCGACCTGACGGCGAAGGAGTACCAGTCGCTGCTGATCGCCCGGGAGCAGGCTCACGCCGCCCTGGCGCCGGCCGGTTTCCGCCGCCCGATGTCGGACTCGCCGGAGGCCATCGAGCGGGAGATGGACGCCCTGGCGATCGCCTTCCAGAAGTCCGGCATCGACGTGCCCTCGAACCTGCGTTACGACGAGCTGGCGACGGAGCGCGACGAGTTGATCTCCTCGGTGCTGGACGACGCCCCCGAGGCGGACATCGCCTTCCGTGATCGTCGGGTGGCCGAGATCGAGGCCGAGATGGAGGATCTGCGTGCGGTCATGCCGGAGAACCGGGTGGCGGTGGCCCGCAAGTCCTCCGAGGCCGACTACGAGGTGCTCGGCGAGGTGTGGGGCAACGGGGTGACCGAGGACGTGGCGATGCGCCGCACCGCGCAGGACCAGCTCAACGAGACGCTCGGCATGTTCGTGTCCCGCCAGTCGGGCGAGGTGATGCGCGAGATCCTCTCCCCGCTGCGCCGCGGCTCCCACAGCCAGGACAACTTGTGGACCAAGGTGTCGATGAACGACCTGCCGGTCAAGAGCTTCGGGCCGATGCGGGTCGCCGCAGCCGACACCCGCTGGGACCGGATGGTGCGCCGCACCTTCGACGGCGCTTGGGACCCGACCATCTCGGCGATCTCCCGCACCCCGATGTACTCCGACGCCTTCCACAAGTCGATGGAGACGTACCGGGCGGTACGGGAGAACACGATCCACAAGGGGCTCGACGCCAAGGCCCGCCAGCTGCTCGCTGGCAAGGGCTTCGAGGCCGAGGATCTGCGCGACGTGCTCGATTTCGTGGGCTCACAGCTGAAGGCCGCCCCCGATCTCGGTGCCGGGCTCGACGACCCGTTCGTGGAGTACCTGAAGGCGCTCCAGAAGGGCGAGTCGGTCACCGCGGCCGACAACCTGGCCCGCATCCACCTCCGCGACCGGCTGCCCGAAGACCCCGACGCGGCCAAGGCGCTCATCGAGAAGACGCGCGAGCAGTTCATCATGGACGACGACGAGCTGAAGCTGCTGAAGAACTGGCACGCCAACCAGACCTCGGCGGTGGACGAATGGGTGCACCGCTCGACCCAGCACGCCATCGAGATGGTGGCGCCCTACGTGGACGACCACCGCATCCGCTCGGCGCTGAACGAGTACCTCGGCCCGGTCGCCGTGCCCTACCTCTACGCCGAGGAGCAGTTCCTGCGCCGTGTCGCCCGGGGCCTCTACGAGACGCCGCACATGCTGCGCAAGGGCCAGCTCACGATGAACGGGCTGCGCAACATCGGCGTGATCCGCGAGGACGCCTACGGCAACGAGCTGTTCGTGATCCCCGGCTCCGAGCTGCTGATGGGCCGGGTGGCGGACGTGGCCGAGCTCCTCACCGGCAACCCGGCGTGGCAGGTGCTCGATCAGCCGCTGGCGATGCGCACCGACTTCGTGCTCCCCGGCTGGAACAACGCCCAGTCGCGGTGGGGCTGGGGCCCGATCGTCGGGCTCAGCGTCGACCAGCTCACCACCCGCTACCCCGAGTACGAGTTCCGCACCGACGACCCGGGCCGCCCGTGGTGGAGCCACATCGTGCCGGGGCCGGCGTCGGGCGCCTACCGGGCGTTCATGCAGCAGGGCGACCCCACGCAGGTCGCCTCGGCTCAGATCGCCGCCATCTCTTACCTGGAGGCCAACGGGCACGGGCTGCCCGACAACGCCACCGCCTCCCAGAAGGAGGACTACCAGGAGAACGTGCGCCAGGTGGCCCGCTCGATCGGCATCATCCGCTACGTCACCGGCCAGGTCGGCTTCAGCGCGGCGGCGCCGATCGACACCGAGTCGCTGATGCGCAAGGAGTTCACCGACCTGCTGGCTACCGGGCTCGACTACGGCGAGGCGATGGACCGCTGGATCGAGCAGTACGGGCCGGAGGCGATGGTCTACACCGTGTTCGGCACCACCAACGAGACGGGCGCCCCGCTGTTCAACACCACCACCGACGACGCCCTCCAGTTCATGTTCGACAACGAGGATCTGGTGCGCGACCGCCCCGAGGCGATGGCGTGGCTGCTGCCGCAGGGCGACTCGAAGTCCTCGTTCGACCGCCGGGCCTACAACGAGCAGCTCGCCCTCGGGCTGCGCACCCGCAAGTCGCCCCAGGAGATGGTCGACGCGGTGCGGGTGAAGCAGGCGGCCGAGGAGTACTGGGAGGCCAAGGGCAACTACGAGGTGGACCGCAACCTGCTGGTGGAGGAGCGCGACGCGCTGAAGGGCGACGCCAAGAAGGCGGCCCAGGAGCGGATCAACCGGCTGGATGACCAGTGGTCGATGTGGAAGGGCGGCTACATGAAGCAGCACCCCACCTTCGAGGAGTCGCTGACCCAGGACGCCAGCGACCGCCGCAAGAAGGTGCTGGAGGAATTGCGCTGGCTCGTGGAGACGGACGTGGCCGGCGAACAGGCCGAGGCGATCCGCCCGATGATCGAGAACTACTGGGCCTTCACCACCGAGTACTCGGCCTGGGCCGGGCAGAACAGCAAGGTCGCCAAGGAGCACAAGGAGGCGATGTTGAAGGACTACTTTGACGAGCAGTGGCTGTACGTCAAGCAGAACCCGAAGGCGGCCCCATTCTGGAACTCGGTGATCCGACCCGAGCTGCCCGACGCTGCTGATCCGTTGGTCCGCGAGAGCGAAGCCTTGGGAGGTGCCTGATGCCCACGAAGCTGGAATCGCTGAAGGAGGAGCAGAAGCGCCTCGGGAAGAAGAAGCAGAAGACCAACGCTGACGACAAGCGGCTCCAGCAGCTCTCCCAGCTGATCCGCAGCGAGGAGCGCAAGGGCGTCGACCGCCTGGCCGGTGAGGTGCGGTCCAAGGCTGGGAGCCGCATCAGCAAGTGGGACGACTCCAAGCGGGTGGAGACGAAGGACGGGCAGAAGACGCTCATCCCGAAGACCACCGCGATGATCGGTGCAGGCTTCCGCAAGGTGGCCGGCGCCAACGTCGGCTATGGCATGTCGGCCAACCAGAAGATGCGCAAGGACCAGATCCGGGAGGCGCTCGGGCTGGGCAGCGCGCTGGAGTCGAAGGGCTTCCTCAACGCCGACTACACCGAGAACGCTGACGGCTCGGAGACGTTCTCCGGCTACTCCGAGTCGAGCATGTTCCGGGACTTCCGGTTCGGCCCCGGCGGGCCGGCGGCCCAGCGTGCCGGTTCCAGCCTGACCGGCCGCACGCTCACCCACATGACCGGCATGTCGGTGCGTGACGTGATGGAGTTCTACGCCTCGCTCAACGAGGACGAGCTGGTCCGCCTCCAGACCGAGCTGATGGACGCTGGCCTGTTCGGCAAGTCGACCCCCCAACTCGGATACCGCGACGCCAACACGGCCGAGGCGTTGTCGACGCTGATGGTCGGATGGGCGCAGAACCCCGACAAGGGGCTCCCGCAGATCCTGGCCGACCTGAAGGCCAAGAACGCCGCCTCGATGCGCGAGGCCATCACCGAGAAGTACGGGGCGGGCACGGGGGTCATCTCCGACGAGGTGGCCAACATCAGCGTCACCGACACCGACACGCTCGCCTCGCTCGCTGACCGCATCTCGGTGGAGCTCCTCGGCCAGCAGCTCGACCCGGAGCGCAAGGCTGCCCTGGTGAAGCAGATCCAGGACGAGGAGAAGCAGTACAAGGTCGGCCAGGCGCAGACCGGTTTCTCTCAGGACGTGGCCAAGGCCAAGCAGCAGCAGGCGGCCCAGGGCGGCGGCGGCCCGAGCGAGATCGACGCCTTCATCGGGGCGCTGATCGGCCAGGAGTCCGGCGGCGATCCCAACGTCACCAACGTCGACTCGGGCGCGATGGGCCTCGGCCAGATCATGCCGGAGAACTGGGGACCGTGGGCGGCGGAGGCCGGCGTGGACTCCCGGGACTTCAGCCCGGCCAACCAGATGCGGGTCATCAAGCACAAGATCGCCCAGTACTACGAGGCGTACGGCAACTGGCGTGACGTGGCGGTGGCCTGGTACGGCGGGGCCGGCGGCGTGCAGCGCATCCGAGCCGGCGGCGGCTACAACGACGAGGACGGCTACCCGTCGCTGCACGAGTACGCCAACTCGGTGCTGGCGAAGATGAACACCAGCACGGGCGCCGCGCTGAACGCGCCGGCCAACGAGCCGCAGCTGTCGGTGAACGTGACCGAGGACCTCGGGTCCGACGAGGCCCGCATCCGGGCCAGGCTGATGCGAGAGGAGCCGCTGCGCTACGCGGCGACCGGCTTCGCCCGCCAGGCCGATGGCTTCTTCTCCCTGCTCCGAGGAGTGAACTGATGGGTACCGAAGGGCTCGACAGCGAGTTCGCCCGGCGGCTGACGGCGATGGTGGAGGCCAGCGGCGGCCGCCTCTACTACGTATCCGGCTACCGCTCGGTGGAGGAACAGCAGCAGCTGTGGGACGCGGCGCTCGCCGAGTACGGCGGCAACGAGGAGAAGGCGCGCGAGTGGGTGGCCCCCCCGGGCGGCTCCAACCACAACCACGGCGTCGCGATGGACCTCGGCTACCAGGACGACGAAGCCCAGGCATGGACGCACGCCAACGCCTCCCGCTTCGGGCTGGAGTTCCCGATGAGCTGGGAGCCGTGGCACATCGAGCCGACCGGCGTACGGGAAGGTACGTACCAGTCCGAGGTGAAGGTCGACCTCGGAGGCAGCGGCCCGGGCTCGCCTGACGCGTACACCACCACACCGGCGGGCCACACCGGGGCCACCGACCCGACCCGCCGCTTCGATCTCGGCTACCAGCTGGCGCAGCTCGGCGGCATCCTGGCCGGCCAGGTGCCGGACACCCTCGCCGGTACGGGCTCCTCCGAGCTCACCACGGCGGCCCAGCCCACGAACCGGATCACGGGAGGCGGCAATGGCGCTCTCTGAAGGCGTCGCACTCGACCAGCTGAACAGCCAGCAGATCTCCGAGCTCCAGAACCTGCTGCTGCGCGCCGGGTACAACCCGGGGCCGGTCGACGGCATCCTGGGCAACGGCACCCGGTCGGCGTACTCGCGCTTCCTCGGGAAGAACGGCTACGACGCCAACGCCACCGGCACCGTCGTGAAGCTGGTGTCGGACCTGTGGATGAACGCGGTGCCCGAGCTGTGGGAAGGCGTGCGCTACGGCGGCGAGGTGACCCAGCAGGCCACCACCGGCGGGCAGGGCGCCCCGCAGCTCCCCGCGGTCACCACCTCGGGCACCCCCGGCAACGGGGCGCCGTCGAGCGCGCCGGCCACCTCCAGCGGCTCGACCTCGTACGTGGCGCCGCCGGACTCCGCCACCGAGGAGCAGGTCCGCAAGCAGTACCCGCACCTGGCCTACTTGCTCGACAACCCCGAGGTGAAGGCGGTGCTGCTCGCCGCCACCGCCAAGGGATCGGACCTGACCACCCTTCAGGGCGAGTTGTGGAAGACCGGGTGGTGGCAGTCCACCAGCTCGGCGATGCGGCTGTGGGATCAGAAGTTCGCCCAGGACAACGCCACGGCGATGCTGGAGTGGGACCAGCGCACCGTCTCGATCTCCAACCTCACCAGCCAGCTCGGCTTCACGCTGAACAACGACGACACGAAGTGGATCGCCGGGCGGGTGCTCCGCGAGGGGTGGTCCGACGAGCAGCTGAAGCGCTTCCTCGGCCAGATGGCCCGCCAGAACGGGCTCGGCGCCGGCCAGATCAGCGACCAGGCCGCCGGCTTCAAGGCCCTGGCCCGTTCGTACCTGTCGACGATGAGCGACCAGCAGGCCCAGGAGTTCGCCATCCGGGTGGCCGAGGGCAGCCTGTCCCGTGAGGGCGTGGAGTCGCTGTTGCGCAACGAGGCCAAGAGCCGCTTCACCTGGCTCGCCCCGCAGATCGACTCCGGGATGACCCCGCAGGACCTGTTCGGCGCGACGCGCAACGCGGTGGCGCAGGAGCTGGAGATCGACCCCAACCAGATCGACCTGAACGACTCCAACTGGTCGATCATCACCAGTCCGATCGTGGACGGGCAGACGACGCGGAGCATGAACTTCTACGAGGCGCAGCGCTGGGCACGACAGCGGCCCGAGTGGCGGCTGACCGACCGGGCGAACCGGCAGGCGTCTGAGATCGGCCTGAACCTGCTGAAGACGATGGGAGTGGTGGCCTGATGGCGAACCCGACGCTGGAGTACAGCAGCCGCGGCGGCGAGGTGTCGTGGCTGAAGGAACGCCTCAACTGGTGGGGCTACTACGACCAGGCCCACCCCGACGCCGCGCTCGGCGCCGAAGTGTACGGCTGGGACGCCTTCGAGGCCGTCCGCAAGTTCCAGACCGCCTACGGCATCGCCCCCACCGGGCAGGTAGACGACGCCACCTGGTACTGGATCGACCAGGCCCAGCGCGGCGTGATGCCTGCAGGCGCCCCCACCGCGCCGGGAGCCGGGCCGGGAGCCGGGACCGCGCCGGCGCCGGGCATCAACCCGGGGGCCACCACCCCCCAGTCGCCTGACCTCCAGCGCGACGCCCTCGCCCGTCTCGGTTCGCTGCTCCAGGGCTACGGGCTCAACGGGATGCTCGATTGGGTGAAGTCGAAGCTGATCGCCGGCGCCTCCGAGGCCGAGATCCAGCTGGAGATGTACGAGCAGCCGGCGTTCAAGGCCCGCTTCCCCGTCATCGACGCCCGCCGTGCCGCCGGCCTGAACCCGGTGAGCGTGGCCGAGGTGCTGGAGTACGAGACGCGGGGCCGCGAGCTCATGCGCCGGGCTGGCATCACCCAGGAGTCGTTCATGGCCCGCGACTACCTCCAGGGACTGATGATCCGGGACGTGAGCTTGGCCGAGGTGCAGGACCGGCTCAACGAGGGCCTGCTGCGGGTGCAGAACGCGCCGCCCGAGGTGCGCTCCATCTTCGGCTCCTGGTTCGGCACCAACAGCGACGCGGCGATGGCGCAGCTCTTCCTCGATCCCGACAAGGCGCTGCCCGAGCTGGAGAAGATGGCCGCCACCGCGGTCGCCGGCGGCATCGGCAAGCGCTACGGGCTCGAGCTCGCCCAGGGCATCGCCCGGGAGATCGCCGACACCGGCGTGTCCGACGGAGCCATCTGGCAGGGCTTCGCGCAGCTGGACTCGATGCGGGACCTGTTCTCCGAGACGATCTCCGAGACGCAGGACCTGACGATGGAGGGCGAGGGGATCGACGCCGTGTTCAACACGGGTCCGGGTGGCCAGCGCACACTGGAACGGCGCCTCCAGTCCCGGTCGGCGGCCTTCAAGGGTGGCGGCAACGCGGCCGCGACCGAGAAGGGCGTGATCGGGCTGGGGGTGGCCGACTCCTGAAAGAGCAGAGCCCGCCGGGGACAGACCGGCGGGCTCTGCGCCAGGTTCGCGGTGCGCGTGGGGTCCCGGGGGAGGACCACCGCGAATCGTCCGGCAATCCCGCAGCGTATCCCATGTTGGATCCGCTGCGCTACAGTGTCGTCATCCCCGCAGGCCCCGCGGGCGGGAGTAGCGCACAGTCGGGAGTAGGCGCAACAACATGGCAGACGACAACCAGACCGTCGAAGACGGCAACGATTCCGATTCCCTGAAGAACCTTCGCCAGGCCGCAGAGGCTGGCCGCAAGGCCCAACGTGAAGTCGCCTTCCTGAAGGCCGGCGTCGACACGGACAGCCCCATCGGCAAGCTCCTGTTCAAGAGCTACGACGGCGACCTCGACATCGAAGCGATCAAGGCCAGCGCGCTGGAGGTGGGAGCCATCAAGGCCCCCGCAGCCCCTGCCCAGGACACCGGCCCCACGGCCGAGGAACTGGCGCAGACGGCGATGCGCAACGACCTCGCATCGAACTCGGGCACCCCCTCCAACACGGAGGCCAACCCGTACGACGAGGCGCTCGCCGCGTTCGATCAGGCGAGGCGTGAAGGAGCAACCGCAGCGCAGCGTTCCGCCGCAGCGCTCGGTCCGGTGTTCGCGGCTGCCGCTCGTGGCGACCGACGAGTCCTCGGCTGAGGAGGCGGCGAAAGCCGCCTACCGCGAGAAGCTCCAGAGCTTGCGCTTCGGGCGGGTCCCCGGTGGGAACCGCCAGGAGAAGGGACTGCGCGAAGGGCCGAACCCGGCCTGGGAGCGTGGGATCAAGGGCGAGCATCGCCCTGACGGGTCGTTCATGCCGTACATCGACGCCAACACGATGTCCCCGATCCGCATGAAGACGTGGAGCGAGCACAAGCACGGCTACGAGGCCGAGCTGAAGCAGCTCCGCACTGCCACTCCCGAGGAGTAAGCAATGGCAACCCCCGCCGCCGGAACGACCACCGCCTACGAACTGACCGCAGGCGTCAAGGTCAACATGGACGAGCTCATCTACATGTACTCGCCCATGGATCTCCCCATGACCCTCGGCATCGACGCCCAGGGCACCATGGTCGTCAGCAAGCGCCCCGTCGACCAGAAGGCGTTCTCCTGGCAGGACGAGGAGATGCTGACCCCCCGGGCCGCTCTCGCCGCCCTGGCCACCACCGGCACCACCGGCCTGACCGTCGCGACCGGCGAGGCCCTGCGCTTCGCCACCGGCGACGTGGCCCGCATCATGAAGCAGGACGGCACCAACGAGGTGGTCCTGATCTCCGGCGTGTCCAACGCCACCGTGACCGTCACCCGGGCGTACCGCTCGCTGTCGACCGCCACCAACCTGGCCACCGGTGACATCATCATCGGCATCGGCACCGGCCTCGCTGAGGGCTCCGACCCCAGCACCTTCCGGTTCCGCGACCGTGACACCCGGTCCAACTACACGCAGATCTTCGGCCCGTACAAGATCAGCATGTCCGGCACCGAGCAGGTGCTGAGCAAGTACGGCGTGCCCGATGAGTGGGCGCACCAGGTGTACCTGCGCAACCGGGAGCTGATGATCCGCATCGAGCAGTCGCTGCTCTACGGCGTGAAGGACGACGACACGTCGGGCAAGATCCGTCTCACCGGCGGCCTGCTGTACTACTGCACCACGAACGTGGACAGCACCAGCACGCAGCTCACCATCTCGGCCATCGCGACCCAGCAGCAGGCGTGCTACAACAAGGGCGACGTGCCGCTGCACCTCATCGTGCGGCCCAACGGGCTCGACGACATCAACGACACGGAGAACACCTCCCGTCTGCGGGTCGTGGAGACGGACAGCCGCCGTGGCCGCCAGCGGGTCGAGGTGATCGACACCGAGTTCGGCTCGACGGTCATCCACCGGAACCGCTGGTGCTACTCGCACAACGCGTTCCTCGTGAAGCCCGACGCCATCGTGCGCCGGACGCTCCGTCCCGTCGTCTACGAGCAGCTCGCGAAGACCGGCGACGCCGATCACGCGATGATCGTGGGCGAGGAGGGCTTCGAGATCAAGGGCGAGCAGCACATGGCCGTCTTCACCAAGCTGACGGACTACACCGCCGCCTGATCCTCTCCTCCCCCCGGAGAAACGAGAAGCCCCCCCGGCCGTCTGTTGCTGGGGGGGCTTCTCCTCGTTGGTGGTGCTCTCTCGAAGCAGCCGTTTCAGGGACCTCTGCGGTCCCTGGCTCTGAGCGCTTTGCTCAGATCACACCCAGCTCGTCCCCACACGGGGACCGTTGCCTGCCGGGTACTGACGATCGGCCGACGCGGTGGTGCCGTCACAGCGGAAGTAGATGATGCCGCCAGCGTCGAGGTTGGTGACGGTGACCCACCCGCCGGCGCCGGTGAACGTGGAGTCGGCGGCGGTGGTGGTGGCGGTGACGCGGTCGATCTGGACTGCCATGACGGCTCCTTCAGGTGTTGATGACCTTGACGGTCCCGGGGACCTTGACGATGGTGCCGGCGGCCCCGCCGAGGCGGACCCACGGCTGGTAGGTGGTGCCGGCGGCGATGGTGAAGCCGGAGGTGACCAGCTTCGCCAGGTAGAAGCGACGGTCGCCGTCGCGCATGGTGTTGCTCGACCAGCTCGACGACACCCAGGTGGTGGGGGCGACGCCAACGGCCGGCAGGGCGATGTCGAGCGTGACCGAGCTGAGCACGGTGGCGGTGGCGCCGGGCGGATCCTCAGCGACGGGGAGGTAGATCGTCTCCACGCTGCTGGCGTGGACTTCAAGCTGGGTCACGGGTCGGCTCCTTCGCGTAGAGCGCTCGGATGGGGGCCAGGGCTTCGGCGCCGGCCCGGGGGGCGAGCGCTTCGAGCGCACGGATCGGCGCCCGGATGGTGAGCCGGAACTGGGTGCCGGAGATCGACACGGTGGCGTTGTACGCGGTGGCGGTGGCCGAGGCGACGCCGGAGTCCGTGTCGACGGTGCTCGTCGAATCGTAGGCGGCTGCGGTGGCGCTGGCGGCCCCAGCGTCGGCGCCCACCGAGGTGGTGACTGTGGCGTCGTGAGCGGTCGCGACGGCGCTGGCGGCCTCCACGTCGCTGTCCACGGTCGTGGTGGCGTCCTGCGCTGCTGTCGTGGCGCTGGCGAGCTCCGCGTCGGCGTTTACGTCCGCCCCAGCGGTCCCGTCGTGGGCCGTGGCGGTGGCCGTGGCCACCTCGGCGTCCGTGTCGATGGTGACCGTGGCGTCATGCGCCGTGGCGACCGCGCTGGCCAGCTCGGCGTCGGCGTTGACATCGGCGCCTGCGGTCGCATCGTGGGCCGTCGCCGTGGCGGTGGCGACCTCGGCATCGGTATCGATGGTGACCGTGGCGTCGTACGCCGTAGCGGTGGCCGAGGCCACTCCGGCATCGGTGTCGACGTTGGCCGTGGGCGTCTGGGCGGTGGCCGTCGCGCTCGCCGCCCCGGCGTCGGCGTTGGTGCCGGTCGGCGGCAGGTTGAAGTTGGCGAAGCTCGGCCCCGTCGTCATGCTTGACGAGAAGGGACCGCAGTTCAGCTCGACCTTGCAGCCCGCCAGCGCGGTGAGCGCCGACGCCGACATGGTGTCGCTGTGCAGCACGGTCCACGAGGACCCGTCGCTGCTGTACTCCATGTACCCGGTGCCGGACGCCTCCCGCAGCCGGAACCACACCCCGGCGTCGGTGAAGGCGACGGTGGCCGAGCTGTCGGTGTCGGACCAGTCGGACCCGTTGTAGGCGCCTTGGAGTTGCCCGGCAGTGTGCCGGTAGGAGATCGACAGGATGTCGACGTTGGTGCCGTCGTCCTTCACCGTGATGCCCGAGAAGCCGCCGGTGGAGCGGGGGTCGAGCTGAACGAGGACGTAGCTGCCGATCAGGTCGTGGCCGCTCGTGGAGGTGGAGATGCCCGAGTAGGTGACGGTGGCCGACGGGAACGTGGCCTTGTTGCCCGACACGGTGACCGCATCGCCATAGGCCCCGGTCCAGAAGGAGCTGTCGAGCGAGGACCCGGGGAAGTTGTGGGTGTAGTTCTCCCACTTCGAGTCGGTGGTGACCGTCGCGTCGTAGGC
>JACCDT010102347.1_pt1 | contig 30880 bp, 25 predicted proteins | sample 7446291 | NCBI WGS metagenome assembly JACCDT01 (sample SAMN15323446, study PRJNA562643) | freshwater metagenome | isolation source: river surface water | place: USA:Blue River Watershed | collected 2017-08-17
GGTTTTGAAAAATCAATAGCTCAACTGTGGGATGCGTATTCTGAAAAGTCATCATTTCATCATTGCGTGATGGATCAATCATCTGTTGCTCTGTGGCCAGAATGTATTACTGATGAACTGTCATCTAAAGATGATGCGGTGCAATCAAACCGACAGCAATATTTCAAAGAGTTGGCTCAAAATAATCGACAGATATACAAAGCTGCAAGTTTTGAAGACGCTGCCTGGCAAGGAGCGGGAGCTGTTCATGAATTCTTGCAAGAGGGGCATCAACATATTGCCTTGATTGCACAAGATCGCTTGGTTGCTAGGCGAATCAGAGCTCTTTTAGCTCGGTTTGGTGATGGCTTATCTGTTCACGATGAAACTGGTTGGAAACTTTCTACTACCAGGGCTGCAGCATCCGTGATGTCTTGGATAGATATTGTTCGTCAAGCAAATGGACCGACATCTATTCAGTTGATGGATTTTTTAAAAAATCCCTACATCAACTGGTCTACTTGGGGATTTTCTGATGAGCAGGCGTCTAATTATCTGAGTCATTTGGAAAAACGTTTGATAGACGCGGATGTGCGAGCTTCTTGGGGTGGTGTTGTATTGGCACTTCAATCTCAAGGTGCAGAAGTAGATGCCATCACTAATTTGATTAAAAAGCTCAAAGAACTGAGTGCTCAATGGCAGTTACCCCAACAAGCTTGTAATGAGTGGTTAGATTTGCTGCAGGCAAACCTAAAAGAGTTGGGTATGTTGGATGCTTTAACTAAAGATGTGGCAGGTCAACAGTTACTGCAATCTTTGGAGCCCATGCAACTCTTGAAGGAATACTCATTAAAGCAGTCTGAATGGATGTCGTTGTTGTCCTCAATCTTTGAGGATGCTAGTTATATCGAAAGTAACCCGCGCGCAAAAGCGAGCGTGACTATTTTGCCTTTAAGTGCCACGCGCTTGAGAAGATTTGATGCTTGGGTAATGGTTGGTTGTGATGATGGTCAATTGCCATCAATTTCTGAGAGCCCGATGTTCTTATCGGGTGAATTGAAAAAGATCTTAGATTGTAAGACGCAAGCCATGGAATTTGAGCAACAGGCCATGGACTTATCTCAGTTGATGATGTCTCATTCGCACTGGCGAATGGTGTGGCAGTCTAGTGGTTCGGCGGGTGAGCCCAGACAGCCCTCACCATGGTTGCAGCGCTTATATATCAATCATCCTAATTTCTTAAAGCAAAGTATTGCAGCTAGCGCTACGGCGTATATGCCAGTTCCTGTGACTCAGCCAGCGCCGTCATTGCCAAGCGATTATGTCAAGCCAGCATCCATCAGTCCTAGTGCATATCGTGCTTTGCGAGAGTGCCCTTATCGCTACTATGTGACACGCTTGCTTGGTTTGAGAGAGCAAAACACTTTGGATGTTGAGGTTGATTTGAGTCTTGTAGGCCAAACATTGCATGCGGCCTTGCGTGATTTTTATCATGGCTTAAAGACGCAAGCCATTGTTTCAGATAACCGGTATGAGAGAGCGAAGCTGCTCAAGCAACGTTTGTACGCAATCTCTAACAAACATTTCAAACCGCTTTTAGATGTTGACGGTCGTTGGTTGGCTGCTTGGATTGAATGGGAAACATTAATACCTGATTGGATTAACTGGCATATAGAGCGCGAAGAGGCTGGTTGGATTTTTCATGATGGTGAGAAGCCGGTGGGCTTTGACTTAGAAACTAATTTTGGGTCAATCAGGGTTTCTGGATTTGTGGATCGATTAGATATTCACCCTGAGCAGGGTGTTGAAGTAATTGATTACAAATACAGTAGTAAAAACTCCATCAATAAAAAGAAAAACAATATTGAAGATGACCCACAGTTAGTGATTTATGCAAAAGCAGTTAATGGGGGTGATATCGTCAACCGTCAACCAGTTACCAGTGCTTCTTGGGTGTCTATCAAGGAGGCTGATACATCAATTCAGGTTGAGGATCTATCCGAGCACATGAAAAATTTACCAGCGCAAATGATTGCCGACATAGAGGCTTTATGGGCTGGTTCGCCAGTTATTGCAAGCGCACCCGATAGCATTTGTCAGTATTGCCAAGCTCGAGGCATTTGTCGCAAAGGAATGTGGTCATGACCGATCAACTCACTCATGATTCATGTAACCCTCATTTATCAGTGGTGATTGAGGCATGTGCTGGCAGTGGTAAGACCTGGCTGTTAGTGTCTAGAATTGTTCGTCTTTTATTAAGTGGCGCGAAACCACGAGAAATTCTAGCAATTACATTTACCAGAAAAGCTGCCCAAGAAATGCGTGGGCGCTTGGATGAAGTCTTGTTAAAGTTAGCCAATTGCCCCGAAACTGAGTTAATCGATGAGTTGGTTGCAAGAGGGTTGTTAGAGTCTGAAGCTAAAGCCTTGGTACCTCGAGCACGAGTTTTATTTGAAGAGGTGCTATCTGATCCATATCCTTTATGTGTTGAAACTTTCCACGGTTGGTTTAGTCATTTATTAAAGGGAGCACCTTTAAATTCTGGGGTGCCACAAGGCCTTAAATTAAGAGATGACTTTAAGCGATTGCAAGATGAGTGCTTAGAGGATTGGTGGACTAGTTTGCCAACGAGAGATAAGACGCCAGTAAGGGCTGCTTATGAGTTACTGGTTAAAGAGTTAAAAGCAAAAAATGCTAATGATTTACTTGTGGGGTCTAAAGGCTTTTTAACAGTCAAAGCGGAGTGGCTAAGTTATATCAGTGAGTGTCAAAAGAGGGGCGTTGATCCATTGCGTTCTGTGATGGATCAATCAAACTGGTTGGATGTTCAGGATCCATTGAAAGTTGCGTTAGATGACTCAAACAATTTGGGTGATTTAATGAGCCTTGCTAGCTACCTAGAAAACGGTGGCAAAAAAGATGTTGGGTACTCTAGAGCAATTAATGATGGTTTAAAAAAGCATGCTCACCAGTATGACTTGATAGAAGTTGCTGATACTTTAAAGCCTGCATTTTTAACTCGTGATTATGAGTTTTTATCTCAACTATTAGCTTCTGGTGAGCTAAAAAAATCACTCAAGAAGCTGCCCAATCCAGAACAGCTAGAACTGCAGATTAATAAAACACGTCAGTATTGGGCGAGAGTGTTATTTGATCATTATCGTTGGGTTGCCGATCATCGGGCACACGCAATTCATCAGGCTTGGGTCACTATCGGTGTGGATATGCTGTCGCATTACCAGGCTAAGAAAGAATTACTGCGAGTGCAGGACTTTTCTGATTTAGAGGCTTATACAGCTAAGTTGATGTTGAACTCTGACGTAGCCAATTATCTACAGGCTAGGCTTGATGCTAAATATAAGCATCTCTTGATCGATGAGTTTCAAGATACCAATCCACAACAATGGCAAATTTTATTATCTTGGTTAAATGCTTATGGTGAGGGCGAGGATAAGCCATCTGTGTTCTTAGTAGGTGATCCAAAGCAGTCAATTTATCGTTTTAGAAGAGCCGACGTTCGTTTATTCAATGAGGCTAAGACATATTTGGAGGATCATTTCAATGCGAAGTTTCATCGATTTAATGCCACTCGAAGAAATAGTCCTGCAGTGTTGGCAGCTGTGAATGCTGTCTTTAAGTTGCCTGATGTTCCTGCAGCCTATCCATTTGAAGAGCAAACACGCAATCCCCATGCAAAAAATGTTTATGGAGATGGTGAAGTCTTTTGTTTACCACTGATTGAAGCTCCAGCAATTACGCAGCATACAAATAGAAATGCGTTAATTAATCCGTACATTGACTCTACTAAAGAGTCTAAGGCAAAGCAGAGTTATGCTGAGGCGTTACAGGTTGCGCAACACATTCATAAGATTAAATCTGAGAAAAATGCTTCTTGGGGTGATTTCTTAATATTGCTGAGATCTAGAACGCATCTTTCTAACATTGAGAAGGCATTCCGTGACTGTGGCATTCCATGTGATAGCCCAAGGCAGGGTGGCTTACTTAAAACTCTTGAGGCAGAGGATATGGTTGCCTTATTGTCAGTATTAATCACGCCTACTGATGATTTATCTTTGGCTCAAGTGTTGCGTTCACCTATCTATGCACTTTCTGATGAACAGTTGATGCAGTTAACGCTTGCAAAACTGTCTGAACAACATCAGTCGTATTGGCATTTAATTAGTCATGCTGAAAATCAGTATCACCATATATACAAGGATATATGGAGTTGGGTTGATTTGGCCAAACGTTTACCGGTGCATGATTTGTTGGATCATATTTACGCAGACACTCAGTTACGTTTAAGGTACGCTCAATTTGCGCCACCATTACAAAAAGATCAAGTTCTGTCTAACTTGGATGCGTTTTTAGCTTTGGCGTTAGATCTTGATGGCGGTCGTTATCCAAGTTTGCCCAGATTTATTGCTGAACTAAAAAAAATCAAACGTGGTGCTGAAGAGGAGAGTCCTGATGAAGGTGACTCAGCTGCTGAAGAGGATTCTGATGATGATTCAACCTCCTCAGATGCTCGCGTAAGAGTTCTAACCATACATGCTGCTAAAGGTTTGGAGTCACGTTTTGTGATTTTGATGAATACCAATACTAACCGCAGTGGTCGTGACAACGTTGGTGTGCTGATGAGTTGGTTGCCTGGTGATCAGGGACCTTTACACATGTCTCCAATTTTTTCTGGTAAGCCTAAAGATCCTGCTCGCCAAGAGCTAAGGGATCAAGAAGAAGCAATTGCTGAGATTGAAAATTGGAATCTTTTGTATGTTGCGCTCACAAGAGCAAAAGAGGCTGTTTACATTTCTGGCTTGGCGAACAAAGCTGATCAGCCAATTGCACCCAACAGTTGGTATGACAGACTAGATCGAGCCGGAGTTAAGCCATTAAATGAGTTTAATGATGTTGTTGTACACAAGGCTAAATCAATTAGCGATGCTATTAATAGCCATGAATTCTTCGATTTCGAGGTAACTTGGCAAGGTGAATCTAGTTCTTTGGCTCCATTTGATGAGGAGTTAATCAGCCCCGAGCAACAGAAGGTGATTGATTTGGGGGTGGCGTTTCACGCCATCATGGAACATGTCATGCGAATAGGTATCCAAAATGCCCGGGAGTTGCCATCTAACGATGAACTTGTGTCTTGGCTAAATATTGATTCTGACTTGGTGAATGATGCAAGGCGATGTGCGATGAATGTTTTATCTTCAGATTTTAGTAAAGACTTTTTCTTTAGTGCTGAGATAGAAAATTCATGGGAAGAGTTGGATATAGCCAGTTCTGATGGTCGCTTATTGAGGATTGACCGTTTGGTTGAATTACCTAATCAACTCTTGATATTGGATTACAAACTATCTATCCCTGATATCACTCATGATTTGTATCAGAAGTATCAATTGCAAATGGCAACTTACAGGGAATGTGTATCAAAGCTACGACCTGATAAAGAGGTTAAATCGTATTTATTAAGTGGTAAAGGTGAGCTTTTAGAGATGAATGGCCCTAATTAGGGAAAATCCTAAAGGAAATATGTGGGTAAAAATAGACTAAAAAATGGGGGTGGTAGGTGGACGAGCCTGACCCTCGGCACTGGTAGTAATTGGGTTTGGCTGCTTCGTTCCCGACCTGACCAGGTTACCAAGCCACCATGCGAGGAGGCCCGTCCTCTGACATTCTACTGCCTTCTACTTGTAGAATGACAATATGACTGCATTAGCATTAGCCCGAAAGTGGCGCCCGAGAGATTTTTCAACCCTAGTTGGCCAGGAGCATGTGGTCAAAGCATTGACTCATGCCTTAGATCAGCAGCGTTTGCACCATGCTTGGTTGTTCACTGGCACTAGAGGTGTTGGTAAGACAACCATTTCACGTATTTTGGCTAAAGCGCTCAATTGCACTGGAGTAGATGGCCAAGGACAGATGACTTCTCAACCATGTGGCAAATGTCCAGCTTGCACTGAAATTGATGCCGGCAGATATGTTGATTACATTGAGATGGATGCGGCAAGTAATCGTGGTGTTGATGACATGGCTCAGTTGTTAGAGAAAGCTATGTATGCGCCAAGTAGTGCGCGCTTTAAGGTTTATATGATTGACGAGGTGCACATGCTGACTGGGCATGCATTTAATGCGATGCTCAAAACGCTAGAAGAACCACCACCTCACGTTAAATTCATTCTTGCAACAACTGATCCACAAAAGATTCCAGTAACAGTTTTATCTCGTTGTTTGCAATTCAATCTGAAACAAATGCCGGTTCCATCAATTGTTGAACACTTGCAAAAAGTTCTTGAGGCGGAGTCGGTTCCATTTGAAATTGGGGCATTACGTATTTTGGCTAAAGCTGCGCAAGGTTCTATGCGTGACGCTTTATCTTTGACTGATCAAGCAATTGCCTATGCAGCAGGCCCAGTGAGTGAGTCAGCTATCAGAGCAATGTTGGGCACATTGGATGAAACATATTTAATTAGAGTCTTGGATGCTTTGCAGTCAAGGGATGGTGAGACCCTAGTAAAGATTTCAGATGAAATGGCTGAAAGAAGCCTTTCATTCTCATTAGCGTTGCAAGATTTGGCATCGTTATTGCAAAAAATTGCGCTAGCGCAAACTGTGCCATCCGCTGTGTTGGATGACTGGCCCGAGGCAAACGAAGTGCGTCGTTTGGCAGCGTTATTTGGCAAAGAAGAAGTTCAGTTGTATTACCAAATTGCTATTACAAGTCGACCAGATTTGTCTTTAGCTCCTGATGAGCAAGCAGGATTCACCATGGCACTTCTCAGAATGCTGGCATTTAAACCTGGTGATGGTTCTGGTTCTCCTAAGTCGGCAGGGTCAACAAAAGTAATGAGTGGTCCTGCAACTGCAAAAGCTGCGGCAGGATTATCTTCTGCTCAAGTAGCGCCAGCACCTAGTCCTGTCAGGTCTGCACCTGGTCCAACAAAAGTAGCAAGTACAACGCCAACAGTATCACCATCATCCGTTAGTTACGACCAAGATGATCCTGATTGGCAGACATGGATGAAGGCTTTGCCCGTTCGAGGTTTGGTGCAGCAATTAGCATTTCAAACGGAGTTGCAGAAGTGGGATGAGCAAGGCGGTAGCGTTAAAGCAACTGTGATTGTTGGTATGCCACAGTTAGCCAGTTCAGAAAGCGTCAATCGACTTCAAGATGCTCTATCTACGTATTTAGGTAAGCAAGTCAAAATCTTGATTGAGACAGGTAAGGCAACCCAATCCATTGCTGCTGTTGAAGCAAAGATCAAGCAAGAGAAGCAAGAGGGTGCTGAAGAGTCTGTTGCAAACGATGATTTTGTTAAGAGTATTCAGGCTGAGTTTGGTGCAACGGTTGTGCCAGGCAGTATTCGACCAATTCAATAAGTATTAGTAGTTTTTGTTAGGGGATTAAGAAGATGATGAAAGGCAATATTGCTGGCTTGATGAAGCAAGCCCAGCAGATGCAAGAAAACATGAAGCGCGCCCAAGCTGAGTTGGAAGCTTTAGAGGTGGTGGGTCAAGCAGCTTCGGGTTCTATCAAAGTAACTATGACTGGTAAGCATGTTGTGAAGCGTGTTGAAATTTCTGAAGCAGCGATGGATGATCGTGAGATGTTGGAAGACTTGCTAGTTACTGCTTATGCAGATGCCTATCGTCAGGCTGAAGAGGTTTCGAATAAAAAAATGTCTGGTGCCACGGCAGGTATGCCAATGCCACCAGGATTTAAATTGCCATTCTAATTAGCATGTCTGATAACCGGTCACCGGATCAAGCGCAGGATGCTTTATCACGCATGGTGCAGGCTTTAAGAGCTTTACCAGGTGTTGGTCCTAAGTCTGCTCAACGTATGGCGTTTCATTTACTGCAGCATGATCGCAATGGGGCAGCTGTACTGGGGCAAAGTCTATTGGATGCGGTGAATAATATCCACCACTGCTCTTTATGTAACACCTTTTCAGAGTTAGATATTTGTACAACTTGTGCTGATGAGCGTCGTGACCCCAGTATCTTGTGCGTGGTTGAAACGCCTGCAGATCAATTAATGGTCGAGCAAACTCTGACTTATCGGGGTTTGTATTTTGTATTAATGGGACGTTTATCTCCCTTAGATGGTTTGGGCCCCAATGAAATACATCTAGATCGATTAATTGAGCGAGTGGAGAAGAGTAAGGATCCAGTGAAAGAAGTTGTTTTAGCTACTAACTTCACCAGTGAAGGTGAAGCCACTGCCCATTACATTGGTGAAATTATGAAGGCCCGAGGCATTAAGGTTTCCAGAATCGCGAGAGGTGTGCCCGTCGGCGGGGAGCTAGAGTATGTGGATGCAAGTACCTTGGCCAGAGCCATGATGGATCGACGCTCGGTTAGTTGATAAAAAGATTAAGATAGAGGCTTCCAAGTATCCAAGCAGTATGTTTGGCATCTTTTCTACTGAGACCTTATGCATATATTAATTGCCAATGATGATGGTTATTTAGCCCCTGGGTTGTTAGCCCTCGTCAATGCCTTGCGCCCTTTGGGGAAGGTCACGGTGATTGCGCCTGAGCAAAATCATAGTGGTGCGTCTAACTCTCTCACTTTATCTCGTCCCTTAACGGTTAATCGTGTAGTTGGTGGCGAAAGAGATAATTTTTTATATGTGAACGGTACACCGACGGATTGTGTGCACGTTGCATTAACTGGGTTATTAGATTCAAAACCAGATATCGTGGTTTCAGGTATTAATCAGGGTGAGAATATGGGGGAAGATGTTCTCTACTCAGGTACAGTTGCCGCAGCTATTGAGGGAGTTATGTTTGGTATTCCAGCAATCGCTTTTTCTCAGGTAGATAAGGGTTGGTCTGGTATTGATGATGCAGCTAAAGTTGCTAGAGATATTGTTGTGCAACAAATTGAACAGCCTGTGGATGGTCATTTGATGAGTGATGGTATTAATTTACCAAAGCCTACTTTATTGAACGTCAACATTCCTAATCGTTCATATGATCAATTGAAATCTTGGAGAGTAACTAGATTAGGTAATCGTCATCACTCTCAAAATGTCATCATGCAAAATAATCCTCGTGGTGAGCCTATATATTGGATTGGTCCTCCAGGGGTTGCCAGAGATGCAACAGAGGGCACAGATTTCCATGCAATTGAGCATGGTCAGGTTTCAATTACACCTCTACAGTTAGATCTATCGCATACACGCATGCGCGCGCACATGATTGATGCTAACTGGAATAAAAATTAATACAGATAAGTAAATCATAGGTTACTAGTGGTTAAAAAAGATCCGATTCATGATAAAGCGCGTATTCAGTTAGCTGAGAAGGTGGCTGCTAGTGGTGTGCGTCATCGTCAGGTGCTAGAGGCTATCGCAACTGTGCCAAGGCATGCTTTTGTTGATGAGGCATTGGATACCAGAGCTTATGAAGATTCTGCTTTGCCAATTGGTCATCAGCAGACTATTTCTAAGCCTTCTGTCGTTGCTCGGATGGTCGAGTTGTTGTTTAAGCCTAAGAAAGAGTTGGGCAAGGTTCTTGAAATTGGCACAGGTTGTGGCTATCAAGCTGCCATCTTGAGTTTGGTGGCAAGTGAGGTGTACTCAATTGAAAGAATCCGTCCTTTGCATGATCAGGCTAGAGCCAAATTAAGACCATTTCGTATTCCGAACCTTCGATTGGTCTATGGAGATGGTATTCGTGGCCTACCTCAAGCCGCTCCTTTTGATGGAATTATTTTGGCAGCAGCAGGTTTAGGCATTCCTGACCCTTTATTAGATCAATTAGCTATTGGTGGTAGATTAGTTGCTCCGGTAGCTAAAAGTGAAGAGGAGCAGCAGTTGGTGGTGGTCGAGAGGGTGAGCTCGCAACGTTATCAAAGAACTGTTCTTGAAGAAGTATTTTTTGTGCCCTTACAATCAGGTACTGTCTAATTAATATTGCAATAAATTTATGATCCTGACTCGTTTTTTGATGATTGTTTTACCTGTTTTGGCTGTTTTATTGCAGTCAGGGTGCGCAACACGCTTATCGCCTGCACCAGTCGTTGATCGCTCAAGCGGTCGCAGTGCTGAACCGGTAGAGCCTGGCTATTATCGAATCAAGCGTGGCGACACATTGTTAAGAATCGCTCTTGATCATGGGCAATCACATCGAGACATTGCTGAATGGAACAATATTGCTGACCCTAACCTTATTGAGGTTGATCAAGTAATTCGTATCACACCACCAAAATCTGCCAAAACTGCTAGCACCAAAATTGAAGTGAAGCAGGAAAAGCCGGCAATTGTTAAAGAAGCACCAAAGCCGGTTGATAAGCAGCCTAACAAAGAAGAGAAGTTAGCTAAGCAAGAAGTGGTTCCTGAAAAAGCCAAATCTGATGCGCCAGCAGATTTAGGCATTCGCTTGTCTTGGCCTTCCAAGGGTGAAGTAATTGAACGTTTTGATGAAGGTAAATCAAAAGGTATTGGCATTGCAGGTAAATCTGGTGATGCAGTTCAATCTGCCGCTGATGGTAAGGTTGTTTATGCTGGCAACAGCTTAAGAGGTTATGGTAATTTAGTGATTGTTAAGCATGACAATACCTATCTCACAGCCTATGCTCACAATAAAACTCTCTTGGTGAAAGAGGGGGATATGGTGAAGAAGTCGCAAAAAATTGCCGAGATGGGAAATACTGATGCTGATCGTGTGAAGTTGCATTTTGAACTTCGCAAGAATGGTAAACCCGTTGACCCTATCTCTTACTTACCTTAAAGATGTCATTGCCAGCAGACTCAGATAACAGTTCATCTAATGACTTGTCTGATCTGGATGATCTAGTAAATCAAGAAATTGATGCTGATGAGCTTAAGCAAGTTTTAGCTGCTGAGCTGTCTGCTGATTTAGTGCAGCGTTATTTGCAACAAATATCTAGCAAGCCTTTATTTACTCCAGAGCAGGAATTGATTGTTGCCAATCAGGCAAAAGATGGTGATTTTGCTGCTCGTCAGGCGATGATTGAACATAATCTTCGCTTAGTTGTGAGTATTGCAAAAACATACATGAACCGAGGTTTACCTTTTCCAGATTTGATCGAGGAGGGGAATCTTGGTTTGATGCATGCTTTGGACAAGTTCGAACCGCAAAGAGGTTTCAGGTTTTCTACATATGCAACTTGGTGGATTAGGCAAAGCATTGAGAAAGCCCTCATGAGCCAGGTTCGCACGGTTAGATTACCTGTTCATGTCATCAGAGAAATTAATCAGGTGTTAAGAGCTAGGCGCTATCTAGAGCAAGCTTTAGCTTCAGAGGGTCGTAGTCCGGATATTGATGACATAGCTAGCTTGACTGGTAAAACAATTGAGGATGTCGCAGATGCTTTGGCTATGGCTGAACATACGACTTCATTGGATGCGCCACGTGATTTGGATCCTGGTTCTAGTTTATTGGATTTGATTTCAGACAAGCGCAGTGCCGGACCAGACCAGGAAGTGGAGAAATACCAATTTGAAGAAAAATTAAGAAGTTGGTTAAAAGGCTTAAAAGATGATCAGCGTCGAGTGATTACTAGGCGATATGGTCTGGATAATCAGGAGCCTGCCACGTTAGAGGAGTTATCTAAAGAGGTGGGTTTGTCCAAAGAGCGTATTCGGCAGATTCAGCAAGAAGCTTTGGTTAAACTTAAAAAATATTTACAGAGTCACGGTCTTGATAAAGACACAGTGTTAGATGATTAAACTGAGACAGAAAGATAATTCATGGCCGGCGTTTTAGTTTTTGATATTGAAACAATTCCAGATGCTGCAGGAATACGTCGTTTAGAGGGAATTCCTGATAGCGTGAGTGACATAGACGTTGTGACTCAGGCATTGGCTGAGCGCAAGGAAAAAACTGGCACAGAGTTTATGCCTTTGCATCTGCAAAAAGTGGTAGCGATTTCATGTGTGATTCGCCGCACGACTAGAGATGGTGCTCCGCAATTCAAAGTTGGAAGCTTGGGAGATGCAAATAGTTCTGAAAAAGAAATTATTCAAGCGTTCTTTGATTTGATCGAAAAATATACCCCCCAGTTAGTTTCTTGGAATGGCAGTGGTTTTGATTTGCCTGTATTGCACTATCGAGCATTACTCAATGGTGTTGTTTGTTCTCGCTACTGGGAAATGGGCGAGAGTGGTGATAGTGATAGTCGTGACTTTAAGTGGAATAACTACATCAGTCGCTATCACATGAGACATATTGACTTAATGGATCTCTTGGCAAAATTCTCAGGAAGAGCGAATGCCCCATTGGATGCTTTGGCTAAATTATGTGGCTTTCCAGGGAAAATGGGCATGGATGGCGGTCAAGTGTGGCAAGGTTTTCTTGATGGAAAAATTAAAGAAATCCGCGACTACTGCGAGACTGACGTTGTGAATACCTATTTGGTTTATTGTCGATTTCAAAGAATGCGTGGTGGAGTATCTCCAGAGGAATACCAAGAGGAAGTTCAGTTTGTTAAAAATGAGCTTTTAAAAGAATCCAAAACTCCTCAAGGGGCTTTTTGGCAAGGCTACTTAGATAATTTCTCTCAAGATATATTGTGACTAGAGTAGTTGTTGAATCCCTAAATTTAGAGGCGCAAGGTGTTGCTCGTCCTTTGGATGAGTCTGGCGTTCCTGGCAAAGTGGTTTTTATTGATGATGCGTTACCAGGTGAGGATGTTGAGTTTCAGTCATACAAAATTAAAAGTAAATTTGAGCTGGCAAAACTAACTCACATTTATAAAACATCACCCTCTCGCATTACCCCATTGTGTCCATCATTCAAAGAGTGTGGCGGTTGCTCCATGCAACATTTGGATCCCAGGGCGCAGTTAGCGATGAAGCAAAGGGTGTTGGAAGACAACTTGAGATATCTAGGTCGAGTTAAGCCTGATGTTTTGTTAAGACCCATTTCTGGGCCTGCGTGGGAGTATCGCTATCGGGGTCGTTTATCTATCTTCAAGATACCCAAGGGTAGGGTGTTGGTGGGGTTTCATCAAAAGAAGGGCAGTCGGATTACCGATATGTTGTCTTGCGATATTTTGCCGAAGCATGTTTCTGATCTTTTACCTCGATGGCGCGATTTAATCGCTCAAATATCCATATCTGGAAAGTTAGCGCAACTTGAATTTGCTATTGGAGAGGGTGCTGAGCCTGGTTCGCTGAGAACCGTGTTTGTTTTGAGGCATCTTGAGCCATTGAATAAAAACGATCAGCAGTTAATTAAGAATTTTTCAGAGATACACGGGGTGGATATTTGGTTGCAGCCTGAGGGTCTAGACAGTGCTTATCCATTTGCGCCACCTAACAGCCAGCTTTGTTATCGCTTGCCTGAGTTTGATATTGAAATGCCATTTAAGCCTACTGATTTCACGCAAGTCAATCATCAGGTGAATCGTGTTTTAGTCAGCAAAGCGATTCGTTTATTAGACCCGAAACCAGAAGATAGGGTGCTAGACCTATTCTGTGGAATCGGTAATTTCACTTTACCTTTGGCGCGTCGCTGTGCCAAGGTTTTTGGTATTGAAGGCAGTGATAGCTTGACCACCAGAGCTAAAGATAATGCGATTCATAACTGTCTGGGTGATCGGGTTGATTTTGCTTGTGCCAACTTATTTGAAGTCACTCCACAAACTATTCAATCATGGGGTCGTGCAGATAAATGGTTGATTGACCCACCTCGTGATGGAGCTATGGCGCTAGCCACAGCAATCGCTGAAATTGCCAAGTTTGGCAATGAGGATCAGATGACTTATTTGCCCCAAAGAATTGTTTATGTGTCTTGCAACCCAGCTACCTTGGCGCGCGATGTGGGCATCTTGACTGCACAGGCGGGCTATCGATTAAAGGCTGCTGGCGTTGTTAACATGTTTCCGCATACCTCACACATTGAATCTATTGCGGTATTTGAGCGATAAAAAAGGCCTGCATCAGCAGGCCTTGGTTTTAGTCATTGATGACTTAGTCTCTATCTCCACCAAAGATGCCTAACAATGCTAGCAAATTGCTGAACACGTTATATACATTGAGGTAAATGCTCAAGGTGGCAATCACGTAGTTTGTTTCACCGCCATTAATCACGCGTTGAACATCAACCAAAATGAAAGCTGAGAAGATGGCAATCGCCACAACACTGATTGTGAGCATCAAGGCTGGCATTTGAAGCCAAATGTTAGCTACTGATGCAAGTAACAAAAGAATCACACCAGCAAATAACCATTTACCCAAGCCTACTGAAAGATCCTTTTTAACGCTTCCAGCTAGAGTAGCCATGCCTGCAAATATCACGGCAGTACCACCAAAGGCTGTCATGATCAAGCTAGCACCATTGCTAAAGCCAAGAATCGAGCCAATTAAGCGTGAGAGCATCAAACCCATAAAGAATGTGAAACCAAGTAGTAGGGCAACGCCTAAACCTGTGTCTTTATTCTTTTCAATTGCCCAGAAGAATCCGAATGCAATCGCCATGAATGCAATCAGACCAATGAATGGACTGCCTGCAAAAAGTGAAAAACCTGTTGCAACACCAATCCATGCGCCCAAAATTGTAGGCACCATAGACAACGCTAATAGGGCATAGGTGTTACGTAACACCCGGTTGCGGACTTGAACGCTCGCTGTCGCGCTACCGTGCCCAAAACCATAAGTGTTTAAATCGCTCATTAGAACTCCTTCATGTATTGAACATAACTTGCCCACCACTGGGCTCGTAGCATTAAGTATAGACATTTCATATGAATTTCAAGGGCAAATTTGATTGTTGATAGGTAAATAGGGGTGTTTTCAGAGTGCTTTTTAGCTTAACCCCTGATTTTTATGAAGTATTTCTGGAGAATTTTCCTTAAAAATCAATGCTTTTACCTGTCTCAAGTCTAAGAAAATGACCTTGAATACTGTATAATTTGGGGTTTTTAATCTATCTATCAATGGAGTTTAGTAATGGCAATTGAGCGCACCCTTTCTATCATCAAACCAGACGCAGTAGCTAAGAACGTTATTGGTCAAATTTACGCACGTTTCGAAGCAGCTGGCTTGAAAGTGGTAGCTTCAAAAATGGCTCACCTTTCACGTCAAGAAGCTGAGCAGTTCTATGCTGTTCACAAAGAGCGTCCTTTCTTCAAAGATTTGGTTGATTTCATGATTTCAGGCCCAGTAATGATTCAAGCTTTGCAAGGCGAAAACGCAATTGCTAAGAATCGTGAATTAATGGGTGCTACTGACCCTAAGAAAGCAGATAAAGGCACAATTCGTGCTGATTTCGCTGACAGCATTGATGCTAATGCCGTGCATGGTTCAGATGCTCCTGAAACTGCTGCTGTGGAAGTTGCTTTCTTCTTCCCAGGCATGGAAATCTTTTCACGCTAATACTTCACATTGATTGACTCACGCATCAACCTGTTGAATTTTGATCCTGAGGGATTGTGCGATTACATCGCATCCCTCCAGGAGAAGCCTTTTCGTGCAAAACAGTTGATGCGTTGGGTGCATCAAAGAGGTGAGGCTGATATCGCTCAAATGAGCGACTTGGCCAAAACATTCAGAGCAACGTTGGCTGAAAAAGCTTGCGTTTCTGCTCTACCAGTTATCAGTGATCAGCAAGCTTCTGATGGCACTCGCAAGTGGTTGTTAGATGTTGCTGATGGCAATGCCGTAGAGATGGTTTATATCCCTGAGGATGATCGAGGCACTTTGTGCATCTCTTCTCAAGCAGGATGTGCTGTTAACTGCAGTTTCTGCTCTACAGGTAAACAAGGCTTTTCTAGAAATCTTACGTTAGGTGAAATCATTGGCCAATTATGGTTGGCTGAGCACACGTTACGCAAAGAGCCTGGTGCGGTGAAGCGCATCGATGGTTACGATGGTAGCGTCATTGATGAGCATGAAGGTCGTGTGATTTCAAATGTAGTGATGATGGGCATGGGTGAGCCGCTACTTAACTATGAGCCAGTCGTTGGAGCAATGCGCCTAATGTTGAGTGATAACGCCTACGGCTTGTCACGACGTCGCGTCACTTTATCTACTTCAGGTGTGGTGCCAATGATGGATCGCTTAGCTAATGATTTGCCGGTTGCCTTAGCAGTTTCATTGCATGCACCAAATGATGCTTTGCGCGACGAGTTGGTGCCTATCAATAAAAAGTATCCATTAAAAGAATTAATGGCTGCATGCATGCGTTATTTACCATTCGCGCCCCGAGATTTTTTGACATTTGAATACTGCATGTTGGATGGTGTGAATGATTCTGATCAGCACGCCAAAGAGTTGGTTGATTTGCTAAAGAAAATTCCATGCAAGTTAAATTTAATTCCATTTAATCCTTTTCCAGGATCTGGGTTACATAAATCTAGCCCAAGTAGAGTTCAGGATTTTGCTAAACGTTTGATGGATGCAGGAATTATTACAACTGTACGTAAGACTCGTGGTGATGATATTGCTGCTGCATGTGGTCAGTTAGCAGGTGATGTGAAAGACAGAACCAATGTGAAGCAAAGAATGCAAGTGGTCAAGATTAATAAAGGAGTGGCTCGTTCATGAGTTCGAGTGCTAACTCATTCTTAAAGCGCCGCGTTAGTCGTCAGTCGACTATTCAGTGGGCTGGCAATGTTGTGACAGTTGGTGGTGATGCACCTGTGCGCGTTCAGTCTATGACTAACACGGATACTGCGGATGCGATTGGAACTGCCATTCAGGTAAAAGAGTTAGCAAGAGCTGGTTCTGAAATTGTTCGCATTACTGTAGATACTCCAGCGGCTGCGGCTGCGGTGCCAGCTATACGTGAGCAGTTAGACAAGATGGGTGTTTATGTTCCGTTGGTGGGTGATTTTCATTACAACGGCCATACCTTGCTAAAAGAATATCCTGATTGTGCAAAAGCCTTATCAAAGTATCGAATTAATCCGGGCAACGTTGGTCAGGGCGCAAAAAGAGATATTCAGTTTTCTCAAATGATTGAGATGGCTTGCCAATATCAAAAACCTATTCGTATTGGAGTTAACTGGGGAAGCCTTGATCAAGATTTGCTGGCTAAATTGTTAGATGAAAACGCAGCTTTATCTCAGCCCAAAGAACTTCGTGAGGTGATGGCTGAGGCATTAATTCAGTCTGCGTTGCAATCTGCTGCTAGAGCTGAGGAGTTAGGTTTAGATGGAAATCAAATTACTTTGTCTTGCAAAGTAAGTGCAGTTCAGGATTTGATTGCTGTTTATAGAGATTTGGCAACGCGTTGCGACTACTCATTGCATCTTGGTTTAACAGAGGCTGGTATGGGGAGTAAAGGTATTGTGGCGTCTACAGCTGCTCTATCTGTTTTGTTGCAAGAGGGTATTGGTGACACCATTCGCGTTTCATTAACGCCTGAGCCTGGTGCGCCGCGTGAGAATGAAGTGATTGTTGCGCAAGAAATTTTGCAAACTATGGGCTTACGTAATTTCACCCCAATGGTAATTGCTTGCCCAGGTTGTGGTCGTACTACAAGTACTTATTTCCAAGAATTAGCGTCCCGCATTCAGACTTATTTGCGCCATCAAATGCCTATCTGGAAAAAAGATCATCCAGGTGTTGAGGCAATGAATGTGGCTGTGATGGGTTGTATTGTTAATGGTCCTGGCGAGAGTAAGCATGCAAATATCGGCATTTCATTGCCTGGCACCGGTGAATCACCAGCGGCCCCAGTATTTGTTGATGGTGTCAAAGTGAAAACTTTGCGAGGTGACAAGATTGCTGAAGAGTTTCAAGTAATTGTTGATGAATATGTCAAAAACACTTACCGCGCTTAGTAATTCATATTAATAAAACTATAAGAGTAGATGACGAGTCAAGAAATGAGCCAAGAAAAACAAACAAAAATAACTGGCGTTAGAGGTATGAACGACATGCTTCCAACGGAGGCGCCTTTGTGGGCTCACTTGGAGCAGTCAATACAAGGTTTGGTGCGCGCTTACGGTTATCAGCAAATACGTACTCCGATAGTTGAACAAACAGCTTTATTTAAGCGTGGTATCGGTGAAGTGACTGATATTGTTGAAAAGGAAATGTACTCCTTTGAAGACAGTTTGAATGGTGAGCAACTCACATTGAGACCAGAAGGCACAGCTGCCGCAGTGAGAGCTGTCATTGAACACAATCTTTTATACGAAGGACCTAAGCGTCTTTGGTATACCGGTCCAATGTTTAGGCATGAGCGTCCACAACGAGGACGCTATCGCCAGTTCCATCAATTAGGTATCGAGGCATTGGGGTTTGCTGGTCCTGATATTGATGCAGAAATAATTTTGATGTGCCAAAGACTCTGGGATGACCTGGGTTTGTTTGGTATTAAGTTGGAACTAAATTCATTAGGGCAAGCTCATGAGCGTGCTGCTCACCGTGAAGCATTAATTGAGCATTTCAAGAAACACGAAGCTGAATTAGATGAGGATGCTAAGCGCCGTCTTCACACTAATCCATTAAGAATTTTGGATAGTAAAAATCCTGCTATGAAGCCAATTGTTGAGTCTGCACCACAATTGCTTAGCTATTTGGGCGAAGAATCATTGAAGCATTTTGAAGGTGTGCAAAAGTTACTTAAAGCAAACAATTTGCCATTCACCATCAACCCTCGACTTGTGAGGGGCTTAGATTATTACAATCTAACTGTATTTGAATGGGTGACTGATCAATTAGGGTCTCAAGGTACGGTTGCCGGTGGAGGTCGTTATGATCCACTAATAGCTCAAATGGGAGGTAAACCTGCTCCTGCGTGTGGTTGGGCTATGGGCATGGAGCGCGTAATTGAGCTCATGAAGGAGCAGAATTTAACTGCGGATTTAGAAGCGGGTTGTGATGTCTATGTGTTGCACCAAGCTGGTGATACGTTGGAACCTGCCATGGTGGCTGCTGAGCGCTTAAGATCTGCTGGTATTGAGGTGGTTTTACATTGTTCTCCAGATGGTGGCGCTGCTAGCTTTAAGTCTCAAATGAAAAAAGCTGATGGCAGTGGCGCAGCATATGCCATTATTATCGGACCTGATGAGTTAGCAGCCGGACAGGCGCAGTTAAAAGATTTACGTCGCGACGGTCAGCAAATGACTGTGGCGTTGGATGGTTTGGTTGATGCTGTTATCAATCAGTTGGTTAGTATTTCAGAATAAGCGAATAAGACATGCACTTTAATCTAGAAGAACAAGAACAATTAGCGGAATTTAAAGCTTGGTGGAAGCAATACGGCAACTGGTTAATCGGTGGCTTGATTGTTATTTTGTTGTCTTATTCTGTTTATACAGGTTGGGGTTGGTGGCAGAACCGTCAATCTCAGGGCGCAAGCAAGCTATATGACACGTTATTAGTGGCAGCGCAAAAGCAGGATGTGCCAGCAGTTTTGCGTGCCGCAGATGATTTGCAGCAGCAGTTTTCATCAACTAGCTATGCTGGCATGGGTGGTTTGGTGGCTGCTCAAATTGCGAATGCTTCTGGAGATATGGCTGCCACCGAGAAGCAATTACGATGGACCATGAATGATGCTAAGGCTGTTGCTCACAGAGATTTAGCTAGAGCGCGTTTGATTTCGCTTTTAATTGATAAAGGTGATTTTGTGGATGCCGATAAATTGGCTGGTGCATCTGTGTCAACATCATTTGAACCTCTTATGTTGGAAAGACGTGGTGATGTGCAATTAGCTCAAGATAAGAATGCTGAAGCTCGTAAGTATTACCAAGAAGCTTGGGCTAAATTAATGAAAAATCCGGAGGCTTCTGATGAGGCTAAACGTTTATTAAAAGTTAAATTAGATGCTGTAGGAGGTCTTTAATGCGCTATCCAATGATTCGCACTGCAGCAGTTTTGCTGTCTGCCATTACCTTAGTAGCATGCTCTAGCACCAAAAAGCGTGAACCTGCTTCATTAGTGAAGGTTGAGGACAAGATTCGTGTTGAATCTGTGTGGTCTACGAGTGTTGGTAAATCAGAGACTTTTGTGATGCGTCCAATATTGGCGGGCGACTATTTATATACATCTGCTGGCAATGGTACTGTGACTAAGGTTGAGGTGCTAACTGGCAAAAAAGTATGGGAAGTTAAGGCACCAACAGATATTTCTTCTGGCCCAGGTAGTGACGGTAATGTTGTGGTGGTTGGATCAACTAAGGGCGTGGTATATGCCTTTGACTCCGATGGTCAAAAGATTTGGGAAGAAAAGGTGGGTAGTGAAGTTCTAACTGAGCCTTTGGTTTTGGGTGGCGTCGCTGTTATCAGAACAATCGATAATCGTTTTGTTGCCTTAGATGCAAAAACAGGTAAACGTCGTTGGTCTTATGTTCGCCCACAAACTGCATTGGCATTGAGAACAAGCTTTGCAATGGTGCCGATTGCATCGGACGCATTTATTACAGGATTCTCTGGCGGCAAGATTGGTGTGATGGGTTTGGCTTCGGGTGGTGTACTTTGGGAAGCTTCGTTGGCATACCCAAAAGGTTTCTCTGAAATTGAGCGCATGACAGACGTGTCAGCAAGACCCACTTTGTTAGGTCGTCGTTTATGTGCAGTTGCTTTCCAGGGGCGCATAGCTTGCGGTGACATTAACAGTGGCACATTCACATGGTCTAAGGATTTTTCTAGTCATACAGGCACTGCTCAATCACAGGACTTAGTATTTGCGGCTGACGAAAAATCTCACGTAGTTGCCTACAAGGCAGCTGATGGTATTGAGGTCTGGCGTAATGAGACCATGACTTGGCGTGATGTTGGTGAACCCCTAGCTGTTGGTAAAGTAGTGGTGATGGGGGATAAGCAAGGTTATTTGCATTTTTTAGAGCAGACTACTGGAACAGCTCTAGCTAGAGTTCGTGTAGATAGTAGTGCGCTTGATGCTGCACCGATTGTTGCAAGTGGCTTGTTGATTGTGCAAACGCGTGGCGGATCTTTATCTGCATATAGACCCAACTAAGAAATTGCAATAAGAATAAAAACATATGGCAAGAATGATTAATGGTAATCACTCTTGCACTAGAAAGCAGTCAATTATTTATGAAACCCGTTATTGCCATTGTTGGTCGACCAAACGTTGGTAAATCAACGCTATTTAATCGTTTGACTAGGTCACGCGATGCGTTGGTGGCTGACTTTGCCGGTCTAACTCGTGACCGTCATTACGGTAACGGTCGCATGGGTGAGCGCGAATTTATTTGTATTGATACTGGTGGTTTTGAGCCAGTAGCCAAGACAGGTATTTTGGCTGAGATGGCTAAGCAAACCAAGCAAGCTGTAGTTGAGGCAGACGTTGTTATTTTCTTGGTGGATGCACGTTTAGGTATGGCGCCACAAGATAGAGTGATTGCTGATTTTTTACGCAAGACTGGCAGACCTGTGATCTTGGCTGTTAATAAAGCTGAAGGCATGGCCTACACAACAGTCACCGCTGATTTCTATGAGTTAGGTTTAGGCGAGCCGATTGCCATATCCTCCGCACATGGAGATGGTGTTCGCGCCATGATTGATGAGGCATTGGATGCCTTAGGTATTCCAGATGAGCCCGAAGAGGATGATAAAACTGACAGGCCAATGCGTATTGCTGTAGTTGGCAGACCTAATGTGGGTAAGTCAACGTTCATTAATACTTTAATTGGTGAAGAGCGTGTCATTGCCTTTGATATGCCAGGCACCACCCGTGATGCGATTGATGTGCCTTTTACGCGTAATGGCAAGCCATATGTGATGATTGATACGGCGGGTTTACGTAAGCGTGGCAAAGTATTTGAGGCGATTGAAAAATTCTCAGTTGTTAAAACTCTTCAAGCGATTGCTGATGCCAATGTTGTTATTTTGATGTTGGATGCTCAACAAGATATTTCTGAGCAAGATGCTCATATTGCTGGTTTTATCGTTGATGCTGGCCGCGCCTTAGTTTTGGCGGTTAATAAGTGGGATGGCATGGATGATTACGATAAGGAGCGGGCTAGAACAGACATAGCAAGAAAGCTACGTTTCTTGGATTTTGCCAATGTGCATCCAATTTCAGCGATCAAGGGCTTTGGTATCAAAGAGTTGTTTAAGGATGTTGATGCTGCCTATGCTGCAGCGATGTCTAAGCTACCAACTCCTAAATTGACACGTATTTTGGAAGAAGCGGTTGAGTTCCAACAACCTAAACGTGTCGGTATGTCTCGTCCTAAGATGCGTTATGCGCACCAAGGTGGTTCAAATCCACCGATTGTGGTGATACACGGTAATGCTCTTAGCGGTGTAACAGATAGCTATCGTCGTTATTTAGAGGGTCGCTTTAGAGAGGCTTTCAAATTGCGTGGTACCCCGTTGCGATTGGAATTTAAGACAGGTCAAAACCCTTTTGTTGACCAGGATAAAAGTAAGAAAAAAAAGGGCAGATAGCAATTTTTTGTAGCTTAGTTACACTCACAAGTATTGAGACTATTTTTTAACCAGAGTAAGACTCCCTAATTAACAAAAAGAAAGAAGGAGCAGGCATGAACACTAATAAAGGCCAACTTTTGCAAGATCCATTTTTAAACGCATTGCGTAAAGAGCACATTCCAGTTTCTATATACCTAGTTAACGGTATTAAGTTACAAGGTAATGTGGAGTCTTTTGACCAGTACGTTATTTTGTTACGTAATACCGTGACTCAGATGGTATACAAGCATGCCATTTCTACTGTGGTTCCTGCTAGAGCTGTTGAGTTCCGTGCTGATGAGGGAACACCAAGCGCTTAACTTTCTATGCAAGCAGTTAAAGCCGCTCTCATAGGTATTGATCCCGGAGGTAAACCTGACTTCGCCGATAGTATGGCTGAGTTGAGTTTGCTTGCGTCTAGTGCAGGCTCAAAGCCTGTGATGACGATGATTGCTAAGCGAGCTAAACCTGATCCAGCTCTTTACATGGGCTCAGGTAAGGCTACAGAACTTCGTGAGCAAATGGAAGCTAATGAGGTTGAGCTAGCTATTTTCAATCATGCTTTATCGCCAGTTCAGCAAAGAAATCTTGAACGTCACTTGAAGTGTCATGTGATTGATCGTACGGGCTTGATCCTAGATATCTTTGCTCAAAGAGCTAAAAGTCATGTCGGTAAAACGCAAGTGCAACTAGCTAATGTTCGATATCAAGTTTCTCGTTTAGTTAAGGCTTGGAGTCATTTGGAGCGTCAAAAGGGTGGTATTGGTATGCGAGGCGGCCCTGGTGAGACGCAGATGGAGTTGGACCGCCGTATGCTCGAGAGTAAGGCTAAGCGTTTGCAACTCGAACTTGAAAAGCTACAAAAACAACAAGCAACTCAAAGAAGATCCAGAGAAAAAGGTGGTGTTTTCTCGGTATCTTTAGTCGGCTATACCAATGCTGGTAAATCAACTTTATTTAATGCTTTAACTAAGGCTGGCACATATGCAGCTGATCAGCTATTCGCAACTTTAGACACCACTTCAAGGCGAGTTTATTTGCCTGAGATTGGTAATGCAGTGGTCTCTGATACTGTGGGATTTATTCGTGACTTGCCTCATCAATTGGTTGAGGCATTTAGAGCAACATTAGATGAAACCGTCAGGGCTGATTTATTGCTTCACGTGGTTGATGCTTCTAGCTTTGATCGTGAGCAGCAAATGATTGAGGTTGATAAGGTTTTAGCTGAAATTGGCGCAGATCAAAGCCCTCAATTGGTTGTGGTTAATAAGATAGATCAAGTACCTGCTTTAATGGAGCGTGGACCTGTTCTGCGTTATGACCGAAATGGCAAAGTAGCAGCCATCTACATCTCGGCTAAAGAGGGTATTGGCCTCGATTTGCTGCGAGAAACATTGGCAGAATTGGCTAAGAACACTGATAGAATGAAGGCTCCTGTAGAGGAAGTTCCATCAGTGGCAGAAATGGATCCACAGGCCCCAGCTAAGCGCTGGGAATCATTAGATGTTTTTCATACTCGTACAGGACTTTATTCTCCCAACGATGCGTAAATTACTACAAATATTTTCGGTTAATGATCCCGGTTGGGGCAACAACCACCAAGCTGATCCTAATCGTGGGCGTGATGAGAAGGATGCCACTCCACCGAAGCAGGAAGACAAGCCACGTCAACCGCAAAAGCAGGATGGTCCACCTGACTTAGATCAGTTATGGCGGGACTTTAATAACCGCCTAAATGGATTGTTTACCGGTAAACGCCAGGGTGGTGGCAATAATCAGCCGCCAAGTACAAAAGGACCATCCGGTGAAGGAATGAAACCTGGCTTCGGGGTTGGTATCGTTGCAGCAATTGCAGTTGCCGTCTGGATTTTTAGTGGCTTTTTCATGATTCAAGAAGGCCAAACTGGTGTTGTTCTTCAATTTGGTAAATACAGCTATACAACTCGTCCTGGTATTAATTGGCGCATGCCTTGGCCTATTCAAACTCATGAAGTGGTCAATCTTTCCTCAATTCGTTCTGTAGAAGTGGGTCGTGCTAATTTGATTAAGGCATCTAACCTCAAGGATTCTTCTATGTTGACTGAAGATGAAAACATCATTGATGTGAAGTTTGCAGTTCAGTATCGTTTGAAAGATGCCTCTGAGTACCTATTTAACAACAAAGACCCAGATGCCTCAGTTGTACAAGCTGCCGAAACTGCAGTGAGAGAAATTGTTGGTAAGAGCAAGATGGATAACGTTCTATATGAGAATCGCGAAAAACTTGCTATCGATCTAAATGCGTCTATTCAGAAGATCTTGGATGGTTACAAGGCAGGTATTTTTGTAACGAGTGTGACGGTTCAGAACGTTCAACCACCTGAGCAAGTTCAAGCAGCTTTTGATGATGCAGTTAAAGCAGGACAAGACCGTGAGCGCTTGAAAAATGAAGGCCAGGCATATGCTAATGACATTATTCCTAAGGCCAAAGGTGCTGCAGATCGTTTGATGCAAGAAGCTGAGGGTTATAAAGCCAAGGTGATTGCTGTGGCTGAAGGTGATGCAACAAGGTTTAAGTTGATTCAACCGGAATATGCAAAAGCACCGCAGGTTACTCGTGAGCGCATGTATATCGATGTAATGCAAGAAATCTATACCAATGTAACGAAGGTGATGGTTGATCAACGTAGTAATGCAGGTAGTTTGTTGTATTTGCCATTAGATAAGTTGATTCAGCAGGTTACGCCAGGTAGTCCATCTGCTTTAGTGCCAGCATCAAATACTGTGGCAAATACACCTGCAGTAACAACTACACCTGCGCCAGCATCAAGTACAACTAATGCAAATCCTCCTGCCACCCCAAGTGATAGAAGAGATAGTTTGCGCAGCCGTGAGCGATAGGAGACTTATAAATGAATAATCGTATTTTTCCTATGATCGCTGCGTTCTTTGTGGTGATTGGTTTATTGTCTTCAACGGTATTTATTGTTGATCAGCGTAAATATGCAGCTGTCTTTGCTTTTGGTGAATTGGTGCGCGTGATTGAAGAGCCAGGTTTGCAATTTAAATTGCCGCCACCATTTCAGAGCGTACAGTTTTTCGAGCGCCGTATTTTGACAATTGATACACCGGATGCAGAGCGTTTTATTACAGCGGAAAAGAAAAACCTATTAGTTGATTCTTATGTGAAATGGCGCATTGTTGAGCCGCGTCGTTTCTTTATTAGCTTTAGAGGTGATGAGCGCTTGGCTCAGGATCGTCTGAATCAATTGGTTAAGTCTGCCCTTAATGAAGAATTTACAAAGCGTACTGTTCGTGAACTAATTTCTGAGCAACGCGAACAAGTGATGCAAAACATCCGCAAGAAGGTTGCTGAGGAAGCTGCTGATATTGGTATTGAGATTGTGGATGTGCGTTTGAAGCGCATTGATTTATTGGCAGAGATCAGTGAGTCAGTATTCCGACGTATGGAAGCGGAGCGTAAGAGGGTAGCTAATGAGCTTCGCTCTACGGGTGCTGCTGAGTCTGAAAAAATACGTGCGGATGCAGAGCGCCAACGCGATATCATTCTATCTAGAGCATATCGTGATGCACAAAAGATCAAAGGTCAGGGCGATGCTAAAGCAACTGCTTTGTATGGTGAGGCCTTTAACCGTGATCCACAATTTGCTCAGTTCTATCGTAGTTTGGAAGCTTATCGTAATAGCTTTAAAACTAAGCAGGACTTGATGGTGATGGATCCTAATTCGGAATTTTTAAAATTTATGAAGAGTAGTCGCCCACAAGGTGCGCCTTCAATACCGGCAGCTAAATAATGAATCGTTGGTTACTACCTGAGAATATCGCAGATGTTTTGCCTTCAGAGGCAAGAAAGATTGAAGAGTTACGTCGTATTCTCTTGGATCGCTTTCAGTCTTATGGGTATGAGCTTGTCATGCCTCCTATGTTGGAGTATCTAGACTCATTGTTGACTGGATCAGGTCAAGATCTGAATTTGAAAACTTTTAAATTAGTCGATCAGTTATCTGGTCGAACTTTGGGTTTGCGTGCAGATATCACACCTCAGGTGGCCCGTATTGATGCGCACCTGTTAAATCGTCAGGGTGTTACAAGACTTTGTTATGCCGGATCAGTTTTGCACACACTTGCAGCGCCAGGAACAAGTTCAAGAGAGCAGTTACAACTTGGGGCTGAAATCTATGGGCATGCTGGTTGGGAAGCTGATTTAGAAGTCCAAACCCTATTAAATGAGGTTTTAACGCAGAGTAATTTGGGTGAGATCACCCTTGATATGGCTCATGCGGGCATTTTGACGGGCATTTTAGGTGAGTTTCAGCCCAAATCTGATGCTTTGGAGGCTCTTTATGCCTCACTTCAAGCCAAAGATTTACCTGGTTTGACTCAACTTTTAGCTGATTGGCCTGCGCCAATCAAGTCTGCAATTATTAGCTTGGCTTCCTTGAGTGGCTCACCCAAGGATGTTTTGCCGGCGGCTCGCAAGGCTTTGCCTCAATCAAAGCAGGTAACAACTGCTTTGGATGATTTGGAGCGTCTGTGCCAGGCTATTTCCGGCTTACCTAATGCCCCTAAATTGAATTTAGATTTATCTGACCTGCGTGGTTATCAGTATCACAGCGGGGTAATGTTCGCTGCCTATGTAGAGGGTTTGCCTGCAGCGATCGCCAGGGGTGGTCGATACGATATGGTTGGTGAGGCCTTTGGTAGATCTCGCCCAGCAACTGGTTTTTCTTTAGATATCATGACTTTAGCAAGATTATCTAAGATCGATTCTAGAAGGGCTGCTATCTTAGCTCCATGGTCAAATGATCAAAAATTAACTCAAGCTATCGCAAAACTACGCTCCAGTGGTGAGGTTGTGATTCAACTTTTACCTGGTCACGAGCAAGATGGAGAAGAATTCCACTGCGATCGTGAGTTGGTTGATCAAAAAGGTGCTTGGGTGGTTGTCACAAGAGCGTAAAATGCTCGTTTGCGCTTTTTACTAATTAATTATCTTTTTTCCTGGTTTATATGTCCGTACAGAAATCTGCCAGCAAGGCTGGTCGCAATGTTGTTGTAATTGGTACCCAATGGGGTGATGAAGGTAAAGGCAAGATCGTTGATTGGTTAACCGATCATGCTGAGGGAGTTGTGCGTTTCCAAGGTGGTCACAATGCCGGTCACACACTTATCATCAATGGCCAAAAAACAATTTTGCGCTTGATTCCATCGGGCATCATGCGCCCAGGTGTGACTTGCTACATTGGTAATGGTGTGGTGTTGTCTCCTGAAGCTTTATTTAAAGAAATTGGCGAGCTTGAGGCTGCAGGCGTGGATGTTCGTTCACGTTTGAAGATCTCTGAAGCAACTACTTTGATTCTTCCATATCACGTAGCCATCGACCATGCTCGTGAGGCTGCACGAGGTAATGACAAGATCGGTACAACAGGGCGTGGTATTGGCCCAGCGTACGAAGATAAAGTTGCACGTCGTGCATTACGTGTTCAAGATTTGTTCTTCCCAGAGTCTTTTGCGCAAAAACTTAAAGAGAATTTGGAATATCACAACTTTGTGTTGACTCAATACTTCAAAGCACCAGCTCTGAACTTCGAAGAGGTTAGAGACAGTATGTTGGGCTACGCGGAGCAGTTACGCCCATTGGTGGCTGATGTTTCTAGTGATTTAGATGCTGTTCAAAAAGCAGGTAAAAACTTGTTATTTGAAGGTGCCCAAGGCGCATTGTTAGATATCGATCACGGCACATATCCGTTTGTTACATCATCAAACTGTGTGGCTGGTAATGCAGCAGCTGGATCTGGTGTAGGCCCAGGTAGTCTACATTTTGTATTGGGTATTACTAAAGCTTATTGCACGCGTGTTGGCTCAGGTCCGTTCCCAAGTGAGCTATATGATCATGCTAACCCTAAAGCGCAAGATCCAATTGGTTTGCGTTTGGCTGAGGTTGGTAAAGAGTTTGGTTCTGTCACAGGTCGTCCGCGTCGCACTGGCTGGTTAGATGCTGCTGCATTGAAGCGCTCTATCCAAATCAGTGGTGTAACAGGCCTTTGCATGACTAAGTTGGATGTTCTTGACGGTCTAAAAGAGATTCGTTTGTGTATAGGTTACAACTTAGATGGTAAGAAGCTTGATGTATTGCCACGAGGTTCTGATGCGGTTGCTCGTTGTGAGCCGATTTATGAGACTTTCCCTGGTTGGGATGAAAGCACCCTAGGTATTCAACAGTGGGATAAATTGCCTAAAGCTGCACAAACATATTTGAGACGCGTTGAAGAGGTGGCATGTGTACCTATTGCCATGGTTTCAACTGGTCCAGATCGTAATGAAACTATCCTATTGCAACACCCCTTTGAGGCTTAAATCATAGGGTGGTATTGCAGTATTAATAAAAAGGGCGCATTAAGCGCCTTTTTTATTTCTTAGGCAAAGCAAATACTCTTAAGGCATCACCTTGTTTAAAGCCAAAGATTTGATTGCCACCCACAGCAACAGCGATGTACTGAACACCATCAATTTCATAAGTAACTGGTGGAGCATTCACGCCAGCTTCTGTTTTATGTTGCCATAAAACTTTTCCAGTATCAGCATCAAAGGCATTGAGTTGACCAGAGTCTGTGCCAATACCTTCGCCCATAAATATTAAGCCTCCGTCAGTCGCCAAGACGCCGCCAACCAGTGGGGCAGATGTCTTATGCTGCCATCTCATTTTTCCGGTTTGTAGGTTAATGGCAGACAGCAAACCCCAGCGAGGAGCATCCATGAGCGGCTCTAGAGTGGTGTAATGAATAGCTGGTTTATCTTTAGTTGCAGGTATGTCTTGAGTTGAATATTTAACTGGCCAGTGGATGGCAGCAACATAGGCAGTTTGCTTTTTCTCGTTGACTGAACTTGGTGACCAATTAACGCCACCTAGTACACCTGGAAGTATGGTGACGCCCTCAGGGGTTGCTCTAGCAAATAGGTTTTTTTGCTCAACAAAGTTATCCGATCTTTTTAGTAATTGACCCGTGACTCGATCATGTATGTAATACCAGCCAATCTTGCTAGGGTGTCCAACAGCAGGGATGGTTTTACCTTGATGTTTGTAATTAAATAAAACAGGTGGACTAGCTACGTCGTAGCCCCATTGATCATGAGGCACTTGTTGGTAATGCCAGCGGATTTTTCCGGTATTCACATCAAGGCAAACTAATGACACGGTATAAAGATTATCTCCAGGGCGAGAGACATCATCCATCTGTGGCGATGGGTTGCCCGTACCAAAGTAGAGGAGGCCTCTCTCTTTATCAATAGCAGGTGTGCTCCAGGCTGAGCCACCGCCAAATTTTGAAGCGTCTGGGTATTTATTTAATGTGGCTTTTTCTTTAGCAATATCACGATTAAGAGGAACTCCATCTGGTGTGGTCTCTCTAAACTGTCCTTCCCAGTTTTGTGGGGCAATTGTGTCGAATTGCCAAATGCGTTGCCCAGTCTTGGCGTCGAATGCCGCTAAAAAGCCATTACGACCATAATTTCCTGCAATACCGACAACCGCACCTAATGGCGCACCTTCGCGATCAGAATCTAAATGAAGGCCATAACCAACGCCGGTAATACCTATTAAGACTTTACCTTGATACACAACTGGTGCCATAGCAATACCCACACCTGATTGACCAGCGATGCTGCCTTTTTTAAGAGGATCCCCATCTTTTAAAGATGCAACATTCTCAGCGGTTGAGCTATTACTATCAGCTACTTCAATATCCCAAGTAACCTTGCCAGTTTTTGCGTCAAGTGCAATTAACCTTGCATCAACTGTGCCGATAAATACTTTGCCATCACTCACAGCAACGCCACGGTTGGCTGGACCGCAACACATTGGGTAGTCTTTTTTACGTTGATGGTTGTAGCGCCATAACTGTTGACCAGTTTTGGCATTTAACGCAACGACATGATTGAATGGTAGTGATAAGTACATCACTTCACCAACAATGATGGGTGTTGATTGAAATGTTGCTTTTACGCCGCTGTTATAAGTCCATGCTGGGGCTAAATCAGCCACATTACTTTTATTAATTTGCTTAATTGGAGAGTATCTTTGGTTGCTTAGATCTCTGCCGTAGCTTGGCCAATCATTATTGGCTTGGGCAATGCTGATAGTGAGTGCGCAAATTACAAATAATGAAATTCTTAATTTTTTGATATTCATTGAAGTTGCTAAATTAGTTTAGTAAAAAACCAATGTAGCAGGCGAATCATAAAAACTAAAGGCATTGAAGCTACTTTAGTGATTTTCATGAGGAAATAAAAAAGGCACCGAAGTGCCTTTAATTTACTGCTGAATTTTGGTGCCCCAGGAGAGACTCGAACTCTCACGCCTCTCGGCACCGGCTTCTAAGACCGGCGTGTCTACCATTCCACCACCAGGGCTAACAAAAAAGCTTCTAAATTGTACCTTAGAAGCTTTTTATTATTTGGCTCCTCGACCTGGGCTCGAACCAGGGACCTACGGATTAACAGTCCGGCGCTCTACCGACTGAGCTATCGAGGAATAGAC
>JACCDT011484049.1_pt1 | contig 30855 bp, 52 predicted proteins | sample 7446291 | NCBI WGS metagenome assembly JACCDT01 (sample SAMN15323446, study PRJNA562643) | freshwater metagenome | isolation source: river surface water | place: USA:Blue River Watershed | collected 2017-08-17
AGCGATTTCAGGAGCCCTTTTTTACTATCTTTAAGAACCTATAACAGGATACTAGCATGTTTAATAGCATGGTTTGGACGGTTGAAATCCGTCAATAGTTAACTCTATTTACCAGCTATGATTGCAGTGGTGAACAAAGCCTGTTTTAAATCGCAGATTCTTGTCTCGCAGACAGGATTGGCTAAGCCCCTTGTAATTAGCACCGATATGGCCGATGTATTCTGCCTAGCTATTACGGGGGCTTTTTTTTTTGGCACGGCTATTAAGCCAATTTACCGCGATAAGCTGTCCGAAAGGTACAGACAGCTGGGGGAGTTGTGACCTCCATTTAGTGAATATGACACACATATTCATGGCCTTATGCTACTCTAATAGATCTAATGGTACCTATATAGATCCTTACCTTTAGCATAAATTACATGAAGAAGGTGGAGTACAAGAAAAAACCCCGGAAACAATGGCACTAGTTCAAAAAAGGTGTTAAATTGTCCGGGGTTCTATTTTCACACTAAACACTAAACAATGACAACTAATATAAATACCTTTTTAACTGGTAATGGTATAAAAATGTTAAGGTGCTATCCTTTAAACTGGAGAATTGGGAAGACATATGTTATAGATACTGATCCTAATCCCATCTTTTATGTTATAGATATAGGAAGTATATCAGATATGTGGCAAGCTACATTAATTCCAGAAACTATGATAGTTTCATTTACATCATTACACTATTCTTTAGATGAGGTGTATAGGTTTAAAGTGGATAGTATTGAAGAGGGTTCAAATCTTGTACTCAAATTTGCTATGGGTATGAATCAGTTAGAACATTTAAAAGGAACAATTTACTGGAACTAAAACAATATACGAATGAATACCAAATACAAAAAAGCAAAAAATCGTTTCAGTATTATGATAGGTGCAGGTTTATTATATATTGTAATCTTTTGCATCACAGTTTTTATTGACTCTAAAACTTTTATAGGACTAATTTTAGAGATAACAGAATATTTAGCATCAATTATATTTATATTCTGTGGTGCTTCATTCCTTATTGATATGATTGAAAGTCACATTGAGAGGCTTAAAGAACAAGAAGAACAATAATAAACTATTTTTACTGCGTGAGGCAATAAGATATGAGTATATGTCTGTCTGGAGGAGTACCTGTAATGGGTGCTTCTCTTTTTTTATAGGCATTGTCACAGAATAGCTACAGTATTGAAGCAATTTCTTAATGCCTATAATTTTGTTGACGTAAAGTTAGCTTATAGGGCGGTTGAAGAAGGAGGGCTGTAATGGCCCTCTTTTTACACTAAATAACAGATTATGAAGATATTGGTAATACCTGATATACATGAGAAAGATGTATGGAAGGAAAGAGTAAATGCAAATGATTACGATAAAGTAATCTTTTTAGGAGATTATGTAGATAGTTGGACACACGATGATAAACAAGCTATATCTAACTTACAAGATATAATAGCATTTAAGCAATCTATGGGAGATAAATGTATACTCCTATTAGGTAATCATGATGTACAATATATGTTCTTTCCTAATTATAATACGAATGGACTGCAGCAATCATGTGCTGCTGTAATAAAACTATTATTTCAACTAAATAAAGATCTATTTAAAATAGCTCATTTAGAGGGAAATCATTTATTTACCCATGCAGGTATTGCTCAGGAATGGTTCAATAAGTATGATGATATTATACTAAAACATATGGCTCCTGGAATGACTATTGCAGATGCAGTTGAGAGTATTTTTAATTCAAGTGACAGTGAAATAATATTTGATGTTGGGCCTATAAGTGAAGGAAGTTATGATGTGGGCGGTCCATTATGGTTAAGGCCTACAGAAGGCAGGTTATTAAAGGGTTTTAATCATATTGTAGGTCATACTAGAATGAAGGATATACATACAGTACATCAAGATGTAAACACTTCAATCACATATACAGATGTATTAGATCGTAAAAAAGCATTTCTATTATTAGAGATAAACCGCGGGATAGAGCAGTCAGGTAGCTCGCTGGGCTCATAACCCAGAGGTCGTGGGTTCGAGTCCCTCTCCCGCTACTAAAGTCCTATTAACTTCAGTCTTGTTTACGTGGCTTGCTGAAGATATAATAGGGCTTTTTTTCACTAAACTTTAAATATTATGATTTACCTAATAGACGATAAAGTACAGTTAATCCCGCATGCATATACACACGATAAGCCTATTGGTGTAGTTGAGGGTATTGAAAACGCTGGAGCTATATTAGAAAAGATATCAGTTCTTATTAGTGGACCTACAGGATCATACAAAACATTAGTAAGTCCTGATTCATTAATGCTTATTTCTCGTGAATTAGTAGATAGGAGCTCCTTAACTATTAGGCATATTAATGCTTATATAGAAATGGGATGGACTGTAACACGAGGATTTAGACAGCTAATTAAATGCTCAAAATATATTACTAGTGATCCTGACAGTGAGGATTTTGTTGTCTATGAAACTAAAGACAACTTAGTATTAACTGCTCCAGAAAGTATGTTCTTAACTACAGTATTAGTTGAACCCACGCCTAATGAAATAGAATATAGTATCTATGTACATAAGGAATCTGGAAAACTGATGACAGTAGATAAGAAATCGCCTGGTACTGCATTAGTTAACTCTGATTCATATCAGCTTATAATGTCAGTATTCGTTACACAAAAAGATAATATGTGGGGTTATAAAGGTTGCCAAGTGTCTAACTAATGTTTATATCTGGTGGCTTGCTTGAGGGTGTTATTACACCCTCCTTTTTTACACTAAACCATATATTATGCTAGTTCAACAAACAACATTTCCCATATTCTTACCTGTAATGGGCACAGTGAACGTATCTGTAAAGTTTGAAGGCTTTGATTTTAAAGGCAACGGCTTTGATATTAAAATAGTTATAGACACAAAAAGTAATATAGACAATGATGACACCACTTCAAAAGAGATTGTCAGCAAATTTGTGTTCAATCTTTTGGAAAAAGCTATTTATAACAAAGAATTTGATGCTGAAGAAGTCATGCAGATATCTGATTACCATCATTTAACTACTATGATGAGTAAAATTGAACAACTCCATAAGCAACTAAATTTAGCATTCAAAAATGCCATTTCATAACGCATAAAAATTTATAGGATGAAAAAACGCTTTTAGGGGTGGCTCCCGAAATATAAAGCCTACTCGTATATTATATATTTTTAAGTCTAAGAATTGATTTCATTGAAGAGCTAGAAATAGCTCTTCTTTTTCTACACTAAATCACTTAATATGAATAAGCCGTTAACCACAGTTTCTTACATTGAAACTTATTCTATCTTCAAAGACGGAGTAGAATGTCTTACAACTCAGTTTGGAATAAAAGCCACTACTGAAAGTAGGAAATTTAAAAAGAATTATCCAGTAGCCGTAATCACTCTTGTCACCAAAAAAACAAGAATTGTACAGACAGTAAAAGAAATTAGAGTTAATAAAACTAAAAAGAGGAAATAAGATATGGCATATATAACTGGCATAATGGTTGTTATTGTAGTGGTCATCACAATAGTAAATGACAAAATCATTGAAAAGAAAGGTGGTGATACTTACTATCCTTGGGAGATTAAGGCAGAAATGCCTTAATTTTTTTATACAATGGCTTTGATGTAGTGCGGAGAAGGGGTAAATAATTATCTCTTCTCCATTGTGAATTAAATTATTTATACAATGTCCTTAGTTAATATATTAAAAGAGTATAAATCAGATAAAGATATTACTGTAATATACATTGGAAGGAGAGAAGGTAAGCTTTATATTGAAGATGATTATGAGTTAGTATATTTTATATGTCCTACTTGTGGAGCACATATATATGCTTTAAAGTTTCCTAATGCTGAATTCATGCGTAATAAATATGGACCAAAATACTGTCATATGACTTACACTCAAAAGAATACATGTAAATGTAGTGAATGTAGTTCAGAAGTTGAATTATCATTCGAAAAAGACTATGACTATAATACAGTAACAGGAGCTTATGCTGTAGGACATACTACTCCTGAAAGTCTTATATCTAAAAATCATTTAAACAGAATAAGTAGTCTTGAAGGTGATGACTTAACACAGTTAATTATACCTAAAACTGATCTTAAGAATTCATTACTTATAGGATATATAAAAAGTTTTTAAGAGTGTCTAGATATTAGCACTCTTACTTTTTTCACATTAAACAACATAACAATGATTAAACGACTTTTCTTACTTACTTGTGTACTTACAGCAATGTTATATGCTGAAAGCCAAAGTCCTATTAACCGGGAATATCAGGAACTTAAAACTGAACTGATTTCATATCAGTATCAATTGACTGACATCCCTGATTCCAATAGCTTGAATGGTTTAGTTGCTACAAATGCAACTGAAGACATTGTTTTCATCTATTACTTTAAAGATAGTGTATGCTATCAATATTTAGTAATCTGGGATGAGGCTATTATGGATTTTAATACTTTGGCTGGGTTACTATCAAGTTATTATCCGAAAGAAGGCTCTTTTTGGTATGATAAGGAAACAGATTCAGATATATCCTTATACTACGAAGAAAAGCAATTACATTTGATGACGACTAAGAAAAATATTTAACTTCGTTCTTTTATTAGTCGTATGTTTTAAGCTAGTGGTCCTAAATGGGACCACTATTTTTCACTTAAATCAAACCATATGCCTAGAAAAAAGCGAGTAAGTCTATTATGTAGTATAGCTAAGAACATGTATCCTAAATTTAAATGGATTGTTCAATACTATTCAGATAAAGAAACTTCTATAAAGATTAAACAGTTTATTGAAAGAAATAAAGAATCTGAATTTATAGAAGAAATCAGAAAGATTTATACTGCCCTACCTAAAGACAAATTTAACAGTATTTCTTCACCTCCTGGATTTAAAGAATTAGAATGGATCTGGGAACAAATAACTGATCAAGAAACAAATGGCTAAAGCAAGTAACACAAGCTTAGGTAATGTACCTAAACCTGCCTCTAAAAAATTAGGAGGTAAGGGATCAAAAGCAGGACGTTCTAAAAAGAAAGCTCTTGCAAGATCCTCACCTTTATCACGTTATGTGAGAGGTGAAATTAATTTTGAAACCTATCAAAGATTAAGAGCATCGTGAAACAGAAAATTAAGTATTTCTTACTGAAACTCTTATATGGCCTGGATTTGAATCAAGGAATATCAGTAGAGCCTCCAAAGAAAACAGGCATAGAGAGAAAAAAACTTGGAATTTAAGGGGTAACACCCCTTTTTTTTACACTAAACTAAACCATTAAATTATGAACACTCTTAACACAAAACAAATTATTGAACTCATTAGAAATCAAGACTTTGGAAATAAAGTGCTTGACAACTTATTCTTATCAATTCAAAAGAATCCGGAATTGTATATGACCAGAAATTATATACTTCCCATGCCTAATGTGGGTATGATGTATAAGACTGTAGCATCCCAAAGTACTACAGATGAAGAATTAGTTTCTTCATGTCTTATACTTTCAATCAACTTAAACATGCAGCCGGAATCAATATCTTCTCTTTACAACTTCTATAATATGGCTTTAAATGCTTATGTAGAGGATGTAGAAAAAGAAGGAGATTTAAAAGCTTGGAGAGTATTTAAGTGTGAATCTGATCGTACAGGAGCCTTCCCAACATCATATTTTCAAGTCGACCTTCCTAAAGTATTAAAGGATGTTAAAGATGCCCATGTCAAGATTAATAGCTATCTTGATGTAGAAAAGGTCATTACATTTGAAGAAGTTTTAGTCTTCTATTACTCTGTTCCTTATGAAAGTCCGGAAGAACTGATTGTTAGAACAGTCCTTATCTCCCCTATAGTAAAAGAAAATTTTGAAATTGATATAACCAGGGATTAAAAACCAAAAACAAAAATGAAAGAAGAACAATTAGCCAGGTTACATGCATTTATAGGTAAATGTGTGATTAACAACGTTACTCTGCCTCCAACATTAATGGGTGGAAAAAGATTAACAGTGCAAGAATTATTGCACAATCGTTCTGTAGAATCACTTGAGCGCTATGCAGACTTATTGGAGAATGAAGCTCCAAAAGTAACTCGTACCAATAAAAGATTGGGCGAGAAAGAAAGAATGGCTGCTGACGGTGTAAGCTACACAGAATTAATACAAGCAGTTGATGACATGATCGATTATGTTGTTATGCTTGAAGAACAAAGAGCACGTGAAGAAGAAATCAAGGAATTGAAGAAATATCTTGAAAAATTCAAAACACGGGATCAGAAAAGAGATGATGTTAAGAAGCGCCTTGCTGAACTTGGAGTTGAAGTACCAGAAGATTCTGTTCCACCGACTCAGAGTGCTACTTCCTAAGTAGCTTAGTTCGAAGAAACAGTCCCATCCTAACAGATGAGATCTCTGTGCAGTTTAAATCTGCTAGGGTGGGGCTCTTTTTTTCACTAACATACTTATAATCATTTAAGCTTTAAAAAGCAGCTATTTTTTAAATGGATATAGTATGTTTTTTTTCACTAAACTTAATATTATGTACTTTGTAGTAGGGCAAACAGTTGAGTCGTTAAGTAATGAAAAGGACAATAAATATACTATAATTTGGGAACACATATGTGACTGCGGATTGCAATATATAGCATGGGGAGAAAAACTAAAAATTACAGATCCTATTTATGGTATTTGTGGTAGATGTGGAAGAATGTTTAATAGGCATAATCATGTTGTAGCACCTTGTCATCTATTTAAAGATGTTGAATCTAATAGCCTAATTAGAGCCTTTCAAGAACGTAAAAAAGAATAAGATATGTACTTTACAGTGGGCCAGAAAGTTAGAGCATTAGATACTAATTTAGTAGGTACTAGAATAAAAGGAACTATATATACTGTATTGTATGAATATACTTGTAGTTGTGGAGCACAATTAATAGGATGGGGACCAGAAGCTGAAATTACAGCTGGATCAATTATCGTATGGAAATGTCCAAATTGTCATTCTCAGATTAATGATTGCAAATATTTTATATCTATCTCAACTAATTTCGAACCTGTGCATGAAAATGGTCTAATAGCTGCTTATAATAAAATAAGAAAAGAAATGAATGCGTAATTGCATTCTTTTTTCACACTAAACTTAACATTATGGAATTAACTATTCTTAATTACTACACAAGAGGAGAATCAGTTATCTGTGTAGGTGAAAACAACCTAGTTCCTATTGGAGCTCTTGGACAGGTACTTCAACCAGGCTATTCACCATTAGTTCAATGGAACAGTATAACTGAATATGCTGCTTTAAACTATGGTTTAAGTGAAGGAGAAGGTAAAATCTGGAGATTAGATCCTGATTTAATACTTCCTATAAATATGGATGATCTGATTACCATTAAAGTAAAAGATGGAGCTCCATATGTTGTGAAAAGTTCTTTCAATTCTTTGCAACAATTAGCAATATTTCGTCTATTAATTGAACAAATTGTTAAAAAAGAAAAACAACCTAAAAAGCTATGACAAGAATGACTAGAAACATGCCCATCATGTTTAATCCAAGCGGTAGAATTGCTGTTAAAATAGCTATTTTATTCGTATTAGCAGGACTAATCTACTTATTCTTTTTTCTGCTAACAAATATTCCAAGTTCTGCAGATGAAGATAATCAGTATACAGCTATATATACTATATATGCTAAATATACTGATGGAACTTCTGATACGTTAAAGTTTGTTAAGCAATTTGAAAGCGAATTATCTGCTGATTCTTTACGTATAGATAGAGTTATGACTGTAGATAAACCTAATGGAACTGCTTTCTATTATAAAGAAAAAAGTAAAAGTAAAAGATTAGGTAAAACCTATAAGCTTGTTGAAGATTGGCAGCTACTTGAAGCAAAACTAGAAGAAACTATTTCTAATCAATCAAAAAATAATTAATTTAACCAAATCCAATAATCATGTCACGTGTAAAAAAAGTTGACGTTATAGAGGAGCTCAAAGTAAAAACAGTTGCTCCCTCATCTCCAGAGGTATTAAACGAAGTGAAATTACTTCTGGACGGTAATGCTCGAGCAGAAATCGAAGCATTAGAAAACATCGGTATTGATAAACACATACGCCTTGCAAGACAAGCTAGGGAGAAGGAAATCAAATTCAATGACGCAGTTCTTAAATTTGAAGAACTGGATGTCATCTCTCTCGAAGCTATTGAACATGTATGTGAAAAATACCGGCTGTTTGTTAAACCCGCTTCTTTATATGATGGAGCAATACCAGCAGATTTAGGAGCTGTACTTTTAAGGCTCAATGCTAAGTATCAATTGGGCATAGACTTAAAAGCTGATTACATTAAAGATCGTTTCTATGTAATGGCTCCACCTGAAATGTTTTCAGATTACATGTCATTTAAAGACAAAGTAAAAGCATTTTTGCAGGATGAAGATGATTACATGCGCGAAGTAAGGAGAAAAAGAATGGAAATGCTTAACAGCATTATGAATGATCCTATCATGTTTTACAAAGATCCTGAATCCAGTCTTTTCATTTCATTGAAGAAATGGGGAAATGATTTTAATGTCCTAAGGATGATTAAAGGATTCCTTGGAAGAACTAATTTCTTGCCAAAAGCTTTCTTCTGGTTAACAATCATTGCAGTTACCTTGCTTGCATTTACCTTTGGTACAAATATGCTTTATGCAGATTTCATCTTTGGACATGATGCTATGCCGGATGAAGTTGCTTATGTTGATGATTATGGAGTAGCTGATACAAAATTAGTTTGGCCGCATGGACTGCTTAGTTTCCTTTCAATGGTAGGAGTAGTTGCACTAGCCTTCTTATTCATCGGCTATGTAGGTGGAGCACTGCAATATTATCTGAATACTGGTAGAAAGCACAGTCCTATATTCAAAAGGTTTAAAACAAAAGCAAACATTTTTATTAATAATCGTTAAAAACAAATCGAAATGATTTTAGTCTACATTTTATCCATTTTAGCAATAGCTTACGGAATTGTAAGCTATGTCAAGACACGAGCGGAACGTAATAATGGTGATGATCCAGTACCATTTCCTCGTGCAAAAAATGCACTTGTTTTAGGTGTTACTGCTTTTATAGCTGTGATGATCTTAGATCAATTCTTGTTAACACTTGATGGTCAAGAAATAGCCGTTATTGAAACTCCTAAAGGCGTATCAGAAAGTGAAGTAGGTCCCGGCGGGTGGCACTTTATACCTCCTTGGTATAAAACTCACCTTATGGACAACACTGTCTGGGTATATAGTACAGCTGCACAAGCTGAAGAGCAGGATGACCAGCCTATTTGGGCTACAACTAAAAGTGACTCTGCTAATACTATAGGACCGAAGATAGGTTTAGATATTTCAGTAGCCTGGAAAATTAATCCGAAACAAGGCTCTTGGATATATCAAAATCTTGGTAATCAGCTTGATGATGATGGCTATACCTGGATAAATACCTATATCATAAAGCCAGCAGTAAACTCGGCAGTAAATAGTGCGGTATTAAAGTACACTGTATTTCAGGCTAATAACAACCGGGGATTAATTCAACAAGAAATTAAAGCCTATATAATGGAAGAGCTCAAAGCTAATAATTTAATAGCTATGGACGTCCAATTAAGGGGAGTACATTTCGACAGTGGCCTGGAAGAAAAGGTAAAACAAACTCAAATTGCAAGGCAGGAAGCTGAAAGACAAAAAGAAGTCACTAAGCAAATAGCTGAACTTGAACTTCAAGCGATAAAGAATAAAAATATTGCTATCACTGAAGCTCAAGGTAAAGCAGAAGCTATCAAACTTTCCGCTATGGCATTGGAGCAAAATCCAAAGTTAGTAGAGTTTGAATATGTAAAGGCCTTACAAATGAGTGCTGAGCAGGGAGTCAAAATAGTTCCTGACATGGTACTAGGTAACAGCTCAAACATGTTCTACTCTTTACCTAATAAGTAAAATTATGGGGGAAAATACAAAAACTGTGGGGTTAATCGCACTTTGCACAATAGCCTTAGTTGCTACTATTGCAACCCGATCAATTGTTCCATTAGCAATAATGGTCGTATTTATGGGTGTAATTGAGTTTGTGTTCTTTCTTAGATCACAGAAGCCAACTTCTAAAGACGATAGTCCCAAAGAAGATCAACAGTAATTTTGGTTAAGTGAAGTGTGGAAGGGGTTCTGGCTAAAGCTGGAGCCCCGCTTTTTTCCGATACACTTAGAATATACATAATAAAACCAGAATGTCAGAGGTTCGAGTCCTTTAACTTGGCAACAAGTTTAGCTCAGCTGGTAGAGCGTCCGGTATAGAAGATAGTGTATCTTTTTTTCACTAATCATTTAACTTAAATTAACAATTATGGACGTTACAACAGAAACAACCCAGCCAAGCATTCATAATGGTGCTTTTGGCCTCTCTTTAAAGAGAAACAACAAGCAGATCAGAGAAGATCGTGCTAATGCCATTGTCGAAGATGCTGAAATCAGCTTTCGAAGAATCCTTGAAGATGACTGTCAAAAGTATCGAAGGTTAAAAGTAGATCGCGAAAATATGCTTGATCTTTCTCCTGAGAACAGCACAGCTTTAAAGCTTGCTTCTGATTTTGATGCACAAGCCTGGTCCACTAAAGATGTGGAAATCTCAGTAAACATGAGAGCTCTTGCTATTAAAATCAATGTAGCTGCTGAGCGTTATGAAACCTTATTCGGTAAATCTTTTAATTTAGACTCATATGGGGTACAGAGGATATAATAAAGTCAGCGCTGAGCAAGCTAGCGTAAGATATCAAACAATGCATGTAGAAGAAATTTTTGCATCAGAGCTTCATCATGTTATGGATGGAAGACATATCGCGTTACGTGAATGTAGAGATTCTGAAATTAATCCGGTAACAATACCTATAATTTTAGCTCTCGATGTAACGGGTTCTATGGGAACTATCCCTGAAAGACTCATTAAAGGAGACCTTGCTCATGTAATGGGTATTATAAAGGAAATATCTCCTGATGAATCTCATAGTATGCTCTTTATGGGCATAGGAGACCATAGAAGTGATCAAGCTCCTTTACAATTAGGTCAATTTGAAAACTCTGATGAAGATATGAATCAGTGGTTTGAAAAGCTTTGGCTTGAAGGTCATGGCGGCGGTAATGGTGGAGAAAGTTATGCCCTTGCCTGGATTTTTGCAGGTAATAATATAGTTACAGATCATTGGGAGAAAAGAAAAGCTAAAGGTGTTTTAATCACTATTGGTGATGAAGCTATTCATATGCATGGACCTAGCTATACTGTAGGAGGAAAACTGCATGATTATGATGCTCCTAATGATTTGAAAAAGGCTCAACAATACTTCAATGTTTATCACCTTCATTGTAATTTTTCTCGCCACCTATCTCAAACAGAGAGGGAAAATTGGAAAAGTTTACTTGGAGAAAGATACTTGGAAGTTGGAAACATTGAAGATATCAAAGGAGCAATCGGAGCAATTATTAGTTCAGAAGCTACATTTGTAGAGCCTAATGATGAAGTGACGAATACCCCTGCTAAAGAAGAGGAAGAGCCTGGTAATAATGGAATGCCTGACTTAAACAACATCCTGTAATGGAAGCTCATATTGTAACTGGTCTCCTATACGGAGACGAAGGCAAAGGAGCTGTTGTAAGTAAGTTAGTCAGCCAGATTGCTCAGGAAAACTACTCCCCTATAGTTGTAGTTCGTACAGGAGGAGGACAAAATTGTGGGCATAAGGTGTGCTACAGCACTGAATTTCAACATATTCACAATCAGGTACCTTCAGGAATTCTTCAGGATATTGGTTCAACTATTATAGGATACATACATACTGATACTTTTGATCCTATCTCATTTGTTAAAGAGATAGAAGAAATCAGAGAACATAATATAAAGATTCCTAAAATATGTATAAATCCTTCTGTTGAAGTTACTACTCCCTACGATACATTTGTTGATTCACACCGAGTACTAAGTACTGGTGTAAGTAGTACTGGAACAGGTTTTGGACTTACTTTACAAAGAGGAGAAGTGCCAGGAATGAAGATATTTGTAGCAGATTTACTTGATGAGGATGTTTTAGCAGAAAAACTTAAAAGAGTTGCAAAATATTACAAAGAGAATAATCTTGACAACTATCACGAGCACATTTTACCTCATATTAACAAGTTTATGGAAGAGTTTATTGAAAGTGTGAATTTCATTAGAAGTAAGTTTAATAATATTCACATTACTTCATTGAACAGAATATTACCTTTCTCTCCTAACTTGATATTTGAAGGTAATCAAGGAGTATCACTTGATCAACATTATGGAGTATTTCCACATGTTACAAGAGCTAACACAGTTCCTATAAAAGCCAATGCAATTATTACTGAATTAAATAGCTTCTATAAAGAGTTTAGTTCTATTGAATACTATGATGTTATAAGGACGTACAAAACTGGTCATAATAGTTCCCCTCTATGTAAGGAAGATCCTGAATTACGTAGAAAGCTTAATGCTACATCATTTAGATATGATGAGGATAACAAAGATGACACATATCAAAAGGCGTTCAAAGTAAGCAAGCATAATGAGATAGAGCTTCTAAGAAACATGGCTATTCTTGATAATTTCAGGATTCCAGGTTCAGCAGCTCATTTGACTATAACTTGCTTCGATCAGTATTCTGATAGTTTTGAGTTTTTGCAAGAAGTTGCTGCTAAAGCTAAGTATAAAAGTACTTATGGCAGCTATAGTAAGTTTTGCACTGATCTATTAGTATTAAATAATTTAACTGTATAAAGAAGGGGGAAACCCCTTTTTTTGCACTAATCTTAATGTTATGGAAATAATACTAACCCTATCTGCTATACTAATGTTGTCTCCTAAATTATTAAACTTCATTTGGGTCCCGCTTAATCTGCCCCTATTGATATTACATGAACTATGTCATTATATTATGGCTTTGTTATGGTACTGTTTACTTCCTCATCATTATACTAAATTACCTAGAATAAGGATATCTGAATTTACAAGAAATAGAATATCAATGGGAGTTGAGACAGAATTCTTTGTAGAGAAAGGTTTTATATATTTACTAGCTTCAGCGCTAATAAGTACAGCACCTTTATTACTGTATATAACACTTCCTGTAATGTTTCCACAGATAATTCCTATAATGATTATAGAACTTATGTTTTGCATCAGAAAAGAGGATATTCCTACATTATGGTTAAGTATAGATGATGTCAATATGATTAAAAGGAGCGTAGAACATTTTAAATCTTAATTTTCACACTAAATAAACTACAATGGAAATCACTTTAGCCGAAAAAGTACGTGAACTTCAACAAGTTACACGTAATTTCAGAGAATTTTGTCATAGTGACAGAGTAATCAGACAACACTCAGAAGTTTACACAAGTAGAAGACTTACTTCATTAAAGAAGGAAGCTATGAGCAGATTTACTATACACTATAATAGTATTCCACAAGATCTGTTCAAAATGACATTGGACTTTAATCCTTTGATTAAGACGTATAAACTAAATCCTTTTAAGGATTCCTTTATACTGTGTCATTGGAATGTAGGTCCAAGAGTACTGCATGTAAGAATGGGTGAATATGGCTTCTATTGTGCAAACAAAGGAGACATAAGTTATAAAATAGTACCTCACGAAATTGTACATCCGGCTCATGTTCTGGTGAATTTTCTCCAGATAGAAAGAACCGATGTATTACCAACTGCAGTAATTCTTATGAAAGACTGTATATTGGAAGAGCATACTGAGGGCTTTATACTTAACGAAATTTAAGGGCTTAGGAGGGATCGTCAAGGGGATTTTAGGGAATATGCATAGATGTAAAAGCATCTTCCTTGAATGCTTACACATGCATATTACCCCCTCCTTTCTAAAAATCTTTGAGATACTTATAATCATTTTGCAGGTTACTGCACTTTATTGTCGAAAAGAGTAGTATCTCTAAAACTTGGGGGGTTAATATAGTGTGAAATTCACACTTACAATATCTTTAATTGGTACAAATTTGTCTTGAAATACAAATAGAGTGGTTCAAATCCATTACCCCCCACAACAAAGAAATATAAATTTGTTCGTGCACTCAGCCGAGTACATATTCTATAATAAAAGGAAAAGCTACATCACATAGTTTAATTACTTGGACGATAGAATCCTACTAAGGAGGGATGAACGAGTTAAATGTTTCTTTTACCTGCCATAGCGTGCAGGGTTTTTTTTCACTATTAACACTCTTACAATAAATTAAAAAATAGATAAACCATAAGTTTTATATATCAGTTAGAGTGTTTTTTTACTTAAACATATTCATATGAAGATAGAAAGGCCATTGTTAACAGGAGAGACTGTAATAAGTTTAAAAAATAGTCATTTCAGGAAAGTAGGTCAAAAATTTACAGTTTCACATACTTTTACATGTTCAAAATGTAATGCACAAATTATTGCAGTTAGGAATACAGAAGGTATTTTAGTTATGAGTGGAGTAAATTATACTTATCCTATAAGAGTTTGTGAACATTATCTATGTTATGAGCGTATAAATGAGATAGCCTATTTCTCAAAAGATACTTTTGAATTAGATAACATTCAAGATTATAATACTCTAACATCTTTATATTCGAAATCATTTACAAAATGACACTGTTTTTATTCTTAAACCTTAAACATTAAAAAATGAACCTAGCAACTTCCATTCAACAAAAAAGAGATGCTTTAAAAACATCAAATCCTTTTTATGGCAACACTGCGTTGTTAAATTTAAGCCATGAATTGGCAAAAGGGATGGTTAAACATCATTTAAATTTGGCTTTGACAAATACTTGGAAAGCCTGTAGAACTAAGGAAGAGAAAGAACTTTTCTTTGTTTTACTATTTAATGCAGGAGATATTGATCGTCAACACAATATCTTCAGAAAAGAAGGGTATAACAAAGTTGACAAAGGAGGACAAGGTAAAAGAAATGTATTCATCTGGTGCTTACAGTGGATATACAGTAATTTGCCTGACCAGTTTTACAATTTTCTTACTCTAATTCCTGAGTATAGTAATTGGGAGAACATTTTGTACTACCAGCTTCGTACTAACAGAAAGACGGGAAGAATTGAAAGCGAGGATAATTATGGTCCAACAGCTATAACTGGTAACAAGTTCGTTGAAACTGTTACTTATTATCTAGCTAAGGTTATAAATGACCCAAAAACTACTCCAATGGAACACACTTTAATAGCTAAGTTCCTCAAAAAGCCAAGATTTTCTACACGTAAAAGAAGTCCATTGAGCAAGAAAAGTGGAAGAAGAAAACTTCAACCTGCAACTATACAAAAAGAGCTGTTTGAGTTCAAAGTACTAGAAGCTTTAAGCTCTAAAGTAGGTTGGGAAATTGCAAAATATCCTAATAATACCCGCTTTATTGGCTTCGAGAAGTACAAAGCTAAGTACAACAGAACCTCTGAAGCTTACCTTTTCTCTTCTAAAGAGATTCTTAACTATGATGAAGACATGTTTTCAAAATGGTTAGATTCATTACCTGCAGGTGCCCGCTTCAATGTTAGAAGAAGGCTACTTGATGGAAAAGGAAAATCAAAGGGTAAATGGACGAGTAGATATGGTGACCTGGCTGAGTTCTTTAAGAACTGGGAAAACAAGAAATCTGTTGCAGCGGACAAAGTAAGAGCTCTCGAAGCAAAAGAAAACTTGACTGAAGAAGAGACTGCAGAACTTAAAACTCTGAAGAAACAAGCTTCAGTAACTACTGGTGCTTTGAATTTTGCAGATGTATTTAAGGAGGTTCTGACTTCGGAAGACCCTAAAGCTATGAATCTCGTTGCTGATAAGCTATTGAGTAACATTACTTTAGATGTGCCTATGCTTGTAGTAGTTGATAATTCCGGTTCTATGAATCAAAGAAGCAATGCTCTTGGAAATAATGTTACAAGTCGTATTAACATAGCTGCATTAGCTGCTACAATAGCTTTACTAAAGAATCCATCACCAGAAGGTAAAGATATCTTAGTTAAGTTTAACGATGTTTGTGAAATTATGGTACAAGGACAAACTACTTTTGCTGCTATTCCAGGTAGAAACAGGTTTATGCAAGGAAGAGCAACAACAGTGACCTCTATTGTTGATAGAACTCAGACATTTAGTGATAACTTCCATAATGTCAGAGCTCTATTGAAAACAAATGGAAGTACTTCATTGCATTCTTTCTCTCAAGCTGTCAAAACTTGGGTAAATGAAAGTCCAACTGAAGTAGACTTGAGAAAAGAGATGATTAACAAATTTCCTGTGATATTAGTAATATCAGATGGAGACTTGAACTCTCATGGAAGTCCAATGCCGTCATTAATGGCTGCAAAAAAGGAACTCCAGCAAGCTACAGGTTGGGATGGTATATTTGTATTATGGGATGTTAATGATTCAGTTTCGAGCAGAAAATTCGAATTCGTAGATAATGTGATGCATGTACCTTACCTGAATGCTCAAACTATTAATCAGATATTCAACAACTTAAGTGATGTAGATATCGTTGATAGTTATGTGAACTTGAAAGCACTGCATGAGTCAAATCGCTATGAGCTTGTAAAAGCAAAGGTGATTAGTTAATCTCATATTAGTAGGGAGTAAACCCCTACTTTTTTCTCATAAAAAGAAATAACATGGAAGTAGGTAAAAAAGTTTTTGTAGCAAGAGAATGCTTGTTTGGAACTCTTTATGTATATGGAGAAGGAGTGTATATAGGTGATTTTAACCTCATTGATGAGGAGAAAGGTAGTATTATACCTGGTAAACCTAGGCCCTGTATAGAATTAGACAGCGGTTATTACTTCTTTGAAGGCATAATGCAAGGCAGAATAGGAACCAAAGAAGAAGTATATGCTTCCTATGAAGGACTATATGCTAAAATCCGGGAAGTTAAACCAGATGGATTATCTGTGAGTTTAAAGCCGCTTATTGACAAAGAAAAACAAATTAAACCAATGGAAGTATTAAAACCAAAAAACCGTAGACAACCTATGGTAATCTTTGCTAAAAGCAGAGACGGAAGAGTGACTATCGCAGGTATAGTCACCGAAATTGACGAAACTAATAAAAAATGTAAGATTGCATTGGGTTTCGCAAAACAAAGGAAAACTGCAGATCCTATTAACAGAAGGAAACTAGCTCGACAAATAGCTAGAGGACGTGCTGCAAAGAATCCGTTCCTTACAGCTACTGTGGATTATGGAGCACATGTTAAAGCTGTACAGTTAAAAATTGAAGACGTACAAAGCTCTCCTTCTCAGAGTAGTGTAATAGTTTCCTTATTTAAGAAAACATTCGAGCCATTAGCAGAAGATTTTGCAAATGCTCCTTTACCTGCGTATGTGTGTGAACACTACAAATTAAAAACAATTGAAAATGACAAATCCGTTAGTAACGAAGCACTTGCTTAATATCAATGCTTATGAGCAAGTAGCACTTTATCTACTAAATAAGGAAGAGTTAGATCAGGTATTAAATGTAATCCAGGAGAAACTTCTACAAGTTTCTCTTGGCATTTACTATTCTGATACAGCTTCTGCTTTAACTAGATTATCTGTATACGGTGTAATTAAGGATCTTGTTGAAAGTCCTGGTTTTTCAAACTTTACTTTTAAGCAAAAGCTATGTGGTGTACTTTTAATAAGTGACTTGCTGCATACTCATAAACATAACATATCACTATTCGAATATCTAGGATCTGAAGTGTACAGAAGATTAAAAAGTAAGGAATTTACAAAAAGTGATGCAGAGATTTCTTACAAAAGGTTTATATCTGAGGACTCTGTTCATACTCAAGCAGATTTTAGGATTGAGCTTATGGGTATAAAAAATACATTAGAAGCTGAGTTTGAATCTATCAAAGGTGAAGAAATAAAATTTATTGCAAACCTTGAGGATGAGAAAGACTTATATACATTGCAAGATAATGTAAAGTTTTTCGAATACTTTGCAAACAAAGAAGCTCTAAAAAACACCGAAAAGAACACTGAATTAATGCTTCTGACAATACTTCCATTCTATTTTAATAAGTATGAAACTTTGCAAACTTTTATACAGCAAAGTAGAGAAGTAGATATGTTGTATGAACTTATTAAAAATCCAAAGTAATTGATATGGATGAAACAACATTAGATCATCACAATAAACTTGTGTTTGATCACACACAAAATGACTTCAGAGAGACTTTTGGAGTAACTGGGGAAAGATGGCAAGAACTTGTAAAAGGTTCTGTCCAAAACGTTAGAAATCATCTCTATAATCAACTTATATCAGAAGATAAGTATGCAGATAGTAATGTAGTAACCTACGGCAGTTTCATTAATCTATTCTGTGCAAATGCTACTAATTTAAATGAAGCAGTACTATTGCTAACTGAAACTACCACATTCTGGCATGTTTTCAGAAAAGATAGTATGCTACATCTAGCAGTTGTAGAAGCTTTTGGTGAAGATGAACCCAAACCAGTTAATAATTCTGACTACTTGGATGTAAGTACAGAAGAAACTGATAAACTGTATAAAATCTTTAAAGTAGATAAAGAACGCTATAAGGCTATAGTAGAACAAATACTTAAGACTAAGCGCCATTGTCAAGACTCCTACACTGAGGAGAACTTAAAAGACCCTAATATAGGAGCAAAGTCCTTTACTTTTGAGTATTGGCTTGCACAATCACAAGATTTAAAAGAGCTTTATCTCATTTCAGCTATGTTCGGAGTTGTCCATGCATACAATGAGGTAGAGTTTAACCAATTAAGCCCGCTAAAGTATGAATAAGTTTTCAAGAATACTTGCTGTAAATTCTAAATCTGGCGAGTTTCTAAGTATAAGTGATGAAAGAGGTATTGAGATTAAAGAGATAATCACAACTAAGCTTCGTAAAACATTAACTAAGAATATCATCGAAGAAAAGTATATTTGGGTATCAATTGATCAATTCTTGTTAGATTGTTATAATCATTTTACTGAAGTAGAAGAAAAGGTTTATGCTGTAAATCTTGCTACACAATTATCAGAACAAGTTCTAAAGAAAGGTAGTCTTGATAGTGTAGAAACAGCAGAATATCAAGCTGATTTACTAGAACAGGTTTTGACAAATGTTAAGATCGTTTTAAATAAGGACGAAACTTTTGAAGCAATGAGCGCAAGTAGTGCCCTTTACAAAATCTTGGAATTAGCCATTAATGACGAAATATGAGCAATAAAATAACAAAAGAACAGATAGTTACTTCTTTAGGTAAGAAATTCATCAAGTCGGATGCATTTGGTGAAACATTTTGGGTAGGATTAGAGACGAATAAGAATATCATATTCTGGGGACCTGGTGGTCATGCAAAGTCAGAGATGGCTAAGCATATATTTGATTCCTTTAATCTGCCAGTATTTATTCAGGCTCTTGGAGATGGTACTAGTGAAGATAATTTACTAGGAGGCTTGGATATGAAAAAGTTCAAGGAGGAAGGAAAAATTGAATATCTGGTAGAAAACTCATTTATGGCACATGAATACGTCATATTTGAAGAGCTATTAGACTGTCCTTCAGCAGTACTTTTAAGACTTAAAGATATCCTTACTTCAGGATACTTTAGGAATGGTACTCAACAGTATAAAATCAAAACTAAGTTTATTGTCTGCTTAACTAACCGTTCAAGGGAAGATGTTGCAGATGATCTATCTATAAAAGCTTTGATGGAAAGGTTTCCATTAGAACTGCATGTAATATGGGATAGTTATGAATCGAAAGATTATAGCCTAATGTACAAAAAAGTATTAGGTAAAGATTTTCCTGTATTAGCAGAAGCAATTGCAGAAAGCAATAAAACTGGCTTTGTATCGCCAAGAACAGCAATACATGCTGCGCATGTCTTCATGGCAGGGGGTTTTAAAGCATTAAATACTGTAGTAGGTATAAATCCGGCTATAGTTAACAAATTAATGCAGAACGAAAAGAGTATCCTGGAGCAAATGAAGGTTAAAGAAATGTTAGAATACATACTTTCTTATGCTAATGCTACTATAGAGAAAGCTAATAAGAGTAAAGATGTTCTCACGTTGATGGAGGCTTGCAGAACTTTAGACTACATAAACTCTAAATTAGATACTTTATCAGTTACTGATAAAAATATCGCTATCTTAAAGAGCCTTAAAGATTTAGTAGTTTCTACTTCTGAAAGTTTAGGTATGATTACCTTAGCTTATATAACTGTACCTGCAAAAGAACAGGAGAACATAAACAAACTTTTTGAAAGAAATTATGAATCAGTCAACATCCCAAACGAAGCGGCCTCTTGAAGTTATCAAGAGGAGCAACCCGGATTCTAGGTATATTACACCGGATCCTGAGGAAATAATGGAAGTCCTATTAAAAATGGGGCTTCCCCCTACTTCAGATCCTCCTGTACCTTTAAGTATAGTTCAGGATTTATGTAATATGCAGTCATATGAGTACTTCGAAAGAGACCCTAAAGATGCTTTAGTAGATCCTATCTATTGGAATAAAAGTATTGCACCAAAAGAATTGGCGTATCATAAAAACATACAAGATTTTTTACGTAATATTGACTATAATAAGTATCCAGGCACACCTTTAGAAAGAGCTTGTGAGATTGCTTTACACCTAGCTGCACAGAATGAAGCAAATCATGGAGCAGGAGGAGGACAAGGTAAGCAGGAAGAAAATAAAGATGCAAATGGTGAACAGAAGATGGAATGCTTTCAGCCTGGCCCTAATAGGGACGATAGTGCTGAACTTGCACAACATTTAACTGAACTTGCAGAAAAACTTAAACATACAACCAAGTTTGAAGAAGAAGTTTTAGGTCTAAACAATCTAAATACTTACCAGAAATATAAAAAGCTTACACATGGAGCTGAAAAAATGTTGATGGAAATCAGTTTAAAGTTGGAAGGGTTTAAGAAAATAACTGTATCTACCAAAAAATTGAAGAAAGTAGATACACACTCTAGGAAAAAACGACATATTAGGATAGAAAATCTGAATAATGTAGTTAAAGTTCCTAAAGTTAAGTTTGTAGATCCTGCGTTTGACTACAAGCTTGCAACTAAAGCTCTATATCATAAAGAAGGATTTGTTGTACATGAAGAGAAGCAGATCTTAATGATGCTTATTGATGATTCAGGTAGTATGCGTACACCTCAAAAGCTAGCTTGGAGAAATGCTATTTTATTAAATAGATGCGAAGCCGTAGCTGAAGGTAAAGCAGAGTTGATTTTATATCTTTACGAAAGTAATAGATACGAAAGAAACCATGTAAAAACTCCTGAAGAAGCAAAAAAATTAGTACAAAAGATTCTTAAACATTCTCCTGGAGGAGGAAGTACTGACATAGAATCAGTTCTTAAAGCTTCTATCAAGGAAATTCATGCAATGCATGGTTATAAACCTGACATTATGATAGTACTTGATGGTCAAGATCATTTTATTGATATGGATCATAAAGGTGTTATTGTGCATGCAGTAATTATAGGTACTGAGCACAAGCATCTGGAAAAGTTTTGCAGAAAGACTGGAGGAATGTTTCTTTATGAAAAAGAATAAATTGTATATAATGAATGCAGCGAATATGCCTTCAGATGCAATTTATGTAAGGAAACTGATTACAGAAGAAGAATTTAAAGCACTTGTTACTGGTTCTGAATGTATAGTTTCTAGTATTGGTTACGAAGAAGTTAGTAAGCATATAGAACAAGTAACAGGTGTTAAAATTCCTGTAAATAGAGGCATAACTGAGTTAAGTGAAGATGAGGGGACTATAGTAGTTTGCAGGCTTAAGTTTAGGCCAGACCCTTATCTTAAGGGTAAAATTAAGGCAGTTCCAGGAGATTATGAATATATTCAAGTGGAATATGTTAAATTAACAAAGTCAGTAAGTAAATGGGAAACCAAATGTTAACTGAAGATTATTCTGTAGAGGACTATGTTTCCTTAATAGAAAACTTCATGATCGATAAAGAAAGAAAGTTGCAGCTTATAGGATTTGTAAATGAGGTAGTTAATGCTTCTAACTATGATGCAAGAACCTCCTTATCTGAATCCGTAGAAGCGTGCGAATTGATATGTCTTAAGTATAAAATCACTGAAACAATAGAAAAGTGTTTCATATATTATCTTGGAGGAATAATATTTATAGCTGATGAATATCACGCCTCAGCTAGATCAAAACTTATGGGGCTTCTAAAAAAAGCTATGGAAAAAAGTTTAAAAGAAGAAGAAAATGATGAAGAAGAATGAAGACGCTTTTAGTATGACAGCAAATCCAGATTCTGAAGATATAAGTCACATGTTGCATATGTGCAACCTTTTAAATAAAGCTTTAAGTACTGAAAGTCTAGGAATTGAGGTTGGAATTACCAGATGCTTTGAGAGAAGGCGTGTAAAGCAAGGATCTTTAGATTTACAAAAAAGAGTATCTAATCTATTCTTAAAGGAAGGTAGAGCCTCCATAGAAGAGCTAAGTTACATACATTTTCCTAGAGTAGCTAATAAATTAATCGAATTAGCAAAAAACGAAGAGGAGCTTCTAGAGTTATTTAATTTATTGCCTCAATTTACAATAAAAGTGAACAACAGAAGAGAGTCTAGTTATGTAGGAGAAACATACAGGAAGTTGCTATGTGACGCAGTAAACAGAGAAATTGCAAAATTATGATATCGGAAGAAAGACTGTCTAAAATACACAGCGCTTTAAATAAGATTATATCTAGAGAGGCTAAACTTACCTTAAAACTTCCTATGGTATTAATCATCAAGACTGCAAGTAAAGAAGAGTGGCGCATTCTTACCAATGCTATTCAAATTCAAACATTTGAACACGAGCCTTTAAAACTTTGGGAAAAAGTATTTAAAGAGGCAGAGATTGAAAGAAAAGACATTGAATATGTCGGATTTTTAAGTATTGGTTCAGGAATATTTACTATAACTGAAGATAAGGTAGAAAAAATAGCTGCACAGCTTAAAAGATCTCCTGATGAAATCAGGGAACTAGTTAAAAATCCTGAAGGAATGATAAAAAGAGCTGAGGAACTTGATGCAGATCTTAAGCTTGTAAAAGACTTGATAAAAGAAGACGCAGGTCAATGTATCATAGTTTTAGGAAACAGAGATACAATAAAAATATACAGAGCTTCAATAGAAGCTAAGTCTCACGTATCTTCGCAAGGTGAATTAATTGAAACTGGATTTGAATTAAGTCCTTTTGAAACTTTGCAGGAGATCAATAAAGAAACTCATGATAGTGATTGGTCAGCGAACCAACAAATTTCATGTGTATTTGTTAATTAAATCAAATAAACAATGGCAAAAACAACAGCAAAAAGGAGTACTCCTGCGAAGCGCACTAGTACTTCTAAGACTAGTCCTGCAAAGAGAACTAGTGCGGTAAAGAAAGCTACTACGAAAAAGGCTACTACGCCTAAACGCAGTACTAAAGCTTCAAGAACAAAAACTGCTCCTAAAGGTAGCGTAAGTAGAGGTAAAAGAAGCTAAAAAGAGCCGGTTATTAAAATCAATAAGGTAAGGGTGAATTTCACCCTTACTTTTTTAATTGGCCTTGTAGCTCAGTTGGATAGAGCATAGGTTTTCTAAACCTACGGTCGCAAGTTCGAATCTTGCCAAGGTCACTAAAATAATTTATTATGCAGCAATTTTTTATATATCTGTTCACTTACATAGGTATATTTACAGTTCATTTTCTTATAATGTATTTTGCTTTTGGGGCTATTGGTTTGGGCATTATTTGGATTGAAAAGAAATTACTTAAGATGGATCACAGTATGAGCAGACAGCTTATACACTTTGTATCCATACTTGCAGGCCTATTTTGGGCAATAACAATGGTAGTTTTATCATTAATAAATACTTTTAAATGAAAACATTAATATTTTTATTAGGACTTTTATTGTCTTTAAGCTTATCTAGCTGTAGGGTCGATACAAAACATACGCTAGTATATTCTCCTTCTATTGTAGTAGATAAAAAGGAAGAAGTGTACGGCCTATCTTATGAATATACTAAATACTATCTTAAACTATATTCAGATAGTTTAGACGAAACTAATTGGTATACAGTATCTAAGTACATCTATAATAAATATGACAGACTAGATACACTACAAGGAGAAGTAATAGTCATAATAAAGACATTACAATAACAAATTGGGACCTTTAGCTCATTCGGTTAGAGCAACTGACTCATAATCAGTAGGTGCCTGGTTCGATTCCAGGAAGGTCCATTTTTTTAACTTACAATAAGTAACAATGAAAAAAGTAACGAACGATTTTATACTAGATCAACTTAAGAACCATCAGATGTATGTTACATTACATGTATCCGATACATCAAAAGTTATTTTATCAGCTAACTCTATTTTTACATTAGCAACTAAAGAAACTATACAGCCTGTTTGTAATATAAGTTCAAGCTCAGGAATAAATTTAAAATCTTACTACAAACATGCTTTTGAAGGAAGAGATGAAGAATTTAGAATGCTTTTAGGATTACCAGCGCACCACTATTTTAAGTTTTTATATCCTAATTCATTAGGCTTTTTCCTATCTAATAAACTTCAATCATCTCATGCTGTTAAAGTTATTAATGAGTTAGTTAAAGTGTTTGGAGAATTAGACATATCAAATGATGTAATTAAATATTTTGTAATATCTACATTGAATATTATATTCAGTACAGATTTAAAACTTATATATGGTTTGAATTCTGGAGAACTACTAGCATTAGTTAATGAGAGTAGAATAGTTTCTGTTTCAGGCTTTGGAACTTATCCAAAAAGTACTCCATTTGATGTGTGTGTAAGAACAAGCTTTTTTAATTTTACTCCTGCACAAAAGAAGAGTCAGGGTATTAATGCAACTCTTGATCAGCTTTCAGATTTGTTGAAATCAAAAGCTAGATATAACACAGAAGCTATTAGAATGGGTTTATCTATGCATACTGGATATATTTTATTGCCAGAATTAATCAACAGATGTTTAAACTCTATTAATTTCAGCGTTATAACTTTAGACTACAGATGTAGGCTAACTGCTGCTATAAAAAATAGTGGTGATGAAGAATATAGAAAGCTTGTTGTAGAGCTATTCAATTCTTTAGATGTTGATAAGTTTGTCGCTAGTACTGCAGAAGCTAGAAAAGCTAAAGCTTTAGCAAACCAGGAAGATAAAAAACCTAAAGCTAAAACTTCTAAGAAATTGTAACAATTTAAAACAAAAAGACATGGAAGAGAAAAAAGATAAAACACTTAAAGTAAAGGAAGCAAAAGTTCTTACCCATAAAGATCTTGACTTCGGTCAAATAGTATACTATGTATACAGAAAAGGTAATACTGTTACTTATTCTGAAGGAAGGGTGGTAAGACTCACTCAAGAGGATGCATATTTGAGTTTAGAAGGACATGGTCTTGGGTCAGGAAGTACAGTAGATTATAAAAACATCTACATTAGTAAGGAAGATGCAGTAAAAAAGGTGCTTGAACTTATAAATTAATTGATATGTACATCATGAGAGATAAAAGGACCCATAAGCCTTTAGCTTTAGGGTTTAGTGTAGATGGGCTAAAATTTACAACTGATGAGAGAGGAAGATACATCTTCTTTAAAAATGCTCGTGCAGTTGTAAGAAATGGGAAAGTAGAGTTTAAAGGGGATTTAAGAACCAACGAGAACATCTACGTAGAACTTTACTCTAAGAAAAAGCACGAAGATAACAAAGCATTTAATAGGCTTGAACGTCTATTTGAAGCAAAGGTAAAGCAATATGCAAAAACTTGATCCAGTACACATACCCGGAACAGAAATGCTCATATTTGCCAACCCTGAAATTGAAGATAAGGCAATATTGAAAGTAAGGTTGCTTAATTACATAGAAACAAGTGATTCATTTGTTTTAGATGATAATGAGCTTAGTAAAGACCTTAATAAAGTGTACTGTCTTGAAATTTGGGAGGCTGATATACTAGAGTATTATACTTCTGAAAGACCTGTAAGACCTATTGTAGGTAATAAAGGTATTGTAAAACTTAGGGTACTGTATACTGTGGGTCAAAGAGCTCTATATTCATCTCAACCAGCTGAAGAAAGAGAACAGTCTAGAGACAGCTTTAGGCTTCTTCCTGATCAGGATATATCCTATTGGAATAGCCGAGTTGATGATTCAGATCTCTTTTCTGAAGCATTTTAAGAACTTTTTATGGCAAATATTTGTTTTGATATAGACGAGCTTATAGATGAAGCTCTCTATGACCAGGCTTATCTGGATGAAGAAAGAAATGAGGCTCTACGGAGCGAAATTTTTACAGAACCTGAAAAATCTGAACGTGTTGACAGTGGAAAGGATGGAGATAACTCCAGGGTTTCTAGGGCTATTGAACTCGTTGAATCTTAAGTTAGAAGAATATGTATATCTGTGGATAAGACATAGAAATATGTCTTATTCCCCTTTTATACTGTATAATTCTCCTTCAGATTTATTCGATTCATGTGTATCTAAGAAGCTTATAGATCCTGATAATAATACCTTAACTGATAAAGCTTTGCGTATATTAGGTCTAGAAGTTATGACATCTGATTGGGTAGAACAATGGCGAGAGCTATTTCCTAAAGGTTATAAGCAAGGAAGTATTCCTTTAAGAGGAGATAAACCTTCTATAGAAAAGAAGTTCAAAAAATTCTTTAGAACTTACGATTTTACTCAAGAGGAAATAATTCAAGCAACAAAAAGGTATTTAAAAGAACAAGAAGAAAGCGGATATGCCTACTGTAAAGTAGCTCAATATCTGATAGAAAAGGATGGCACCTCTGTACTTGCTTCTCTTTGTGAAGCTTATAGAGAGTCTCCAACAACTACAACTTCTGATGTATGGATGAAAAAAGCTTAATATTTACAAGAGTTCTAGAAGAGATAAAAGAAAACAAAGCTAGAAGAGAAAGAGGAGAAATAGTTAATATCCCCTTTCCTTTTCCTAAGTTTTCTGCTCATGTACCAGGAATTCAAAAAGGTAGGTATATAGGTGTAACAGCAAACCAAAAAGTTGGTAAAACTAAACTAGCTGATTACATATTCTTATACTCGACCTTTAAATTTTGGCAAAAGAACAGAGATAAAATAAAGCTTAAAATATTCTATTTTACATTGGAAATGTCAAAAGAAGAAAAAGTTAAGGAGGCTATAAGTCACTTTTTGTACACGGAAACAAAGGGTAGGATACGTAAAAGTCCTGATAAAATAAACTCTCAATTTGGAGACTATATCCTAGATGGTACTACATTGAAGGAGATTGAATCACTTCGAATCTTATTTGAAGAATTTGAAGAAATTGTAGAGTTTGTTGACAACATTAAAAATCCTTTTGGCATTTATAAGCATGTTAGAAGTTATGCAGAAGCTAACGGAAAGTATGTCTATAAGACTGTCAAAACAAGAGATGAGGAGGGTAATGAGGAATCTATTAAAGTAGAAGACTATTATATACCTGATCATCCTAATGAGTATGTGATTATAATCACAGATCACGTATCTTTACTACAAAATGAAAATGGTGGAAACGATCCAAAGGCTACTATGGACAAATTTAGTAAAGATTACTGTTTAAAAATGAGAGATCGCTGGAAGTATATACCAGTAAATGTACAACAGCAGGCTCAAGCTCAAGAAGGTGTGGAGAATAAGAAGGCTGGTAAATTACAGCCTAGTGTTGATGGACTTGGTGAGAGCAAAATTATAGGAAGAGATTATGATATTCTAATAGGTCTATTTAGCCCATTCAGGCATAGAATAGAGAACTATAATGGATATAATATATTTGATCCTATGACAGGGGAAGGATTACAAGAAATGTATAGAGAACTTTCTGTTATAGCTAACAGAAGAGGTCAGATGGTAAGCACTGACTTATACTTCGATGGTTCAGTTAACTACTTTAAAGAGTTACCTAGTCCAGGAAGTAGAGATTTACAAGAACTATACAAAAAACTAAATGGCCAGTAAAATTCTCGTTGTAGGCGATAGTGGTAAAGGTAAAAGTACCTCTATGCGCAATTTAGATCCAGAATCTACGTTTATAGTAAATGTTGAGAACAAAGAACTTCCTTGGAAGGGCTTTAAAGGCTCCTATAAACAATTAACAAAGGACACACCTAGTGGTAACATGGTGTCTACAGACAATGTAGAAACTATCCTTAAGGTTATGGATAAAGTTAACTCAGATATGCCACATATTAAAGTATTAGTCATTGACGATGCTCAGTATATTATGGCTAATGAGTTTATGAGGAAAGCAATGGTAAAAGGTTATGAGAAATATTCCGAGATAGGAAGAAACTTCTTCTTACTCGTTGATAAGCCTAAAACCCTTAGAGATGATCTAACTGTAGTATTTATGATGCACAGTGAAGTTGTTGATGATGGTTATGGTAATAAGACACAGAAAGCAAAAACAATCGGTAAGATGATTGACAATACAATAACCCTAGAGGGTAAATTCACTGTAGTATTGTATGCTGATGTAGAAAAAGCTAAGGAAGGGATAAAGTACTTCTTTAACACGCGGAATAATGGATCTAACACATGTAAAAGTCCTGAAGGAATGTTCAACAACGATAAAATACCCAATGATTTAGCAATGGTAATTGAAGCAATGAATCAGTTTAATGAGGAGTAATGTTAAATCAGTTTTGAATTAAAAATTTTCAAATTTTATGAATTTTGGAACAAAGGGTACCCAGGAACTTGCTGGTAACAATAAGTATATCAGACCTGGAATTAATCACAATGTCGTAATAGACTCAGTTAAAGGTGTAAACGAAAGTAAATCCTATATTGAGTTTCTATTTAGAACACCGAAAGCAACTGCCGAAGAAGGAAACAGACAACGATTCTATATGCATACTGAAGGAGCTCTAGCTCTTAATACAGCCAGATTAAAGCATATAGCAACTAAAGTCGTTTCTGAATCAGATATTGATAATATATCTGCAAATGATATCATAGATTACGGAGCCAAGCTTAATAAGCTACTATCAGGTAAAAGACTCCGTCTGAAATTTGCTGCAGAAGAATATGTCAAAGCTGACGGTTCAGTAGGTGTTAGATCTGTATTGCCAGTACAGAACTTTGCAGAAGCTATTAACCCTGGAGCAGAGTATCCAGCAGTTAAAGACGGCGAAACTAGGCTAAGGTATGATGAGTCTAACTCATATGATTACAAAAAACTAGCTGATGCGCCAAGTGCAAAGACAACTGTAACTGGTTCAAAAGATGAGGACGATCTACCGTTCTAACATAAAGCCCCTACCAAGGGGCTTTTTTTAATAGTTGCAGGAATTGTATCGAAATTGAGAAATTTTGGTAACTCAAAAGGCTAAACATTGATCCTTTCCGTGGTTAGGGGATTCCCTGACGTAGGAGAAGATGCCAATTCCTGGTTTAACAGGATATACAAAAAAAGAGTCAGATTAACATCTGAATGAGTATGGAGTAATCCTGGATGCGCTGTTTCCTCGGGGGAGGAAAAGGGACCATGAATGATAATCATCATTACAGTGCAAATGAGTGCCCGGCTTGACCCTACTATTATTGTCCATGCCTGAAAAAGGAAGTTGGGTACGTATGAGACAAACAATAATGTAAGAGGGTGCTAAAGATAAAGTTGATTGCTTACAGCAGACCATTGGGACTGCCAGATATGCTGAACTGTCGAAAAATAAGCTGATTGAAAGCTTAGCAAAAAAGAATTAATTATGATCACTACGGGTCGGGCACCTCTGAGTTCGCCATCTTAAAGGCCAGTATATTGTGGGCTGGTAAGTAGTTACAAAGACATAATTAATGCCCTTTTTTATCGCATAATCAGTTGGTGCAATCAATAAGTTTTAAATAGCCCTCTTGTTGGAATTGGTAGACATACTAGACTTAGGATCTAGTGCCGTGAGGTGTGAGAGTTCGAGTCTCTCAGAGGGTACAAAATTAATTAACAAGAAATTTAATAAAATGTCAACTTGGAATTATAGAATATTAGCTTTTGAACATCCTACTAGAGAAACAACATTTTCTATCTGTGAAGTTTATTACGATAAGGATGGTAAACCAGATGGTTATGCAGATAGTTCTGCAAAAGACTTTGAAAGTAAGGAAGATATAAAGAAAGAAATTATCTACTATCAAGAAGCTCTTGAAAAACCAATTCTATACGCAGGAGAAAAGTTTCCTCAATTATATAACGAATAAATTGAAACTATCATGAAAATAAATATAGATTATATAAGTCCAAAATATTATAGTAGAAAAAATATAAAGCAATGGTTTTGGTATTTTAAAAGATATATTTTCATCAAAGGATTTATTATACGTATTCTTGGCTTGTATATAAATGTACGTGAAAATAATGCAGCAGAAAAGATAGCTGCACGTTCAAGAGAACGTATAATACAGAAAAATAAAGATAAAAGCAATAAAATTTAATATGACACTACAAGAAGCAAAAGATAAAGCTGCAAAAGAATTTAATAGGTCATCATATAAATCTATTGAAATATCAATACATGAAAGTGAAGAAAATCTTGAATATATTGAGTTAATAGATAGTTCTAAACAAGTAATGAAACCTAAGTTCATAAACGATAAAGTAAAAATCTTTAAAATTATAGCTAATGGATAAGCAACTATCAACACTAAAACTTGAACTTACATCTCCTATGAAAGTA
>JACCDT011330897.1_pt1 | contig 30786 bp, 25 predicted proteins | sample 7446291 | NCBI WGS metagenome assembly JACCDT01 (sample SAMN15323446, study PRJNA562643) | freshwater metagenome | isolation source: river surface water | place: USA:Blue River Watershed | collected 2017-08-17
AATCATCTTGCTCAAGCTTCGTGTGCAGCTGATGCAGTTGCAAGCTCAACAGGATCTCTACCACTGAATTCACTTTTTTGGTGTGCAGGTAGTCAAGGCAGCATGTATCCATTGAGCGGTACAGTACAAAATCACATTGGAGGTATTCAAGCCTCTACTCTTTTAACGCAAAGAATGGCCTATAAATTACACCGTTTAGAACTTCTTTGGGACAGTGTTGGTAGAGATGGACTAGTTTGTGAGCAATATCCAATGCCTATTATGCCCAAAGAAAGATACCGGTATCAGTTAACTAATCCTGTGGCGAGTACTTCTAAAAAAGATGGTTGCAGACCATTTGGGTATTCAACAGCTTTATGGGAGGCAGGGCATGAGATACCTGTAAAGGGAGAGGATTATGGCTATTTAGTATGGAGGAAGAGAAATTGCTGCGCATTTTAAGATTGGTGTTACCAACTATTTTTATCATTGTAGCTATAACCACATATGGGCTTAGCTTTGAGCAAAATTCTGAAATTAAGGCTATTGAGAAAATAGCAATCAGTAATTCAGAAAAGTATTTGGATTATGTGATTGGAAAATCTGATGAGCTTAACAAAATTTCCAGCAATGAAGTTCAAAATATCAATGATTTTGTGAATAATCAAAAGATAAAACTTGATTCTGCTTTCACTGAGGGGAAGCCGAAAGAGACTCGCGATATTTTAGTCTTTGTTTCATTTTCAATGTCAAAAAGTGCGCTTATAAGCATTTTAAAACAAAGCCAGAGATATAATGCACAAGTCATCCTCCGCGGCCTTAAAGATAACTCTTTGCCCAAGACTGTGGCTGAAATATCAAAGCTGATAAAAGAGTCTAAGACTAAAGCCGGATTTCAAATCGATCCCAATTTATTTGCTGAATATAACATTAATAAGGTGCCAGCGATTGCTAAGGTTAATAATGATAACTTTGATGTGGTTTATGGTTTAGCTAATATAGAGGATGCACTTTATGTATTTAAATCTTCTTAAAATCCTTCTGCTTACTATAGCTTTAGCCAATGGTATTTATGCTAATAATCTTGATGGTCTGAATATTGATACCCCTAATGAGGTATTAAAAGGATTTGGTGATTTTCAAGGCAATCCTAATAAATTTTTTGATAGTTACACCTCAAATCCTAAAGAAGCAGCGTTGAACAAAAATACTATTAAGGATGAGTCTTTAAAACTTTCTTACAATAACGATACAGCACAAGATTTACGTGTAAATTTTGACAAACGAGCCGAGTATAAATTATCAGCTAAAGAGCTCATTAAATCCGAAAAGGTATTATCCGAATCAGATAAAATAGCCCAGGGCATTGCCAATCAATATACTGATTGCAAAACAGTCAAGAAGTGCTTCGAGAAGCTAAACGATGAAGTTCAGTATTGTGATGCCAAATTGACTAAAAAACAATATAAATGTGAGCGTGAGCGCAATGTTGAGGTAACTATTCCTAACCAGGTGACAACTAAAATTAGATTTTCTATTACTGTGGCATCAAAGTTTGGTGGAACATTTAAATATAGCTTAAAACAACAAAAGCTAATTTATACAGATTCAACAGGCTTGACAAGAGTATCAGCCAGACAAGATAAGCCAATCAGTAATGGTGGTTGTAATAATTATCATATCAGTATTGCAGATATTGGCTTTTTGCCTAATACCTTTAGTTATCTTGTGACTAAAAGTGTCGTTATAGAAAACCCACAAGATTGCACTAATCCGATATTGGTTATTCATTTGGATCAAGGGGAATATAAAAAATACCGCCATCAGACCAGAGGTATTTATGCTGATATTGTCATTAACTCACAAGATAATCCGGTAGTTAGCGATAAACTGGTTGGTGATTGCTCAGAGCTAAATAAACGTGTTGACAGTGGTATTTGCAAAATTGGTAAAGAAATCTGTGTTAGTGGGCGTGACACCAAAACAATTAATGGCGTTGAAATTACTCGTGACTGCTGGCGTTATAAGACAAACTACAGCTGTGGAGAAAGTACTGATACTGATAACTGTAGTAATTTGATGGCTCAAAGTTGTGTGCAAATATCAAGTGAGTGCCGTAATAATGTTGATGGAATTTGCACCTCATTTAGTAGAGGCTACAAATGCCCCATTCAATCATGCCAGGATGATACCAATATTATTTGTGGCGATAATAGTATTCATTGTCTAGATGGTTCTTGTGTATCAAAATCTCAAAATGATTCATCTGATTTTAATGAGTCTATATCAAAGCTTGCTGTTATTGACGCGGCCATTAAAGATAAGCCACAAAATTTTTCAGAAGACACTAAATTTATCTTTAGCGGCAGAGTTTTAAGTTGTCGTAAAACTGGCTATGGGTTTTCAGACTGCTGCAAAGATGGTGGCTGGGGTGTCGATTTGGGACTTGCACACTGTAACAGTGAAGAAAAATCATTAGGTGAGAGCAAGGAAAACAAGCTTGTTATTTATGTTGGTAAAAACAGCCATAAGACATCAGAGTTTGAACCTGAGCGAGTTGATAAACGGTACTGTGTTTTTAGCTCTAAAATTGCCAGAATTATCCAAGAGCAGGGTAGGTTTGGTCAATTAGGTATCTCATTTGGTAGTGGTAAGTATCCAGATTGTAGTGGCATCAGTGCCAAAATGTTATCGCAAATTGATATGGATAAAATTAATCTTGCTGAGATAACAGATGAGATAGCAGGTGCGCATAAGGACTATGATAGTAGTGCAGTTGGCAATAAGCTCACCAATCGTATCAAAGATTATTACACCAAAGAGGCAGCATTTAATGATTAAAGCATTGCTATCGATTTGTTTATTATTTGTCAGTTCTTGCTTTGCGATAGATGATAACTCTTTAGCTTTAGGTTGGTATTGGGGCAAGAGTAAGCCTGCTCCGCAAAAAACCACAGAAAAGCCAAAGGAGGCCAATGATGCCACCGTAATTAGCAAATCTAATAGCGATATCTTAAAAGACATCAATATGGAAGTTGAAGAGAAAAAAGCAACTGCGATACTTGAGCCAACTGTTAAAAATATCACCGATTATGTTGCTGCACAAAATAAAGTAGTCAATCTTGCATCAGGCTTTACGCAAATGTGGTCAAAGGCGATGCTCTATAGCCCTGAGCTAAATTATATCGCCAAGCACCCAACCGATAATTATACCCAACAAATTATGCGAGAAGATAATCATAAGTCTATAAGAGAATCGATAAATACATTTGCCAAAACTCATGGGTTTCTCTTTTTGTTTGAAGGTAATAATTCAGTATCAACATTTCAAAGTAAAATCATTAGTCACTTTGCATCTAAGTATGGCATCGCAATTATACCTGTTTCTTTAAACAACCTGCCTAATCAGTATTTTAATCAAAATATCGCGGATAGAACTAAAGCTCAAAAGTTAGGTATAAAAGTTACACCAACCTTAATGGCAATGAATATCAGAACAAAGATGATTACCCCTCTTGCTGTTGGCGTGATCTCCGAGTTTGAACTGGAAGAAAGGATTGATGATTTTGTAAGACAAGGAGCAAGTTATGGCTAATTCAATTATCTATAGATATCAACTAGCAATGCTTGTATTAATATTAAACATATCACCAAAACTATCAGCTTTAGAATTAAATAAGTGGGTTGACACTATAGATAATTCACTTGCTAAAAATACAGTGGTGATGGACGAAAAACAATCCAACCGCATTGAACTCGTGTTTATCTATTCTTCTGGGTGCGGTTATTGTAAAAAGTTTGCTCCTATTTTTAAAAGTTTTGTCAATAGTAAAAAGTTTAAATATTCAAGCATAACTATTGATGGTGGTCTTTTGCCTGGATTTGAAGATGCAGAGTACCTGCCTGATATAGCGAAAGCACTAAATGTATCAATGTATCCAACAGTGCTAGCGATTAATCCTATTAACAAAAATATGATGACATTAAGTCAAGGTTACACATCCTTTGAGGAATTAACAGATAACTACTTAAATGTCACTAATTATTTAGCAAGGAGTAATAAGCTATGAGAAAAATACTAATACTATTATTTGCTGTTAACTGCTCTTTTGCAGGTGGTATTCAAAAAGACTTAGAAAAGGCCTTTGATTCACTTGATTATAATTATAATGTGACATCGGCTTATAAATCACAATCAGCAGGCTACTATTCAGGTGGTAGCCTGTATGCTCGTAACCAAATCCGCAATCAACAAATAGCTTATATAAATTTACCCAAAATCTCCTCTGGTTGTGGCGGTATCGACATGTATCTAGGCGGTTTTTCCTACATTACTAAAGACCAAGCAGTAGGTCTTGCTAAGCAGATTATGTCTAGCTCAGGCAGCTATGCTTTTCATTTGGCATTAGAGTCGGTTAGTCCCTTAATCTCTAATACCATGAAGGACTTGTCTAGAAAGGTTACAGAATTTACTAATCAAAGCATCAATAGTTGCGAAGCTGCAACAGGTCTCGTTGGAAGTATCTTTCCTAAAACTGAAGAGGCGCAAAGAAATGTTTGCCAGTCTGTAGCAAATGGCAGCGCTGGAATTGCAGGGGATATTGCAGCAGCAAGAATGAACTGCTCAGATTACAATAAACGCAGTGAAGTATTTAATAGGTTAAAAAACACTCCTGGATATGAGCAACAACTATTGGGAAGCATGAATTTTGCTTGGAAGGCCATTAGGAACAACGCATTATTCAAAGATGATGACGAGCTATCTGAGCTTATGATGAGCTTGTCAGGTACAATAATTTACCAAGACAGGGCAGAGCACCAGGGCGCTAAAAAATTACAACTACCTTCACTAGCAACAAACAATGATTTCATAAATGCCTTGATGAACGGTGGCAAGCTAAGAGTCTATGGCTGTGATGATGCTGAAAATTGCCTTAATGTAAAAAATGACAAATTTATTGAAATAGCAAAAGACAAATCATTTATTAATCTAGTTAAAAATAAATTGACATCGATTGTTGTTAAAATAAAAGCAAATGATGATTTAGATCAATCTGAGATAAAGTTTATTCAATCTACAACGTTGCCTGTTTATAAGATGCTTAACGTCCAAAGCGCATTTACTCGTGGGCTTAGTACATTAGATGTAACATCTTATAGCGAGGTTATAGCAACCGACATGCTTTACTTATACCTAGAAGAATCTTTACAAGAAATTATTACTAAAGCTAAAGCTCTTGAGCTACCAGCTGATGAGTATCGTGAATTTATAACAGGTATCGAGCATGCTAAGCAAAATATTCGCAATAGGAAACTTGATACCTATGAGCAGCGCGCATTAACTATGCAAATGATTGAGCAAACAATGCTAATTGAAAAAAGACTGGCGCAATCATTACAAGGCTCAATAAAAGATGCTGCTAGCTGGGCTGACGGATTATAAGGAAATATTATGAGTGAACTATTAGTCAGAACATATGGAATGGGTGAGTTTACAGCGCAAGTTTTTAATGCTGTTGCATTAACCATCGATCACCCTGGATTTAAGATAGTCTTATCAGGTGCGTTTTTAATATCTATGGTGGTTGCCATCTATCAGTTTACCAAGGTTAAAGACATATCAATTTTAGCTAAGAACATATTTCTTTATGTAGGGGTAATCTCGCTACTGGTTATACCCAAATACAAGGTTACAATTCATGATGATGTAGTAGGTAATAATTATGGTGTTGATAATGTACCCATGGGATTAGCTGCACCAGCTTATTTGATAACAAATACTTTTTATGGTTTGACATCTATAGTTGAAACGATGTTTCATTGGCCTAATGATCAGTCTTATAGTAAGACTGGATTTTTATTTGCTTCTAGCGTTGTAAGAAACTCAACTCAAATGAAAATTAATGATCCTGATCTTAATTTATCTATGAATAGCTACCTTAGCCAATGTGTATTTTATGATATTTATCTTGGTAGGTATACTTTGGATGAATTATTAAAGTCTAACGATATATGGGAAATTATAAAAAATAATGCTGCTAAAAACCGAGCATTTCTACTAGATAATCAAGTAACCATGTGTAACGAAGGTGTCAAGGTTCTTGATGCGAAAATTAACAAATCGTTAGATAATACATTTGTTAGCTATGCCAAAATCTTATTTCCAGGTGTCTCATCGAAAGACTATGACAATAAAGTGTTAGCTGGCAAATTATTAACCAGCGTGGGTGGCAGCTACAACTATTTAACTGGTGTATCAAAAGGTGGTTTCGATATACTTAAGCAAAATATTATGGTCAATGCGATTCAGGATGCAGCGCTGAATAATCCTGAGCTTGGGATGTACTCCTATGCAGTTACTCGTGCTAATGCGCAAAAAGTTGTCGCCAACACAACTACAGGAATTATGATGGCTAGATGGTTACCCATAATGACTGGCGCTACCGAAACGATGATTTATGCCTTGTTTATTCTAGTTGTCATCTATGCGTTATTCACCAATGGCGAAAAAGTATTTTTTAACTATGTAATGACCATGGTTTGGGTAGGTTCATGGCCAGTTGTTTACGCTATCTTAAACTTTGGTTTTACCTGGGCTATTCGATTAAAAAGTTATGGAGCAGGGTTATCATTTTATGACTCAAATTACTTGTCACAAACTCAGTATGATATGTCTTCACTATTTGGCTATTTTACAATTCTTGTGCCTTATATTTCTTGGGGCATGATGAATCTAGCCAAGCAGGGTTTAGGCTCAGTATTTACTCAGATGAGTCAACTTGTAGGCAGTTCAACCCAATCACTTGCTATGGCTTCTAGTGGTGAAGCCGTAACTGGCAATATGCAGTTTGGCAATACTGGATTTAATAATCACTCAATGTTTAATACTAGTGGATTTAAGCATGATACCAATATGGGTTTTCAGTCTGGCAGCATTTCGACCCAGCTAGCAAGTGGTTCTAGTATAACTCGTACTATAGATGGGACAGGAGTGGTAAATATGGAATCAGGCATATCAAGACTTAACACGGGTATTAACTACCATGAAAAAATTGGAACGTCTTTATCTAATCAGTCTGACAATTCTATGAGTGTTACTGAAGGAAATCTATTAACGCATGTAGAAAACAAAATATCAGCTGTGCGTCAAGTTGCAGATGTTGGAACAGCTTTGAATAATAGCATTAACTCAGGTGAAAGTTACAGTTTAAGCAAATCTAGTGGCTTTCAAAAATCTGCCACTGAGTTTGATTCGGCTATTGAAAAATTTTCTCATGATACTAACATGTCTAAACAAGATGCTGGAAGATATTTAACTGCCGCCTATGTTAATGCCTCTGCTCATCTTGAATTTGGCACTGATAAACAATTAATAGGAAAAGTTGTGCAATTAGCATCAGGTACATCAGGGGGCGCTACTCTAAGTACAGGAGTGAGAGGGGAAGCAGATCGCACATGGACAACGACTGATTCTGAAAATTTCCAAAAAGCTCAGGAGTTTTTAAGACAAAACAATTTGAGTGAAACTATCGATAAAGCACTTAGAGGAGTGCAAGAAGAGCGTTATCAAACAGATAATCGCAGCGGCTCACACGTTAATGAGAATATTGCTGCTAGCCTTGATGCCGCCAAACAAGCAAGTATTAATTATTCTAAAAACTATCAAGAATCACTTTCATATAGAGAGGCAGCTAATTACGTTAAAGACAATGCTGCGAGTATTAATATCAATGCTAATCAAGAATTTATTGAATATGTTGCTAACCAGCCCCTAGGTAATTCAAGTAAGCCCATGGGACTCCATCAGGCTGAAGCATTATTAAGATCTGATCATCAATTACGCAACCTGTATGCTAATAATTTTATCGAACAACAGACCAACAAATATTATCAAGAGTTTAAAACAAACCATCATTTGGATGGTTCTCATGTTAAAAAATACGATAATTTAGATAAGGAATATCAAAATCTATCCGGTCAAGTTGATAAAAATAACGTAACAAATAAAAATGCCGTTACTAATGATCCGAGATCCATAAGTCTTAACAACACTTTCCATGATGAATCTTTAGTATCAAAAGTTAAAGATGACGTGATAAAGCATAACAAATCGATGAATGAAATAATTGATCAACAAGAGAACAGGCGAGAAGAATTTAAACAAATGGTTGGCACTAAGGTTAAATCGAATAAAGATTTAGATAGACCCGTCAGCAAAATAGTCGATATGGCGGATTGATATATGATTTACCAACTCTTAGGTGGCATATACTCTGGACTACCAGGTGTAAATCTTGGCCAAAGTGGCTCAGTTCGTCTGTATTCAGTAGCATATTCTCTAAATCGGTACTCTTCATGGGGCATCTTGAAACCTTTAGCTTGTTCTTTTTGCTCATCTATAGCCAGTGGATTATATTCGCCATTAATTGCAATCATAACAATAGTTAAGTATAGAAAATACCCTATGTATGCACCTATGGTAGATGAAGGGAATAAGAAGAGTTGCACACATAAAAAGGCAATAAATGACAATAAAAATAATACCGATGTTTTTATACTGATTAATCCATCTATAACTAAAGAGTCATTAGTTTGTCGATATAAATCAACTCGATCTCTAATTTTACCGTATTCCTTTTCAGTATTATTTATAGCCCACATAAGAGTTAATATGACAGCAAATATTATGCTCAACTCTTTGTATGCTCCGAAAAAGATATTGAATAGTGTACATCCAATATACGACATTAATAAGAATTTAATACTCATTCTACGTCTTATGCTATTAACATCGCTTTTTAACTGTTCAATCATTACCAACAACCTCATATATAAGGAAATTTAATATGAAAAATATATCAAAATATACTCTAATTATAGCTTGTTCTAGCGCAATTATGCTAGAAGGGTGCACAGCTTCTAAAAATTTAATGGAGCATTCTAGCCTCAAAACTGAGACAAAAATGTCTTCAACAATATTTTTAGATCCTATATCACCTCAGCAGAAGGTTGTATTGGTACAAATTCGCAATACTTCAGACAAAGCAAATTTTAACCCTAAGAATATAATAGAAACAAAACTAACAAACTCGGGTTATAAGGTCACAAATGACCCGACCAGGGCTCATTATTTATTACAGGCAAATATTCTGAAAGTAGGTGAAGCCAAGCCTGAAGATATTAATACGGCGTTATTAGGTGGTTATGGCGCATCAATTGAAGGAGCAGGCGTAGGAGCTATCGCAGGATTGTATTCTAATAATCGCATGTCACCATTAACAGGTGGTTTAGCAGGAGCTGCAATTGGAATGGTAGCCGATTCTATGGTTAAAAATGTCACCTATAACGTAATTACTGATATCCAAATTTCTGAAAGAGCGGGTAAGGGTGTTAAAGTATCGGAAGTAAATAATGCTGTGCTTAACCAAGGAACAAGCGGAAGCAAACAGATCACATCTAGTCAAGAAACGAATTGGAAGCGTTATCAGACGCGTGTTATAAGTAGTGCCAATAAAGTTAATCTTTCATTCGAGGATGCGGAACCTGCGTTAAGTGAGAGTATTGCACAATCAGTGTCGGGTATTTTTGGTTAGACTGCATTCAACTACCCTAATACTAAATGTTATTAGGGTAGTTATAATCTTTTTATTTCTAAAACCATACTATCAATTCAACTTTGAATAATCGTCTTACATGGGTTAAACTAAAATAGACAATCTTTATAAGGATATAATACCAATGGCTACTCAAAAAAAACGTTCATCTAGTAAATCATCATCTTTACCAGGATCCAAGCTCCTTGACAATTTTCAAGTCGCAAAAAAACAAACTAAAGTTTTGCTTGATAAATCTAAGAAAAAACTTGCTACAGCTAAAGCAGGGGAACAAAATCATGCTAAGAAATATAAGTTGGCGGAAGTAAACTTAAAAAAGCATGAATCAAATCATAAAAATAAACCATCGAAATCATCTTCTAAAAACATTGCTTCTGCTAAAGTGAATTTGAAAAAGGTTGGTGATTTACATCAAAAGTCTCAAAGTATTCACAAACAAGCCAAAGAATATCATGATACCCATCAAGATCATTATGATAAGTTAAATCACTTGCACAGCACTCTTCAAGCTGCTCATAAGAATTGGAAGCCTTCAAATAAACGTTAATTTTCTACACTAAAACCTGATAGCAAAGGCTATCAGGAATATTGCGATGTATGGAATGGCGGTCCCTGTCCTTCGGTACTTCATCACTTATTAAAAATTGATCCGCTGACTGGATAAATTTACATCCCCTCATTATTAGTCATCGTAAGTCATATACTCGGGATAATAAGCAAGCTTATGACATTTTCATGTTTTGCTACAAAATAAAGCAATAAAGATTATTTAATTTCCTCAAATATATAAAAGCTTACAAATGACTAGCTTTATATTGTTCAAAATTAGTTGTATTTTCAAAGTAGTACACTTTACCGTCTGATGCAGCACCATATATAGCCGTTGACTTATCAACTTCATTTCCGCTAATTGGATCTTTGGCTGTACGAATTGTAGCATCGTTATTTAAGCGATCTTTACAGCCAGCACAGCAACCATAATAAGTTTTATTTTTGACTATTACGGGGATTTGAGGCTTCTCAAACACGGTGTTATTTACCATGCAAACATATTGCGCTTCAACTTGTTTTATACTCGCCCAAACTAACACTGTAAAAAACATTAAAAACAAACTAAGAATAATTCTTTTCATATTTCCTCCTCAAAATAATTTATTACTCATCAAGTAATTTAGTACATATTAGTAATATTTTCATGTAAGATAAGGAATTTGTTAATTAATTTATTAATTGGGGCTGTATGATCCAAATTATTCCTAATTGGCACCCAATTTTTGTTCATTTTACCTTTGCTTTATTCTCCACCGCAATAGGATTTTATACTTTTGCTTATTTATTAAAAAAACTAAAACTCTATCCAAGCTTGGCATTTGAGTTCGAGATTGTCGCCAAATGGTGTATATGGATAGTTAGTATTATAGTAATCGGAACAATATTAACGGGGCTGTATGCTTACTACACAGTTAACCATGATGCTCCTTCCCATGTAATTATGACTCTACATCGTAACTGGGCCTTAGTAACAGCCGGTGCAATCGTGTTGGTTACTTTTTGGTCGCTATGGTCTAGCTATAACCGCAAAATTATTACTAGTTATTTCATATTTGCCTTATTTGTTTTACAAGGGTTATTATTATCCACCGCTTGGCACGGTGCTGAGCTAGTATTTCGTTATGGTATTGGAGTGATGTCTCTTCCTCAATCGAAAGTCAGAGGTCATCATCATGACCCAGAAAATAACGTTAGAAAGGGCAAAATACTTCCTTCTAATGAAAACCACGATATTCACCAGCATTAACATTAAAATTTGTATTTTGTAGGAGTAGTAGTGAAAAAATCTTTATTTATGTCTCTTTGGTTATTTTTTATAACAAATATCTTTGCCACTGACCATGTAGTAGATTTAGTAGTAGCTTATAGAACTGTTGATTTTGCTGGTGAGCCTGTAAAAGCAATAACTGCTAATAATCAAATTCCTGCGCCTACTTTGCATTTTAAAGAAGGTGATAATGTTACTATAAATGTTCACAATCAACTAGATGAAGAAACTGCCATTCATTGGCATGGTATAATTTTACCATGGCAAATGGATGGAGTTTTGGGGATTAGTCAACGTGGAATATCACCTGGTGGAGTATTTAATTACAAGTTTACACTTCATCAATCTGGTACCTATTGGTATCACGCGCATGCTGGGTTACAAGAACAACAAGGCTTATATGGTGCATTTTTAATTGATCCACAGCAAAATCCAAATTACCAATATACCAAAGATCACGTTATTGTTTTGTCAGATTGGAGTAACACTCATCCCGATCAAATTCTGGCTAATTTGAAAAAAGAAGGAGATTATTATTCCCCATATTTCCCCATCCAACCATCTCTTGTGAAATTTATTCAGGATTACAAAAATTCAGATGCAGATGAACGCAAAAAATTAATTGAAGATTACAAAATGATGCAAGAAATGCGCATGAGCATTTATGATCTAAGCGATATTGCCTATGACTCTTTTTTATTAAATGGTAAACCAAAAGCTAATCCTTGGACGGCATTGGTAAAAATTGGTGATGTAGTTCGATTACGTTTTATTGGAGCAGGTGGAAGCACTATTTTCCACGTCAAGATACCCGGCACCACCATGAAAATGGTCCATGTAAATGGTAATGATGTTAAACCTTATAGTATTTCAGATTTTACTATAGCGCCAGGTGAGACATTCGATGTATTAGTTTCCATAAAAAAAGATGAACCATATATTATTTACGCAGAATCCACAGATACAGTTGGCGCAGCTTATGGCGCTTTGATAACCTCATCAACGCAATCCGTTAATTATGATGGGATCACTAGATTTCCAGAACCAAAACCTGTGACCAGAGAAATGATGTCTTTTATGATGGGCGATATGAAACATGGTTCATTACCATTATTAAATATGCCTCATCCAATGGCTAACCACAAAATGGGTCCAGGCTCAATGTTGCATGAAATGCCCATGCCCCATGAAGATCATAAGAACAAAGCTAAACGCTCTAAAGATCATCAACCAATGACTTCGAGCATGAAGATGGACAAAACCATGCCTATGAATCATGTACTGCCAATGCAAACTGACAAAGCGCAAGGTACATCTGCTGCTACTAATAAAAAATCAGCAGATGGAATGATCGATATGGACCATTCTGCACATTCAATGAAAAAGAATACGAGCGCGTCGCACACTATGCCTATGGTTAATGGCATGAATAATGATATGCCAATGGATCATGCAATGCCGCAAACTGAAAAACCACAAAGCAAGGCTTCTAATACTAATCAAAAATCAATAGATGACATGGAAGGGGATATTGGCCATTCTGCAAATTCAACGCCAATGAATAGTGCGAGGAAAATGGATCATGATAATATGCCAATGGATCATTCTTTGCCCATGAGCGATAAGGACAAGAAAACGACCAAATTCTCTGCAACTAAAGAATCCCCAGATAACATGAATATGACTAAGACTAAGAATTCAGCTTCGCATGCTATGCACCTGGGTAGTACTATGAAGATGGACCACAGTATGTCTATGGATCACTCCATGAATATGAGCATGCCTACTGAACCAACCATAATTGGTGATGAGATATTATTATCAGACTCTAGTTATAAAACCTCATTTGGTACAAAATATGAAAATTTAATAGCTGCTGTTAAAACTAATGATCCAAATAAACCAGTAGCAGGGGTTATTAATATGGAATTATTTGGCTACATGGAGAGGTTCATTTGGTTTATAAATGGTGTACCAGAACATGATGCAAAACCAATTATTTTAGAACCTGGCAAACGCTATCGTATGATTTTTACTAACACATCAATGATGCACCATCCTATGCACATCCATGGCCATTGGTTTATTTTAAGAAAAGGTCATGATGCCTATGATCCATTATTACATACAATTGATGTAGCGCCTGGTGCAACAATTACAGCAGATATTGATACTGATGCCAGTGGACAGTGGTTATTCCATTGTCATATGCTTTATCACATGATGAGCGGAATGTCGCGAACATTCCAATACTCTACACTACTTGCAATCACCAAGAATGAAGCAGCGTCGCAAAATACTACAGAGCAAACTCCTTATTATAATCGACCAATTGTTAGAGTTGATGAAATAATGCCTGTCGATCACCACCTTATACAACACCCAATGGCCCATTCTGTTGGCTTATGGCTTGCTACTTTTCTAGATATTGGCGCAGATCCGTTTACTAACTCTCAAAGAATTAACTATAAGGGTTTATATGGTAGAGATTATAATAAACTTGAGTTATTAATTGAAGATGCTGAAATAAAAAAAGGAAAAGTAGAAAATGCTGATTTAGACATTTTTTATTGGCGTTTGCTGAATCAGTTCTGGGCAGTCAAAGGCGGAATCAACTACGTCTATCGACCGGCAAAAACACCTTATTGGCAGCCAGGTATCGGCCTAGAAGGACTAATGCCATATTTTATGGACACTAATATTAGAGGTTATTTTTACCGCGGTAGTGCAAAACTAGATATTGAATTGTCGCGCGATACACAAATCACTAATAACTTTTTTATAAGATTAGGGGCACGTAGTATCTTAGCATCTAAAACAGTCAAACAGGCTGTAATTGGTAGTGGATTAAATCAAATGCGTTATAGTTTCAGACCATATTATCGTCTAATGCCTGGTTTAAATATATTTGCCGAATACGAACATGAACAAGCTTATGGCACCTTTGAAACTATTCAAAATAATTCAGGTGAATCTACTACAGAGAATACTTTAACTTTTGGTCTTTCGATGTTGTTTTAGGAGAGCTTGCTTATTTAAATTCTAGAGCTAAACTTAAGGAATTAGAGATGTGAGTAAACATTTACGACTCAGCTTTAGAGGAACATCAAATGACGATATCAATATGGTTAATTTTAGCCCTTCTTGCTTTAGTAGGTGGAATTGCTTTATTAATTTTGGCAAAAACTAACAATAGAAAAGGGATGAATTTAGCAAAGATAGGGGGATACATACTTTTAACTTTAGCTTTTCTTGTTACTGCTGTTATTATTTTTAGAAGCTTTGCTCCAACATCTGAAATGAAAAATATGACACATGAACAACATATGAATATGTGACAGGTGTTTTATGCAACTGTAAAAAGATATCCGATTTGATATAAATTGTTTTGTTTATGCAATGCCATCAACTCTGCATCATAAAATGGATCCAAATCCAGTCTCATATATGATATTTGCACGTGCAACGCTCTAAAAATGCCCATAATTTTATGAGTATCTCACTAACAGATATGGATAGAAGCCTATTTGGATACTTTATCCTATACTATCAATATTTCTAAAATTACGACAGAACTTTAATACCATTTATGAGAAAGTAAAATGACAAATCTAAATTATAATAAACGTGAGAAGAATCATAGTGAAAAACTATCAGATTATTGGCCACTTTTTTCATTAATAATTGTAACTGTACTTGCTGGGTATGCTGTTACCTTTAGCATTGCTGGTACACTTCTCCATTGGATGCATTATTTTATGGGTTTCTTTTTATGCTGTTTTTCAATGCTAAAAATATTTAACCTATCCAGTTTTGCTGATGGGTTTCAAATGTATGATATTTTGGCAAAACGATCTCGATTGTACGCTTATATCTACCCATTTATAGAACTTGTATTAGGCTTAGGATTCTTATCATTTATAGCACCAATAGTAATTTATTCTTTTACAATAATTATAATGACAATTGGCATTATCGGTGTTTTTATTGCTTTAAAAAAGGGATTAGACATAAATTGTCCATGTATGGGATCGGTTCTCAACGTGCCATTATCTTCGGTGACATTAACCGAGGATATCAGCATGATAATTATGTCAATTACTATGTTAGTTTACCACGCTAATATTGGGTCCGCGACCAAAACGGGGCCAGATTTACCATTCCTTTCCCTTTAAAATCAGAGCATTACATACGCCCTATAACAACATAATTTCAAACGTTTTTTCATGAGGCTTATGGACCTGTTATTGACGAAGAACCAATTATTGCTTTGAAATACTACTTGAGCACAGTACGGGTAAAAAAGTAACCAAAAATAGACTAAAAGCAATTAACCATAAAAATGCAGATATATATATTATTGAAAAATAATTATCAGATATAGATAAGCCAAAAACTCTGACCAAAAATGAAAAAAATATTAAAATAAACGATATGCTCATTATTTTATTAGCGATAAGTTTTCTGCCAGTGTGACCTAATGATACGCGCGATATCATTGATAGTATCATGCTACTGATTGCACCAATTGTTAAACAGTGTATTGCTGTTGACATTGGGATCATTTTGCTTACATAACTAATGGACATAAGCATAAAGCCAAGTGGTATGCAAAAATAACTTAAATGTAATGACCATAATAAAGGATATTTAATTGTTATCCAAAATCGCCAACGGACAAATCTTATTAAATGACAAATTGCAGAAAGCAGTAACCAAAAAGAATAGAATAAAGGTGATAGCTTAAGACTACTAGTATAAATTAGTATCACAGCTATAGTTGATAATATAGTCCATACTTCTATAAATTTAATATTTTCAACTTTATGAGTTTTTGTACCATTTGCTGTAAACATTGGTATTACTCGACCAGAAATTATTGTAATTACCATGACAACGATCATTATCATTGAATAACTGCTGTGAGTAATAAGTGAATAGTCTTCATTAAATGCACCATAATGCATAACTGCATTTACAATTGTCATTAATAGTAATAAAGGAACAAATATTAAATTACGCCATTGTTTAACTCTAATAGTCAAACGACCTAAATAAAATGCGACTAGAGGAAAGAAAGATAGGTCAATAATAGCAATAATATATTTGTTAAACCCCGAGTCAATTGTTAATAAAATACGAGCTATAAACCAAATTAACCATAGTCTAAATAGTGCAGCTCCTTTAATACTAGGTTGGCCTGTCCATGTTTGTACGGCTGTTAATAAAAAGCCTGCGATTATTGATGCAACAAAACCAAATAACATTTCGTGTGAGTGCCACCAATAACTACTGCTGTAATAGTCTAACATTATCCAACCATTAAGTACGCTCATCCAAATAAAGATAGCGGCTATAGCAAACAAGGCCCCGGATAAAAAAAATGGACGAAAGGCTAGTTGAAACAGCGGCATAGATTCTAGTGCGTTAATTTTAAATGGAAATTTATTCATCATTTTAATGTTTAATTTATTTTTAATATAAAATATTGCTCTGCGCTACATCTTGTAAGGTGTGTCTATTCAAAGAAGCTATGAACGCTCTATTTGCTTCATGTAAGTAGTGTTTGAGTCTGCATGTATTAGTTATCCGACATGTGTTTGTTTTACTATCAAAGCATTCAACAAGATCCATATTAGGCTCTAGTTTAGCAATCAAATCTCCAAGCTTAACACTCATAGTTTTTTCTGCTAGTTTAACACCACCATTTTTACCTTTCTTGCTTTCAATATAACCTAATGAAGAAAGAGTATGCGCTATTTTAGTTAAGTGTTCATAAGAAATATCATAGTACTCTGATATGTTTCTAATGCTAACAATATCATCTTGTTTGTTTGCTAAATAAATTAAGCATCTTAAGCTATAGTCAGTAAATTTTGTTAATTGCATTTTGTTCTTGAATTCTCACTTTTCTAACCTTATAATATGTATTTATAATACATATTATAAGGTTTTTTAAATGCTTAGTCAAAAAACAATATCGATAGTCAAATCAACCGCTCCTGTTTTAGAAGAGCACGGTGAAGCATTAACAAAGTATTTTTATAACCGATTATTTACTAATAATCCTGAGGTTAAGTCTTTGTTTAACCCAGCTAATCAAGTATCTGGTGCACAACAAAAAGCATTAGCTGGAGCTATATGTGCGTATGCAGCTAACATAGATAATCTAGATGTATTAGGTGATGCAGTTGAGTTAATTGCCCAAAAGCATGCTTCTTTACGTATTGAACCACAAGATTATCCTATTGTTGGCACAAACCTATTGGCTTCTATAAAAGAAGTACTAGGTGAGGCTGCAACTGAAGATATAATAAATGCCTGGCAAGAAGCTTATGAATTTCTTGCTCAGATACTAATAGCTCGTGAACAACAAATATATATTGAACAAAAATCTCAAACTTATGGATGGGAAGGGTTTAAAAAGTTTACAGTTGTTAAAAAAGAACCTGAAAGTGATATTGTCACATCTTTTTATTTGTCACCAAGTGACAATCTAAACCTTCCATTATTTAAGCCTGGCCAATACATAACTGTTCGCATTCCTGGTCAGGAAGGGTACACAACAATGAGAAATTATTCACTCTCAAATAAGCCTGGAGAAAAATTATTTCGTATAAGTGTGAAACGCGAAGATGGGCTTAATAAAGATAGTCCAAAAGGGTACGTATCGAATCAGCTGCACAACAATATACATATTAATTCAATAATAGAAGTCGCGCCGCCTTGTGGTGAATTCTTTTTAGATATAACAGAACAGCATGATAAGCCACTTGTTTTATTAGCTGCAGGAATTGGTATAACCCCAATACTGAGTATGTTACAAACAGCCGTGGAAACTATGCAAAATAGAGAAATTATTTTTATTCATGGGATTTTAAAACCTGAATTACAGCCTTTTAAAAAAGTGATAGATGAACTTGCAGAAAAGCACAGTAATCTCAAAATTCATTATAGATATAGTGATATAAAGAATCCTAAGGTGTTAAATAATGATAAGAACTCTTCCGTAGGACTTATCGATGCAGAACTAATTGAGAGTATGGTAACCCAGCGTAATGCTGATTATTATTTTTGTGGGCCAAAAATATTCATGATGAACATATACCTTGAATTAATGATGTGGGGTATACCTGCTTCTCAGGTTCATCTTGAGTTCTTTGGTCCCCTTCAAGAATTAAAAAAAGTAAATTAAACAAACATTTATTTATCCTTTTTTTAATTAATGATCAGTTTTCCAGCATTGCTTTAACAAAGGAGTTTTATATAATTTATGGCTAAGCTTTACACAATTGGTCATTCAACACATACTTTGCAGGAATTTATTGATATATTGCACGAGCATAAAATTATGCAAGTAATTGACGTGCGCACTATTCCAAAATCTCGTCATGTGCCATGGTTTAATCAAAAAGTACTCCGAACATCACTTCATCGAGAAAAAATAAATTACACACATTTACCAAAATTAGGGGGATTACGTCGCACAACAAAAGAATCTATCAATATGGGATGGAATAATACTAGTTTTCGAGGTTTTGCGGATTATATGCAAACACCTGATTTTTTTGAGGGGCTAAAGGAATTAAATGCCTTAATAAAAAAAAATTATAATGTTGCTATTATGTGCGCTGAAGCTGTTCCTTGGCGGTGTCATCGATCTCTTATCGCGGATGCAGAAATAGTTCGGCATTATATTGTTTGGGATATTATGAGCAAAACTTCTCTTCATCCACATAAATTAACTACCTTTGCTGTGATAAATAGAAAGAAAAGACCCATTCAAGTTTATTATCCAAAATAATTTTTTCTTTACTATTTAAATAATATGATAATTAATCTGTGTGACCTGATATAATAATTAATTAGTATTGTTATCAAACGTAATTTTTCAATATTACCATTATAAATTGTTTGAACTATGTTAGGATAAATTGTTTATCAATTTTATAATTATTAAGCATCAACACATGATTAAGAAAGAATCTATGAACAACAATGGAAGCATGCTTACTACCGCTGATGATTTATCACCATGGTGGAGACGAGCAGTAGCAATTGTATTGGTATTTGGATTTTCTATCTTAATACTGCTAACTTCTAAGGTCTATTATGATGCGCCTCCCATACCTGAACGTGTTATAGATAGTAAAGGGCAATTAATATTCAGCAAAGATAATATATTGTCAGGACAAGCGGTATTTCTTAAATACGGTTTAATGAACAATGGAAGTATATGGGGACATGGAGCTTATTTAGGCCCAGATTTTTCAGCACAATATCTACATACTTTGACGGAACAAATGAGTGATTTTATTGCTCAACAAAGATATGCCAAATTGTTAATTGATTTAGAAAATGATGAACAAGATATTGTACGCGCATTAGTACGAAGTTCCTTAAAAAAAAATTACTATGATCTAGAGACAAATTCTTTAGTATTTACGGAAGCAGAAACAGCATCTTATTATCAACAAATTAATAATTGGGGTAACTACTTCACTTCTCCCTCAGGGAATGGAGGGTTACCAAAAAACTTTATTAAAGATGACGATGAAATTAAGGATTTAACAGCTTTTTTTGCATGGACAGCTTGGGCATCAGTAACTAATAGACCCGATAGCTCCGTAACCTATACTAATAATTTTCCGTATGATCCTGATGCCGGCAACTTACCTTCTGGAACTGCAGTTTTCTGGAGTGCAGCCAGCCTTATTGCATTGTTAGGTGGTATAGCACTAGTTCTACTGGCATTTGGGAAATTTGATTACTTGGGTTGGAAGCGTAACCCCAATACTATATCACCTAGCTTTAAAATTGGGCAGCCAACACTTAATCAGCGCGCCACTATGAAGTTTTTTGTCATTGTAGCTTTGTTATTTTTAGCACAATCATTGGTTGGCAGCCTTACTGCTCACTACCGTGCTGAGCCAGGCAATTTTTTTGGCTTTGATTTATCGTGGGTATTTCCGAGTAATATTACGAGAACTTGGCATCTACAATTAGCTATCTTTTGGATTGCCACATCTTACGTTGCTGGTGCATTAATTTTAGTAGATGAGCTTGGCGGACGAACAGTGAGATATAAAGGGAGCGGCCTAAATGCCAGTCTGATGTGTGGAGGATTTTCATTGATTCTCCTGTAGAGCTGGTATTAAAGATCTCTTTTTGAGTTCCGCCTGCCAGCTTTTTAACGCGTTACTGTAATTCATCCAATTTTCTACTTATTCTTTGTTATCTTTGTTGTTGCTACACTACCTTCACGCACCCAAGTATCCAAGTATCCACCTTGTCTTTTACTGCCCCCCCTGTCTTTCATTTTCGACTACAGCCTTCATTGAGAGTCGTACAACGGCTCGTCTAGTTGTTTAACCTGACGACATCACATAGGGTACAATCCAGCTAGATTTAAGTTAAATAGAGTTAAAGATATATAGTTGAGATGAAAAAATCAAGTTTTCTTTCTGACCATCCCGGTATCTACTAGGGGTTCTAAAGAGGGCCGGATGGCACAAGCCACCCGGTTTACTCGCTAATGCAAGTCTGGAACGCTTGATATTCCCGATAGTGTGTACTATCGGGATCTATTTACAATGCTGATTTTTATGCTACAATATACATTATTATCATTTTGATTTACAATATAACGTTTCGGAAAATCTATAATATTAGCTTTGCATAAGTTATGAGAATGGGTTATAATTAATTTATAAAAACCCACTACGCCTCTAAACTATGCGGACCACGGTGGGTTGTTTTTATGTCATTGAAAAATAAGAAAAATTTCAATAAAACCTGTCTTTCTATAAAAGATCAGGTTAGTCTACTCCAATCTAGAGGCTTAAAATTTCATAATCTTACAGAAGCAAACCGGTGCCTAACTACTGTTAGCTACTATAGACTCTCAGCTTATTTTAAAATATTTCAAATACCCGGCGATCCAACCCACAATTTTAAGAAGGATGTCTTTTTTGAAGATATATGGTCTTTATATGTGTTTGATAGACACTTAAGATTAATAGTCTCAGATGCTATTGAAAGAATTGAAATAGCACTAAGAACTTCAATGATTAACGCATTGTCTTTGCGTTACGGGAACCTTTGGTATCTAGAGCCAGCTGTATTTAGCAACAAATGGTCAAATCAAAATGATCAAGCCACCAATAAATCAACCGCTCAGCAATTTTTGAAATCAGAAGTAGAGGATATTTGTCGAAAAAAGAATGAAGATTTCATCAGGCACTATTATGACAATTATAGTTCACCAGTGTACCCTCCTAGCTGGATGCTAATGGAGTGTTTATCATTTGGTAAAATTACTTCAATGTTTCTATATTTACGCGATCCAACAGATATAAAAGATATCTGCAAACCTTTTGGTTATAATTATAATATTATAAAAACTTTTTTAGAGCCCATCAGATTTACTCGTAATTTATGTGCTCACCACTCGAGACTATGGAATAGAAAATTTTTGTATCGTTCTAAAAGGTTGAAAGAGTTTGGCGATACTAATACGGATAATTATTTCCGCGAACAAGCAATAATGTTACATATGCTTAACAATGCGATATCACCTAACTCAAAATGGCGAGAAAAATTAAAAGATTTATTCCAAGAATATTCTAGTATTGTACCATTTCAACAAATGGGGTTTAACAATGATTGGCAAAATGATGAATTTTGGACTCTCTAATGGCTAAAAGATATCCCTTACCATCACCCCTCTTTGATACCCTTAAAAATCTTGCTGAATCATTAAATCAAGGTATTGATGTTCAGCTAGATTTTGCTCAAGATAACTTAAAGCATGCATTTGAGTTCCTTAAACAATACGATGGTAATGAATCAACTTTTAAATGCTATAGACGTGAAATTGAAAGATTAATTCAATGGTCATGGTTAATTCAGGAAAAATCTATCTTGGATCTAAAACGAGACGATCTTGAAGCTTATATCAATTTTTGTATGAAACCCCCAAGATCTTGGATTGCTCTTAAGGTGGTATCTAGATTTAGAACAATTAATGGAGTAAGAACGCCTAACCGTAACTGGCGCCCTTTTGTTATTCAACACAAAACGAACGAAATTCTAAATAAAGATCACTATAAATTTTCCCAAAAATCAATTAGGGAAATTTTTGTTGCCTTAGGTAGCTTTTATACTTTTCTCAACAGTGAAAATGTTGTTGATTCAAACCCAGTAAACTCTATCAGGCAGAAGAGCAAATTTATACGTAAAAATCAAACGAAATCAGCCGTACGAAGGTTGACGGACTTACAATGGAAAATTGTTGTTGATACTGCAAAGGACTTAGCTCAATCTCTTCCAGAAAAGTATGAAAGAACTCTTTTTGTCATTTCTGCCTTGTACTTGATGTACCTTCGTGTCTCTGAACTAGTTGAAACTTCTCGCTGGTCTCCTCAAATGAATCATTTTTATCAAGACAGTTACCAGAATTGGTGGTTTAAAACTGTTGGCAAAGGTAATAAAGAACGCAATATTGCCGTAAATGATGATATGTTGTTAGCTCTTTCAAGATGGCGTCAATATTTAGGGCTTCTAGACCTCCCTGCAATAGATGAAAATTTCCCACTCATACCTAAACTAAGAGGTTGCGGAAATATTACTGATGTTAAATCAATTTATTTAATAGTTGATGAGTGTTTTTCTGCTGCTGCAGAAAAATTAAAAGAAATGAATCAATTTACAGAAGCAGAAAATTTAAGGCATGCCTCTTCTCATTGGCTACGTCATACGGGCATATCTGATAGCATCAATAAATATGATAGACCTATCGCGCACGTTCGAGATGACGCAGGTCATGCCTCTATTAACACCACTGACAGATATAATGATATTACTTTGCTAGAACGACATCTTTCTGCTAGAAAAACTAAATTAGAGAATTAAAATTAAACATTTTATAAAATCAAACTAGAAAACTTTGATGACTTAACTCTATACTTAAACCTAACTATCACTCTTTAGAAGTTTTATGGATTATATTTTGCAAGCAGCTTGTAGAGTAGAGGTAATACAAATAATGTTAAAATTGTCGATGATATAATTCCACCAATCACAACAGTTGCTAATGGTTGTTGAACCTCAGCTCCAGCTCCAGTGTTAATCGCCATAGGGACGAAACCCAATGATGCCACCAACGCTGTAGTGATAACTGGTCGTAAACGCGTTACCGCACCTTTAATAATGGAGGTTTCCAAAGAATGATTATGTTTTTCCAATTGCCTAATAAACGTAATCATCACCATACCATTTAATACAGCAACCCCCGATAAAGCTATAAAACCAATTCCTGCAGAGATCGAGAGTGGAATTCCTCTTATTAGAAGAGCCAGTACCCCTCCTGTCAGTGCCAAAGGAATACCAGAGAATACGATTAAAGCAGCAATTACGGATTCAAAAGCGACAAATAAAAGTCCTAAAATTAAAAGTAAAGCTACAGGCACAACAATCATGAGTCGATTTTTTGCAGAAATCATTTGTTCAAAGGTTCCACCATATTCAATCCAATAGCCCGTCGGTAATTTTATCTTCTCAGACAATGAGGTTTGCAGTTGTGTTACAAAACTTCCAAGATCTGTGTCTCGAACATTTGCTGTTACTACCATACGGCGCTTACCGTTCTCACGGCTTATTTGCGCTGGACCAAAGTCGATTTGTACATCTGCCACTTCACTAAGAGGAATATATAAAGGCGGGTGATCAAGACCGGATGTGATAGTGCGATGTATAGGAATGGGGATTCTTTTAACTTGTTCTAAATCAGTTCTGGAGGAATCAGGTAGTCTTACAATTATAGTGAATCTTTTATCACCATCATAAATCGAACCTGCTACACCTCCGCCGATCGCGACATCCACTATATTTTGAATTTGCTTTATATTAAGACCATATTTACTAATTTTATCTTTCTTTGGAATTATATTTAGCATTGGGAGGCCGGTGACTTGTTCAATTTTAACATCTGCTGCACCCTTAATACTTTTGACTATTTTCTCAATATCTTTTGAGGAGGATTGAAGTTTGTCAAAATCTTCTCCGTAAATCTTAATTGCTAGATCACTTCGTACCCCAGAAATAATTTCATTAAACCTTAGCTCAATAGGTTGGGAAAATTCGTAGTTACTCCCTGGTATTTTATTCAAGGTACTTTCAAGTTCTTTAACGAGACTGGCTTTACTTTTAGCTGGATCAGGCCATTTTGTCTTGGATTTTAATAATACAATCATATCAGCAATATTAGGAGGCATAGGATCTGTAGCAACCTCCGCCGTTCCTATTCTAGATACAACAGCGTTTACTTCTGGAAAGGCTAATATCTCCTTCTCAAGAACAGATTGCATCGCTATTGACTGCGTTAATGAAGTACCTGGAGCTCGTGATACTTGAATAGCAATGTCCCCCTCATCTAATGAAGGAATAAATTCAGAACCCATGTTTGTTGCAATTATTATACTTAATGCGACAAGGATACTTGAACCAACAAGAATTAATCTTGGCTTTTGTAAGGAACTCAACAATAAAACTTCATATTTATTGGTCAATGTATGAACAACAATGTTATCGCTTTCTTTAACTCGACCTGTTAAAAATATTGCTATTGACGCAGGTATGAATGTTAAACATAGAATTAATGAAGACAATAAAGCAGTTACAACAGTAAATGCCATTGGATGAAACATCTTGCCTTCCACTCCACTTAGAGTAAATATAGGCAAATAAACTACAGTTATTATAAGAACACCGAATATACTAGGTTTAATCACTTCCGAGGTGGCTTGAGCCACAAGTTCATACCGTTCATCTTTAGTCAATAATCGTTTAATTTCTTGTTGTTTTAATGAAAATCTGCGAATGCAGTTTTCTATTATTATGACTGCCCCATCTACAATCAGTCCGAAATCGAGTGCGCCTAAACTCATTAAATTTCCTGATACTCTATTTTCTACCATCCCACTAATAGTGATTAACATAGAAATAGGTATAATTGAAGCTGTGATAACAGCAGCTCTAAAATTACCCAGTAGAAGAAAAAGAATTACTATTACTAATAAAGCTCCTTCTAATAAACTATTTTTAACAGTGTTGATGGTTAAATCTACTAGACGAGTTCTATCATACAAAGTATTGATTGTTACACCTTTAGGCAAATTTTTAGCTATTTCTTTTATTCTTTTATCAACCTTTTCTGATACCTCCCTTGAATTCTCTCCTATTAACATCATCACAGTGCCAAGCACTACTTGATTTGAATTCTTAGTTGCAGCACCTGTTCTTAAGGGGTATCCCAAAGCAACTTTTGCGACATTTTTAACTTTAATGATTACATCATCACGCTTAGTGATTGTTAAGTCTTCAATATCCGGGATACTTTTTAGTTGTCCCGGCACACGAACCAAATATTGCTCACCGTTTCGTTCAATATATCCAGCACCTACATTGTCGTTATTTCTTTCTATAGCCTTGATAATGTCATCGATCGCTAAATCGTAGGCTAATAACTGCTCTATGTTCGGCGTAATGTGATACTGCTGTTCATGTCCACCAATAGTGTTAACTTCAATTACTCCTCTAATATTTTTGAGCTGCGGGGCTATTATCCACTTTTGAATGGTTAGTAAATCCATATCGGTATATAGAGAGCCGTCATCTTTTTTTGCCCCTTTCTCGGCCTCTACACTATAGAAATAAATCTCTCCAAGACCTGTGGATATAGGACCCATTGTGGGGTTTAAACCCTCTGGAATTGAATCTTTAATTTGTTGGATCTTTTCATTAATTAATTGCCTAGCGAAATAAATATTCACCTCATCATCAAAAATGGCGGTGACCTGGGATAAGCCATATCTTGATAGAGACCGAGTATTATTTAGGTGAGGAATACCAGCTAGAGCTGTTTCAATAGGATAAGTAATTCTTTGCTCAACCTCTAGTGGAGAGTACCCCCTAGCTTCTGTGTTAATTTGAACTTGGACATTGGTGATATCAGGAACAGCATCTATAGGCAACTTGTTAAAATTATAGACCCCTAGTACACAAGCACCTATGGTCAAGAACAACATGACCCATCGATGCTTAATTGAAAAATGTATTAAATTTGTTAACATAATATAAAATACATCCCTTAATCATCATGCCCGGCTGTGGATTTTAGTAAATCTAATTTGATTACTACACTTCCCTTTGAGACATATTCATCTCCGAGATTAATTCCTTTAACAATTTCAACATACCCCCCGCCTTTAGCCCCTAACAAGACTTCTTGCATCTTGTATCTATTTCCTCGTTTAATAAAAATTACATCTTTACCATCTTGGCTCCGCTGTATAGCATCTTCAGTCACAGCCACAGGAACTGTGCGCTCAGAAAAAATCACCTGCCCTTTGATAGTCATGCCAGGCTTCCATTTTCCATCATTATTTTCTAAATTCACAATAACTGTGTAAGTCTGACTAGGTTCATCCGCAAGTGGAAATAACATATCAATCTTGCCTGTAGCTTTAATTTGCTCGTCTGTAGAGGATATGATAACTTTATTTTCTTTTTTTATTTTATTACTATCTTCTGAAAATATGTGAAACTTTGCCCATACTGAAGATAAATCAGCAACGGTAAATAAAGATTCTGAATTAGCAACATCTCCAATGCTTGTTTCTTTTGCTAATACCGTCCCTTGTATTGGTGCTACAATGTCATAAGTTCTTAAACTTTCATTAGATTCCACTACCGCTAAGATTTGATTCTTTTTTACATTATCGCCAAGGTTAACTAGTACTTCTTTGACAATACCTGGGAATCGTGCTTTGACATCTCCCTGCAGATTTTGATTCAAAGTTATGTTTCCAGAAAGACTAAGACTTTGAGGTATGGTTGTTTGACCAGCCTTTGCTATAGTCACTCCCAATTTCCGTAGGGAATCATCTGATATTTGAGTTGAAGAAGAATCTTCATCAGTGTGTTCAGTATCTAATGTCCTTTGTGAAAGCTTTAAGAAGGTTAAGGTAATAATTGAAATCAAAATAAGAGATATTATGATAAAAGTAAATTTCTTGTTCATGATATATCGCTCTTTAAGTTTATCTCTTTAAGGATTGATTTATGACTGCCCATTAGGTAGTGCAAATAAGCAATTAGTTCTTGAAGCTGTGAAAAACTATTTAGTTGTTCTTCTTGAACTTTATACATAGTTCTTTGAGCATCCAGCAATTCCAAAAATGAAAATTTACCTCTATCATAACCATCAAGCGCTTGTTTATAAGCTTTCATTGAACTTGGAATTATATCTTTCTGATAAGTATTAAACTCAAGCTTGGCTGTATCAATTTGGATAAATAAGTTTTTAAGTGCTATTTCCAAAGAGTTTAAACCAGCATTAATGTTACTTTGCGTAGCAACTATTTCAGCATTCGCTTTTGCTATTTCACCCTGATTTTGATTCAGTAAGGGTATGGGTAGCGAAAATGTGGCAATTAATGCATTATTATTTGTATTATTAAGTCTTCTAATGCCAACACCAATTGTTGGATTTGGTAGAGAATTAGCCTTTGCCAAATCTAAATTAGATTTTGCTTGATTATATTGTAATTCTAAAATCATTTGTTGAGGAATATTTTTTATTTGAGCAAGAGTTTCTGCTTCACTAGGAATATCTAAATCATTTAATAATAAATTCTTTTTTAGTGGAATTTTGCTGATGTCTTTTGCGATAAGTTTGTTGAGGCTTATTTCAGCCATTGTTAAATCCCTTTGAGCGTTGGTTTGTTCTAAGAGCGCGGACTTTCTCTCAATGTCAATTTTCGTATGCTGGATGTCAGAGGAGGCTGCAGCTTTTACGCGCTTCTCAATAGTATCATGGACGTCATCTGTTAATTTCAGTCGTTTTTTTATTAATTTAAGCCTTTTTTGTGCTAAAAGATATTTTTTTAAGCCAATTTCTGCATCTAAAAGAACTTTGAGCATATCTGCTAAAGATTGCTGTTCAATCATTAAAGAGTTATATCTTGCTACTTCTGTTCTAAGATGTTTTTTTCCAGCTATCTCTATGGTTTGCTGAACACTAGCGGTTAATTCAGCACCCTGAAAACCTGACAACTCATTTTTTCCTGCAAAATTCTCAGTCTCTAAAACAATGTTAGGATTGATTGGTAAGGATGCTTGCAGTTGCCCTCCTCTTGCAGCATCTATATTTGCTAGTGAGGAGTTTATTCTTGGGCTGTTAAGCACAGCCATATTCAAAATATCATTAAGCTGATAAATATGAGTGACGTCTTCAGCTGCAAAAGAGCTCGCACATAACGCCCCAAAGATTATTAATATATAATTAATTTTGGTTCTCATATAGTAAGTCAGATTACATTATTGTTAGTTATTGTTAGTTATTTTTACTTATTATCTTTATATCGACATTCACAGCGATAGCTTTAATTTCTAATGCCTCTGACAAGGGTCTAAATAAAATAATAAATTTATAAAATTCATGTTTTCTGGATCTAGCGAAGGGAGCTTAAGTTTTCGATCAATTATGTTGCTTTAAACATTTTACGTTAAAACAGAAGAGACTTTTGTTGGAATTAAAACATACATGATAACAGCTAGGTATTTTATTTAAGATTTATAAGCAAAGCCAATAATCTCAAAAGCTTCTTTAATAACATATAAGCCAATGGCAAAACCAATTACAAGGTCTGGGTAGCGAGATTGGGTTAGAGCAACTAAAATACCAGAAATAATTACACCTAAATTAGCAATGACGTCTGCGCGAGTGAAAATCCATGTAGCACGTAAATGAACTTCGCCATTTTTAAAGGGCTTTAGTAAATATAATACTATGGAGTTTACTGCTAATGAAATGCTGGCAATTGTAATAATAACGTTACTCTCAGGGAGACTACCAAACCATGCACGCCGAATCACTTCAACTAATACTCCAACACCCAGTGTCAATAATAGACCTCCGCTAAATTTAGCAGCTGCACTTTTAATCCATTGGCTACGGCCAATTGCATACAGACCTAAAGCATATGCTATGGCATCAGCTAGCATATCTAAAGAATCTGCTATAAGGCCAACAGATTGCGCCAGCACTCCAGCAATGAGCCCTATTACAAACATAGAAGCATTTAGACATAATGCAATACGCAGAACTTTTCGTTCATTAATAGTTCTGGCGTTTATAAGACATCCGCAATCAGTCATATGAATACTTGTTAAATTAATGTTAAATTGGACGTATTAGCTTGGGCGGCACTCATTATACATTTATTTTTAAGGAAAAGTAACTTATTTTTATCTAATGCAAATCGTACGGCAGTACAGAAATAGAAGCAAGCTTTGGGATGAAGTGAAGATATTTAAAATTATTAACCTTATTATAGGACACTATAGATCTTTTTTATATATTAAATTTCTTTCTCAGTTATTTTTTCTTTTACAATCTTGCTTGTAACATCTTCATCAGACTTACTAGCTTCAAATTTTTTACCTGATGATATTAAAGCTACAATTTCATCAGATCCTTTGGATTTCAAAATATCATTATAATCTTGTTTAATATTTTTAGGCTGCAGAAGGATAATCTCTTTGCCCTTATCATTAAGCTTTGCTGCGATATTAGCAATATCTGACATCTCATCAATTCTCTTGCCATCATTGTCTAAGGCCAACGTTATTCGTTGATACTTATCCAGTTTATCTAAGCTAAGATTATTAAAATTACCCTTACCAAAACAAGCATAAACATCTTTGCATTTGATCGATTTTGATATACTAAGAGCATCCTCTGGTCCTTCGCAAATAATAGCCGATTTATTTAGATCCTCATTTGCACTAGCGTTAAATAACGCACCTTTAATCGTTCCAAAAGTTTGTTTTTGCACCTCAACATCTGCTTTTTTGCCAGAGTTTTTATCTAAATAAACTGCCTGAACTGATTGAACTTTATCATCTTTATCACGGGCTATAAATAAAATTGCTGGGTTTTTACCACCATTAAGTTTGGAATAAACACCATCATGAAATCTGACGTCTTTAGACCATATATCTTCCTCAATGCCCCTAGCCTTTTTTAAATATTTTTCAGCTACTGTCCCTTTAATATCTTTAGATTCTTGCACTAATTTTATGGCTTTTCGGATGCTAATTTTCTGTTGTTCAGATAATTCATCTTTTATGACTTGCCTATCAAGCTTAAGAAACGGCTGCTGATGAATTTCCCCAGGGATGTAGTTCACCATCTTTGCCGCGACTTCTAGAGCCTCTCTAAAATCCAAGCCATATTGCTTTTGGATCAAGGAGATTAAATTACCACCCTCATTTGTCGCAAAATCAGTCCATTTGCCTAAGTGCTCACCA